>Ga0065711_1028149_pt1 | contig 43318 bp, 22 predicted proteins | sample Hoacrofraction12_FD_59098 | JGI IMG/M metagenome (GOLD analysis project Ga0065711, IMG submission 59098) | Hoatzin crop microbial communities from Cojedes, Venezuela - Epithelial fraction 12 v2 (version 2) | ecosystem: Host-associated > Birds > Digestive system > Esophagus > Crop | place... | reverse complement strand
TCCATGCTGACTACTCCTGATAACCTTCTTTTCTTCCACTTGCTTGATGATGGCCTCCAGGATAAGCTGCTCCATCACCTTTCCCGGGATGGAGGTAAGGCTGACCGGCCTGTAGTTCCCTGGAGGAACTAAAGTTCGAGGAACTAAACATGTGCCTTACCTTCCAGGGCACTGGTGATGATGCTGACAGCGCTCACTGCTCTCTGCCTCTGAAAAGGCTCATCCGAGTGGTCCACCGACGGGCGGTGGGGCATTAAAAGCTGCTTCTTGCTTGCCTCATCCGAGGGAGAGGTCTGTTTAAATGAACACATTGCATCAGCAGAATAAAAACAAGGCAGATATGGGGTAGCATTTCAACATTGCCTGAGCACTATTCCTCCCATTTAAAAAGTCCAAAGCTCACCGATTTCCCAATTTGACGCATGCTGATGCGGTACTGCTTTGGAAAATGGCACTTTTGGGCAGTTTTGGAATCTTTGCTTTGCCCTTTACCTTCATGTAAACAGGTGAAAGATGCAGGTGAAAATAAAGGGACACTTCTGATGCCAGAGAAACGGCAGTGCTGCTTTATCATGCTTTTTGCTCATGAAGAAGCCCTGCTTAATTACATTAATTATTCCATTATTTCTGAAGTGTGTTAACTGTTTAATTATACTGCTAGAAAAGGAAAAGGGGCGTGGGTAACAGCTCCATTACAGGCCCCTGATATCGTACCAAGCAAACTGACTCCTCAACACATGTTTTTTCTTGTTCTGAAACACTGCCAAATCTCAGGAACATATTGTCATCTAGTGATCTTTGGTGTCACAGATTCTGAAGCTCGGTAATTAGGAGAGAATCTTAGCTTATTTTTTCACAGGAAAAAATAAAAAATAACCCAAACTCTCTCGTTCTCATGTTCCTCAAGGAAAAGTTTAAAAAAAACCCACCAAAGAAATCAAAACCCAGAAAAATAGAACTCCCAAACTGTCTTTTTTTTAATGTTTAATTTTAAATTAGTTTTATGCTTTTTGAAGGCTTGGGTTTCCGAAGTCAGCCAGAAATACAGTATAGCTGCAGACACACATCGTATTAAATACTTTATATTGTCATCTCACAGGAGCAAGATGTTACAAGCTCCCACTGCATACATAGACAAATCCTGCTTGCTTCATTCCTCCAGCCCTCCCATAGGTAGAAGGAAAGGTGGTGGTTGAGGTGTAAGGATCTGGGAAAGCCAAGTTCAATGCCATTCTTTGTCACAGACCTCCTGGTCAAGACACTCAGTCTTCCAAAATAAATGTTGAAACAGCCCCTGTCCTGCTCCTCCAAGTGTACAGACTGTGAGGTCCAAGACACCACGTAAGTGAGTGAGATGCACTGTAGGTAGATGGGAATGGCTTTTGCAACCTAGCTCAAAGAAATATGAAAGGAGAAGAAATCCCTATGAAGATTATAACCCCTGGTTTATACAGATGCCAGAGTAGCTGATTTTGGTTCTCCACAGTCAAATGAGCTACAGGAACCAGATTCAGTTTTCCAGATCTTCTCTCATCACTTGGGTCTGAAATGATCCTAACCATCTCGAGCAGCGCCCAGGATACCAACCGAGACGAGCCATGGGCAGCAGCTCCACAGCTCTGCTGCCTGTGCCTGGGACATGCACCCGGAGGGTCTCAGGATCCCTCCTCTTCGCCATTTCTCTATTGAAACTGGTTTTCAAGAAATGCAGTGCAGGGGACATCCCCTTGTCAGATGGTCGCAATGGACAAAGCCATTTGGCCACTGGCTGACACTGAAAATGATAGCCGGGATACTGGTCCCAGGTTACTTCAAAGTACTGCAGTTAAAAATAGCAATCACTGCAAGACCAGAGAAGAGTAAGGACTTCTAAAGCAAGCACTTAAAACATTAGCTAAGCCAGGAAAGTAGTAAAGTTTCAAAATGGTTCTTTTGTTTTCCCTAAAATATTCTATTTTATTAAAACAGTTGGCTCGTTGTCCATTGAGTTACTGAAGCAGTCATCTCAAAAGGACGGGTGTAATCAGAAACTATTCAGAGACTCCTACTTGTGCACAACATAACATGAAATCACTCTACCCTTGGCTTAGAAGCTGGGGAAGCTGGGAATGGTATTTCAGATGCATTAGATTGCTTGATTCCTTTCACCTCAAAGACGTCCAATAAAAAACAAAGAAATAACAAATGTTTTATTAATGAAGAAAACGTCCACAAATTGCAGAATCATTCACACCATTTTGAAGTACATAACAAATACATGGGACTGTAAAGAAGTAACTAGACAAGGAGATAAAAAACATGAGGCAGATAAATTCCTAAGCAGAATAAACTAAAAAAGGAAAAGCAAAGAATAATGAAAAAAAAGCCAAATAAAACCCCAAGTCTTCCAGTTCCCTCTGTCTGTAGAATGAACCATAAGAAAACCTCAAATTTCACATTCTTCTGGATCATCTAACTATTTTTAAACTGTACCATCTTCCCATCCCATCTGACCCAATGCTTAGGACATATCAGTAGCATGTCTTTATACAACCACATCCCCAGAAGTCCCAGTTTTCTGACTGCCAAGAAAGATACTGTAATCCTATGCATGCAGAAAGTGCGTTTGCAGAAGTTATGGGTTGGTGGCCTTTATCTGAAAGCCACCTTTTATTCACAGGTGAAAAAAGAATTCACTGTAGAGGTAAAAAGTTGAAGGAAAAACATTCAGAGATTCATTCTTCCTATTTTTTGATTCAGCTGAACCAGGGCATAGAAAAAGTCTGAGTCAAACAGGCTGAGTGTATCCTTCACAAAAAAAAAAAGGTTTGATGTGACATTCCCAAACTAAAAATGTTTTTAAGGCACTCTATTTTTCTTTCCAGCCCATCATCCTGAGTCCTGCTACCTGTGTCACGGTAAGTGGTCCTCAAGACTTCAGGAGTCAAGGGGACTGTTTGCAGTGTGCCATCTTCCACCTGCAAAGCGGTATTTCTGAAGGAGACATGTGCATGGATCCTTAGAATCATAGAATGGTTTAGGTTGGAAGGGACCTTATGGAACATCTCATTCCAACCCCCTGCCATGGGCAGGGACACCTTCCACTGGATCAGGTTGCTCAAAGTCCCGTCCAACTTGGCCTTGAACACTGCCAGGAAGGAGGCAGCCACAGATTCCCTGGGCAACCTGTTTCAGGGCCTCACCACCCTCGTAACAGAGAATTGTTTTCTTATATTTAATCTAAATCTACCCTCTTTCAGTTTAAAGCCATTGCCCCTTGTCCTATTACTACCTGCCGTTGTAAAAAGTCCTTCTCCAGCTATCTTGCAGGCCCCTTCAGGTACTGGCAGGCTACTCTAAGCTCTCCCAGGAGCCTTCTCTCCTCCAGGCTGAACAGCCCCAACTCTCCCAGCCTTTCCTTATAGAAGAGGTGTTCCAGCCCTCAGATCATTGTTGTGGCCTCCTTTGGCCCCGTTCCTACAGGTCCATGTCTTCCCTGTGCTGAGGGCTCCAGAGCTGGATGGAGGACTCCTGGGGGGTCTCACCAAAGCAGAGATGCTTTCTTCCTTCCTAGTCCCCATCTTCCTACTTTCATCTCTGGAGGGGCAAGGTGGTGCAATTTGCTGCTGGCCTGCATTCAGAGCCAATGCTACCGCGTGTGATAGCTGCCCACCCGCCCAGCTGCTCATGCCCACATTAGAGAGCAGATCCCGCAGCCCACTTCTCCCAGCCAGCCACTCGGCAGCAGACACACAGCAGAGGTTCATCCCCAGAGCCAGGACACTGTGTCTGGCAGGCAGTGTTGGGATGTAAGGAATGCTCCTGTGCTCTCACAGGAGGATGTGGTCTCTTTCCCAACAGAGCAGTAAAATATCACATAGTCATCTTGCAATTTACTGTAAAATATTCTTCCAGGAAAGGAAGTTTCCATCCAGGTGAATTGCTTAAAATTATTGATGTTACTTAAGGAAGTTTATGAGTTTTTGTTCTTTGTAAAGAATAGATATATGAGAGAGTTTATTATTATTGGTTTTAGAACAGAGATAGCTAATAGTTACGCAGGGAACTGGCAGTTTTTGCACTCTGAGATAGAGAGCAGTTCCAGGAACTGGACAAATAAGGCAGCATAAAGGCATTATTACAGAGAGAATATACACGGGCCCAGTTATTCATCCTACTTATATTTCTGTAGAAATTAATCAACAATAACAACAATCCCTACAGTTATTCAAGGAGTCTCTTTAGGATCCAGATGAGAAATCACAGCGGTGTTAAACACAGGCACCACCAGCAGGACAAGATTATTTGTGTTGCTCCTTGATTGACTGGAAATGTTTCTCCTTTGGATTAGCTACATTCTATAGGGACAAATATACTATTCAGTAATTTACATGTAAATAAGGATGCATAATACTGCAGAATTAACTTCTCCTGAGTGCCTACAGTTCTGACCTATGTCAAACCAGTTATGTGAAGATGGGCTTATACATGGCAGCATTTTAAGGACCACATTTGGGAACCGGGACCGGTTTAATTTTCCTTGTAGAGTAAAAATCTTTTCAAGCATAAAAAGAGGTGGACAGGCCACACCATGAACAATGGACCCAGTAAGGCACACTAGCAGAAATATTTAATGAGATTGAAAGTGATCATAATAGCGCACAGCTTTACAAAGAAGCCATTGAATTGTGTGGATACTTGATTATTTAAAGAGATGCACTGTGAACTGGAACAGCTTGCAATATTTGTGTCAAATCTGAATGATTTACACTTAGGATGTGCTAAAGCAAAGTTTGAAATAAGCAGAAACCAGAGCCGCGGTGACTACTCTCTGTGCGACAGCGGCAGAGGGCTAGATGACTTTCATCCATATGACTTATTGGTGGCGGTTTTTGGATGACTTATTTTGTTGACCTTTTTTTCTGAACACGGAAACTGCTAACACTTTGCCTTTTCACCAGTCCCGTGGCAAAGCAAGGAGGGGGAAAAAAGAAATTTTACCTCGGGGCGGTTTTAGGGTCAACAAAAAAACCTCGAACTAACGTAGTCAGCAAAACAGTTTTATGCTTAGCAAGAACAAAAGCCATGTGTTGTTTTTTTTTTATAAAAAAGACAAAAAAAGTTTATGGAAAGATAAGCTAAATCCTTAGTTCGGCACCTTGATAAGCAGCCTGACCTTTCTTCAGGGCTCACTCCCCAGTAGTTTTGACTCCTGCCAAGCTAGAAATACTTGGCATTCTAGTTTCCTTAATCAAAAAAAAAAGAAAAAAAAAGGTGCAACCAAGAAGAAATTCAGGAAATTCAGGAAAGGTTGTACGTGCAATAGGGAGACCCCGGGTAGCCCCAGTCTCCACCTCACTGCCCATCCCAAAGCCATGTCATGGGTGGCCCTGCTCATTTCCTGCGATGATGGGAAGCTCTGGCGAGGGGGTGAGAACAAAGAAGTGGGGCTAAGAGCCAGCCACCTACTTGTAGACAACCACCTCCTCAGTTCCATGTCCTTTTCTCTGCTACTTCTAATCTCCAAAATAATTGCCATGTCAGGCTAAACTAAAAACCCCTGTGACATCCCTGCAGAGTTATAGAAAGGGCTCCAGTTTACTTTAGGAGGCAAGAGGGGATGCTGTCATGTGTATTTTTGAACCTTTCAGTAATTCTTGACAACCAGAGGTGACATCTTACTCATCCTCATCAGATCCTGTGGATAAATTGAGCTACAGATAGCAGCTCATTAACTTTATCCAATTCCATTCAAATAGATCAATATCTTTTGAAGGGAGATGTTATTCTAACCTCTTAAATAACCAGGACACAACAGAGCAGCACATAGCTACAAACAAATACTACTGGAATGTGCAGAAACTTTCGTTTGTAGTGTGCCCTGAAATTACTTACTTAAGGTATAGACTTTCTCTAAAATGAGCAAAAGCCCAAACTCTCAGCCCAGCAATCAGCAAGAGCATCAAAATCTATAATTTTTCAAACTTCTCACCCTCTGGCCAAACCAAAAATAACTAGGACTTTCAGCATAGTCACCAGGTCCTGCTTGTGTCTTATTTACAGTGGGGTAAGTTAGATGAAATCAGCAGCTGCACTATTTGAAGAAAGCTGGTAGGAGAACAGGGCAAGCGCTGATTCAGTCTTCTGCAGGACACACCGGAGATTTCCAGAAGAGTGGCTAGGACTTACCCCGAGTTTCCTGGGACGAGCTCCCTGCACCCTTCAGATGTGAACGCCTGTTGCTCTTCACATCCAGGCGAAGACTGCCAGACCCAGAGCCACCTTTGTGGAGGGCATCTGCAGATCCTACTTTCATATTGCACTACTTTGCTCTTCATATGACCTCAGAGAGCTTTCTGTCTGGAACAGTGTAACCCTCTGTGCTGCCAAGAACAGCTCCCCAACAACACCACTACCACTCCTTATGGGTGCTCTTCTGAGGCACGGGAACATCAATGGGTGTAGCAAAGTGTTCAGAGATGCATGGGTTCCTTGCAGAGGATAATTTGTCCCTCGTCTTGCTCAGGCCGTGAGCTGAAGCCCCTGGTGATTTGGCAGGACCTCTTTGATGCAGAAGACTGCATGGACGGATGCCATTCTGCATGGACCATGCTGTCCACGGCCAACAAGCCTGCTGACCAGCCAGACTACCCCAGCTGACAAGACCAAGGGGCCTAAGCACCATCCACAGAGATTATTTGAAATATCTCCTGTTTCACTAGCTGTATTTAGGGATTAGGGGGAGGAGATGGAAAGTGCAAGCACACTTGGTTTCTAATGGAAACACACTCACATCCATCTGTTCCAAACAGCCAGGGCCATCTGAAGAGCATTTGAAACTGGCTTTTTTAGCTTACATGCTCTTCTGCAGCCAAGTGGCAGGAGACCCCTCATCTGAGCCAGCAGCCTGAATAGTGGGATAATCTACTGCATCCACCCCTCTCATGGGCGAGGGCACAAGCTACACTGATGCCTTCATGTCAGCTCAGCTGCCACCCGCAGCCATTCCTGTGGGCAAATGGCCCTTGGCTGGGATGGGGTGTAGAAGCTGCAGTGACACAAAAGCAGGAAAGTTGTTTATCATGGTCGCAACTACTTTGCCTGGGGTAATATCTTCAGGCTGAATGTTGCTAAAACTGATCAGGATAAATCTCTCAGAAGTGGCTAGTGACCTTGTGTGCTATCCCTGAGAAACCTTAGGAGAGGCCAGTTTGAAAACATCTGCTGAAACTATGGTCTGCCCAAAGGCTGCAGGTTGGAAACTCCAAACCAGAGATGGTCAGATCTTGTTTGATATTTACTCTGTCTTTTAAATCAGAAGTGCTTTTCCAGGCTTTCCCCAAACCAGAATTCAGCAGTCTCACCCCTCAGTAGCAATCAGACAGGTCTGTGTTACGCTTATCTGATACTACTGAGCACCACAGAGGGACTTAAATAAAAGCATCTTCAAAACCTAATGCTGCAGAATGTGCTTTGCCAGATCCATCACTGCAGACACTGCGTTTACATCAGTGAAGCCACTCTTACACCTCAGGAAGCTGCAAGTCGGGGCTTAATGCATATTGCAGTGACGCCTTTTCATGGACTGGTCCTTCAATTCTTGTTCAGGGAAGACACAACAGATAGGACAAGTGGCTCTTTTTTCACCATGGGCTTACACTTGTACAACATATGTAACAGCAGCAGAGTGAGTGGGGTTAATGAGATAACTTCAACTTCACCCTGCAACATCTTTCTTTTGCGTTCCCCAGACACATCAAGAGACTATAAAAAGAAGCCAGAGATGCTAAAAAAGAACAAACTCAACTTCAAATATTAACCAGAAAAAGACAAAAATAATCCAACACGAAGTCCAGAATTGTGTTGACTTGTCTCCAAGCACACTGAGGTGCCGGATTCGCCGTTTCTTTTTGCCTGCACTCCACAGCTGAGGCTGCATGTTTGTGCCCAGCACTTATGGTTGCTGTAGCGAATACATCTGTACAGCATTGGGCTTCTTGCCAATTAGCTTTTAACTCCAGCTCGCATTTTCTGGATAGATTAGATACCAAACCTGTTTAGCAGAAGACACAACATCCTTCACAGTGCGTCACTGAATGAGTGTCTGTTACTATAGTGCCTGGGTGATATTTACTATATGACCAGGGAACTGCCAAGTGAGCTCACCCACCCGGGCCGTTTAATTTTCAAAATCCCTTTTTTTAAAAGGCAGGAGGCTGGCAAAGGAAAAGAAAGGCCAGCAGAGCTCAAAGCCTCCCTGTCATCTCAGGGCCCAATTCTGTAAAATACCAATATTTGCTGTGAAAGGTTGAGTGCTCTTATGCTTTGTTAAGCTTTTTCTGACAACTGGGAGAGCCTCATCAGCCCGCAGAGCTGCTTTCCTTACAGAGAAAAGGGGGACATCCACTGCCCATCTGCTGAAGCCTTTCTACTTTTGTTGAGTTATTTTTCTTTTAAACAGGTGCACAAACTCTCTTCCACAGTCCCTTTAATGCACAGCTTTTTTTTGCACCAAGCTAAGTCCAGTAAAACTCCACTATGTACAAATGGTGTCTCTGCTGCTCAGCTGTCTAGCGACTGCTCTCAGAACCAGCCTTGCTTATCTGCAGAGAGCAAGAATGGGAGTACCAAAGTCCTAAATGCACGAAGGTGTGAACTTCTGACCAAGCAGCAACAGCCTCAAAACTGTCAACAAAACAGATAATTCTCACACCACCCAGCTTCCCACGCGCAGCACAGCCCCTCCTCTCACGGACAGTGTGAGAGTCTATTTGCAGGACTACAGGGAATGCCCAGATAGGTGAGGAAAAAAATTCTATTCGAAGCTTGAAAGGGAAGAAGCTGCCTGGCTCTAAAGAAAAAAAGCTACTTCTCAATGTACTGATAATCTGACACAGTGGCTGGGATCCGTCTCACTCACCTTTGTCTTCAGGAAATACCTTGCCTACTACATGTTAGAATCACATTTGCTTATTTCCCCATCAATGTAACCCAGTTTTGGCACCTTGTTACTCTGAGTAGATTTCATTCACCTGACTCCAGACATGTGCAACACAGTTGTTCACCTTGGGCTCCCCTTCTAGTTAAAGTGAACAGAAAGAGGCACTTTTAGGGAGAGAGATTATTCTGACCCAATTTAAATTTTTAAGATGAAGTAAATCCTCCCCACACTGACTGTAGTGACTCTGTTGCTTTAAAGACTGTGGAGAGTAATGAGTTCCAATGTAGACTACATTAAAAGAGATAAATTCCCACCATATCAAACTGTCAACCTGTCCAAATTGTCCTGCTTGTGTAGCAGCTATTTCCAAACCACCTCATTTGGAAATAGCTCATGGTTTTCTGAGTGAATTCATCCTCGGGTTGTAATGGTATCCGTCTTCATAGTTTAATGTGCAGCCTTCTTAAATGTTTTGCAGCTATGATGCTTTGCAACAAAGATCCTGGCAATATACAAAAGGCTTGAAGTCTGTTGATCATCTGCTCATCTTTCTTGGGCATTATTTGAGCTGGATGCTAAACTCCTTGGGGAACCACTTTTGGACTGTAAGAGCAGTCCTCCACAAGTAGCTATGCAGAAGACTAGAGGTTAGATGCAAACAGATAGCAACCAGTGGGAGAAAAAGCAGTCTCCAGATGGTAAGACTCACACTGAATCATTTTAAAACCATGATTTTCTAGCCACCAGACAAATGTCAGATATTCAAATGTCAAAAGAAACCAACTTAAAAATGTCCCTACAAGAAAATAAAATTCATATCAAACCCAAGATTTAGGTATTTGCCTCCAGCCAGTTCTGAAGAGTAAGTCTCAACAGAAGTCATGAACCTCTCTTGCGCAGCACTAGACACACGTTGCTGTGGGAGTCAGCCCTTTGTCTTCCCACTCTGCCTCGGATGCTGGGTCTGGGTTTCTCACTGCAGACCGCCTATCACGCACATCAATTATAGCAATCTCCAACAACATTTAGAAGGAAACAAGAGCGTGAATCACATACAAAAGTTATAAAGTACTCACCAGGTCGCCTGTCCCAGGTTTTTCCATAATAACTGGGGGGAGCAGTAACCCTGCAGGACAAGTAGGGTCTGGGTTGAGTGCCCCGGTGCCTCCTCCTATCAGGGAAACCACACCATTGCAATCCACTGAGCTGTTCCTTTTGCCCGTCTGGGTGTAGTTGGGAGTAGTAGGGTGAGAACTATGGCTCACTTGACTTTGCACGCTCGGACGCCTCCCAGATCTTGGAATTAAGAGAGAGCCCCGGTGGCTTTCATTTTCCCCAGCAGTGCTGATCTCATCATCGGCAAAATCTGTTTCGGAGCCAGTGTCTCTGCCACGGAGTCGGAAACTGAATATGCTTCCGTGGCTGGTTCTGCGCTTCACCAAGTTTGCACTGGGACCATAACTAATGCCAAGGAGAGTCTAGAAACCCCCAGAAAGGAAAAAGGGGAAAGAGAAACAACATTTTGCAACATGTTTTCAGGAGCGAGGAAGGTCTGGGAGAGCAGTAAGTTCCATTTTAAATCAAGTGCTTCAGAGAAAGATCTAATTACACGTATTCAACTTTCACAAAGTTAAGAGGTTGAATAGTCATCTAGCCATTAGGTGTTTGTGTAATACTTGACAGTTAAAGATGTACTGAAATAGGAAGGGTCAAGGTGGCATTCGCCTCGTAGTGTCAAACTCGCATTGCTTCTACTCCCTCCCCATCAATACATGCTAACAGACCTGGGAAGGCAGCACAAGGAATGGAAGACAGGAGCAGGGAAGGGGATCCAGCTCCAGCTCACTGCATTATCACACATCTTGATAACAGCTAGGGAAGGAACGTTGAATTGGGAGAAGAAGAGATAAAGAAATAGGGCAGGAAATGAACTGCAGGGAAAATGAGAAGAAGGGGAAGAAGAAGAAGAAGCAGAATACGACGGAAGAAGGTGATAAAGGAAAAAAAAAAAGAGCAAGAAGAGGGATATGGTTTATCAGTTTGTAGAATGATTATCCCAGTGCATGTAGTTTCTTTAAGGGGTAGGTATCCTCAGTACACAGCAGTTTCCCTCACACCCAAACATCAGCCTTGATGATCCACTCTGATGCCAGCTAGTGAGAGTGCAACACTGACTGAGTATCAGCAAGACGTAACCAAGCACTAAACACACATGAACCTTGGCAGAGTAAAAAGGATGTTCAGAAAATGCAGAAGGAATTCAAGTCTATCCCCTTCCTTCATATATGGAGAGGAAATTATTGGAATAAGAGCATTTAGGCAGAACATACTTCTGATTTTATGGCCTGTACAGAATTTCCAGTTTCTTCAGAACTTCCTCATGAGCCAAGTATACATAAAGAGAGGTCAGATCCACACAGCATCCACGAACCAGACAAACCAAATGAAGCCTGATTTCATTTCGCACTGTAGGCCACACCACGGAGTTACGTAATGATGCTATTTTGTGACACTGCTACAAGGAAGAGTGCAAAAACCAGGCCCCTTCTAACTTAAACCAACCCATATGGATTGGTACCAGGTTTTAGCTGGTCAAAAATCCATGCCTGGATTTCCATGGCACAGTCATTGAGTCTGATTTCTGATGGCAACACACTTCCAGCTGCTCAGATTGCATCTGAATGATGACTCAGCCTTACTCCCTCCAACCATGCCCAGACACAGCCTTGCAGAGAAGATTTACTATAAGCTTTGAAATGTGTCTCCCATGTTTCTCATGCATATGACATCCAGGGGCAAAAAGTGAAAACAAGGAATATTAATCAAAGAAACAAACTGGCAATGCACAGCTCCAATCCACGGTCATTCTGGTACGTGGTGTCTTGAAAGCCATCCAGAATGAAGCTAAAGAGCAATTCTGGCTTTAACAAAGGTGTAATTTGTAATGCAACCCACTCAGCCAATCAGAAAACAGTAAAAGCTATTAGATTAAAAAATGCATGTCATTTACAGAAGTACAGCTCTGCGTAAATTTTGTGAGCTGAGGAGTCTGTAATTGGTCACATTTACTTACATCACTTACATGTTTTCTATGAGCTCTTTATGGCTGCCAAATACCCCTAAATTCACTGACAACAAAATATAAAAAGACTTAGCCCATTACATGCCTATTCAAAAAAAAAAAGAACCGATTTAAACTTTGCCCTCAGTTAAGTAAAGACAAATTATCTGCAGATATTTACAATCATTTGATACATACAGCATGTGCAAATTCATATTCATGGATGTCAGTAACATTTATATAAAACCCTATTTAACAACAGCCTCACTCTGTTTTTTTCCCCTGCAACAGAAAGTAGAAACAAGTGCCACAAACTTTTGACTTGAAGACAACTAGCAAAGAAATATAAAACTGTTAATAATGTCTTTGTGTAGCATTTAAAAAGCCCTCAGATATAAATTTTCTGCTTTTCTCCTCCTCTCTTTTTTTTAAGATTTGCGGGTTTCTTCTAAGAGTTTTTTTATCTCTAGTAGGGGTAGGATAGATATAATCAGATGAATGAAATTAAAATAAGAAAATAAACCAGACCGTGGGTAATATTGAAGCATAAAAAAAAAAAACAAAAGCTCAAAAAAATTGAAACAAAATAGGTTCGTAAGAATGTTTAATGGGCATTTTCTATTCAATTTGAAAATAAAGTGGTAATGTTTCCTTCCACTGTTCTAACACTGTCTACAAGTCAGTCATGATATTACATATTTGATTCTTCTTTACAGCTGAAAGTTTCAGCTTCAGTTGCCTATTCAGAGCCTGGCCTACCCAGCAAAGTGCAGTGTGAAAGAAGTGAAGTTTCAGACCATGGCTTACCATTCTCCTCTGACTATCATCGTAGTCACACTTGGGATTCCTTTGGTCTTCCCCATACTCCTCTGCTCCCAAAGATTTCTTTTTCTTTCGCCTATTTCTTCTTTCCTTGGCATTTTTGGATGCTAAAGGTGACATTTCCAATGAGCTAAGTGACATTGAATCAATTCCTTTAGCAGCTAGTGCCTAAAATAGAAGAAGGTAGAAGGTGTAAAATTTATTATTTAAAGATCTCAGTGAGAACTAATAATTACTCTGCTCAGCAATTATTTTTCTTTCTAAGTTTTAAGGTTGTATAAGAGATAAATTAAAAACTTCACGTGGCCATTAATCATAAAACTATCTCATGTGGTTGGAAAAGGTCTTAACCTATTTCTAACCACTACATTTAGCCACTGGAAGATAAACAACAAGCAAAACAGGTTCCTAGTACAAACGCACACATGCAGGTTGGCCACCCAGATCCTATGACAGAGCATTAGGAATGGCTGCATAAAATAATGTGATTTACGTAGCGCTCACCAACAAGATCCTCCAAAATTTCACAAGAGGAACAGCCTATGTGCATACACTCTCTTAAGAAACACTTCTCGTGCCAGTCAAAAAAATTCTCAAGCTGGGGAACCTCAGACTAAGGCGCCCCTGGACTTCAGCCTCCTGAACGGGGAGGGCTGGACAGGAGCTGAGCCAAGCTGGCTGCCAGGATTTTCCCTCCCCTGTCACAGAGGGATGCTGGGAACAGCGGGCGATTCAGCTGGCACGTTTTTGTAAACGCTTATCCCAAGCCGCAGCACAGGCACCTATGATCAGAGATACAAAGAGAAAACCGTGCTCATAACTGGAGATAAGGTGGACTTTGCTTCGCCGCGCGCTCCAGTGCTGCGCTGGCTATCTGGTGGGATCGCTACAGGAACTGCCTGATAACGGACCAGCTGCCAGAAACCCGGCAGAAGGCAAACGCAAAAGCCTGAGCACACAAAGCCACAGCCTTGGAAGCGCATGAGCAGCGAGGAGGAAGAATCGATAGGTGCAGGGAGGAAGCCGCAGCCCACGCCAGCGCGCTGGGTCCCCGTCTCTGGTGCAGGCGGGAGGAGCGAGGGGGCTCTGAGCACAAAGCACGAGGTCAGATTTGGAGGTGCTGGTGTCTCAGTGGTAGCCACATCGGTGGCCTGGAGACAAGCCCATTTGCAGAGCCCTCAGCCAAAATACATAAAGCGAGTGAATTCCAAAAAAAACCCAAAAACCACATCCCACGTCTCAGGTTCCCAAGCAGGGGAGAAACGGATGAATCCTCAGTACTATTGCCTGTAAGCCGCCAGAATCAGACAGGCAATCAGCTCTCCGCAGCAAAATACTCCCTTCCTCCCACAGGCATCAGTCCAAGGAAAGGGAAGGCACTTAACAGTCGTGTAAAGAATCAATCATGTATTTCAAGGAGTAGCGGTAGCTCTACCAAGCTGAGAACACAACAAAACTTAATTCCTGTGGGAAATATCTTTCATGAGCAAGCTGCTTAGGGCAGAGAAGGAGGAGGGCTCAGACACCGGTCTAGGCTGGTTTGTTTTTTTTTTTTCCTGATTCAATTGATTTAATTGCTATGCTGAAGTGCTTTCTCTTCATAAAGATTCAGCAAGTCTTTTGGTGTTAAGTTCAGGTTTAGGAATGTGTTAGACCAATTGTGGAAATTGACTGATAGTCCCCAAGCAGGCCTGTCAATGATATTCGTGCTCTCTTTACACTGCACAGTGCAAAAGCTGGTCTAAAGCGTTGTGTTTTTCCTTTCTGATTGCCGTCATATTTTATTGCTCTAGAAAATCTTGCAGGTTGTGCTACTAAGTGTGCAGTACTCTTACTGCAAAATTAGCTAATTTTCAGTTTCTTAGCATTTTCTTACCTATTGCTTGGGTTGAAATGCTTCTGCCCTGCGTACCCTTCTCAGCTGTTGAAAAAGCATTCAGGCCAGATTGTTTCTCAGGGCATGGATGACGTCCCCATGTCCTGTCTATCTACCCTTTCTGGTTGGGTTCCCATGGCTGGACCGTATCCTGCCCCTCAGGCATTGCAGGCCATAACCTACCATGATAACTCCCAGGCCATGGAAGGAGTCTGGGAGCAGGCACATCTGGCAAGGATGGGTGGTGGCTGAAGGGTGGGAGAAAATCTTAGCTCACACAAGCCCTGACACAGGGATTACACAGTCCTAGCTCTAAACTATCCTATCTCAAGTCCTATCTCTAGGACTTGTGCCTGAAGGCAAGAACTTAGCGGTGTGGTGAGAAAGTCTAAACCAAGAACTTGGTAAAGGCTTGGAGAGCAGGATTAAAACTGAGTAGCTCTGATTGGGGTGAGACACCTGAGGAGGACATCTGAAAGCTGAGTGGTGTAGCAGACCATTAAATTCAGTTTCCTGACCCTTTTCTTCCAGATGTCTAACATGAGATATTGGGAGCTAATTTGCAGAATTACTGAGCTTCACTAATTAACATGATAGACCCCAACTGCTCTACTGTTTATTTTCCTTTCCATAAAATTGGGATAATTCTCCAGGACTATTGCAAATACAGATGAGTGTTTTTTGAAGCACACAAAACCTGAGCAGTGACAAGAGGCACTGAAAAACCTCTGAGGATGTTAGTCATTTTGTCTTTGAAGCAGGCTTAGAATTCCTGAGTCAGGAGGTCTGCTCGAGCTGGCCTAAGGCTACAGAACAAATCATAAGAAAGCAAAGAGCTGCTCTGGAGTGATGCACCATCCACCCTTTGTACTGAGCAGGGCACAGGAAAAACGAAACGTGGTCAGCTGAAGAAAAGACTATATTACAAAGCATATAGATAAATGGGAACAATTTAGGTTTTCACGAGCAACTTTCATTTTGTCACATTCTGACTATCACGACTTACTGTTCCTTTTTTTTGTAGATACAGGCTTAACTGAAATCAAAGCCTTCAAAAGGAAATTCTTAAATATCTTTAATTATAGCTGGGGCTACCGACGTTGACTGCTATTAGGAAGTGCTCAGCTGGAGTCAAAACACATTAAAATTTATATAAAATAGGTACAAGTTGTAGCTCAGTTTGCTCCCTTAGGTTACAGCAGAAAGTTACTGTGTTCAAAGTGACTGTATATGGACTAAATTGCATTTACCTATTACTTAAACCATCAAAGAGGATCTTTAAAAGGACTTAAATGATGTATAAGCCTCTACTAGCACTTTGTCAAGGGTGAATTGCATTTTCTATTTTCTTTCCAAGGATTTAAATGGGTTTTGGATTAGGCCCTGAAGCTGTATGTACCCAAAAGAAAATTATGTATATTAGTTTATATTGTGTATCAAGGATTTATTTCTCTCAACTATAGTGCTACGTGTTATTTCAGACTAATTTTCTTATTGTCTTCTTGTTCACAGCACCTAAAATGTTCTCTTTGGCTGTTTAATAAAGGTTTTCTACCCCACACAAACCACAGGCAAATTAACTAGTGCTATTAAGGCAATATGGCTCCCTCCACATTTTGTCTCTCTGTTTTGTTTAAGGTTATGACATAACATTAAATCCATATTCTTTGCATAATTTGCAAAGCTTAAGCTCAAGATCCGTCTGTTTACTTTTCAGGAATGAAGTCTCATGTGCTTCAGAGAAGTTATCCTACACCTTCATCTTCATTATCAGACAGTTGGATATTCATGGCAATAGGAATGAGACACTGAGGAAACGCACATGAGCTAAAGTGATGGTGGAATGAGGTTCAGCTGGGGCTATGGCTGAGTTGCCAAAATAGCTGTTCTGTGCTCAAAGGCAGATGTAGTTATACCATCATCAAAATGTCTTATATGCCAGCCAATATAAATTCCTCTGCTGGCATGAGTGGTACAGTTAAACCAATACAACTCTGGACATGTAAACCCTAAATGGCCCCGAACCTAGCAGGAAGAGCCATCCTTTTTCTTGTAGAAAAGGTAGTAATAACTCTGTCCAAGACAATAAACATTAAGCTGCTTTCAGTCAAACACTTTCTTTGGTTACGCATAGATGTAAAAGAAAGAGCATGTGAATCTCAAGGTACCATCTGTTCAAGTTACTCCCAGTTAATCATGTCACGTAGTTTACTGACCTCCTGCTCTTTCTTTAACATCTCCATGGCTTCCCGAAACTTTCTTTCCTTTTCCTCTGTTTCAGCAATAGTGGCTTGGTTCTGCTCTTCATATGCCATGGCCACAACAGCCAGAATCAGGTTGACCAGATAAAATGAGCCCAGAAAGATGACCAGCATGAAAAAAAGCATGTAGATCTTCCCAGCAGATCTAAGAGTCTGTAAGCATGAAAGCAAAATCACTAACACCAGTTTACAGTGGTTTTTAAAAGAACAACAAAAAAATATTTTTTTTTAAAACTTAGATTTACAATATAATTGAATTCAGCCTTTGTTACTAGCCCAAACAGCATCCTTTTGATGACAAACAACAACCACGTGCAAGGAAATAACCTTCTCACTAATAAATTTTTATATCTCCTTCAAAAATTCTGTGCCTTGCAGTAGAATTCATGTTTAAAAGAAAGAACGCTTTCCTTTTACCAATTATTTCTGCTGGTTTTCTTTGAGAATAGACAATCTTCTAATCAGCTGCAGTGAAATCTTCCCCCACATAGCTCAATCTATTTTCGTCCAAGTGTTGGACAAACCACTTTTTTTTTTTTTGTATCCTTTCAGATATCTACAGTCTAGGTCTTTCGCAGTTAGTGGGGAGAAAAGGATACTTATAGGGAGCAATTAATCTGAATGTTACTGAGACATCTGCCTCAGGATAAGAAGCGCCAAACCTTGGGTGCCATTGTATTGCCTGGTTCTCCACCAGATTTTTAGGCATGACTGGAGTTTAAGGTAATAGGCTGAGCTTATATTACAGATATGTCCCATGCTCATTGACTTGATGCTAGTGATAGAAACCACGGTGCAATATTATAAGGTCATATAATAAAAGCGAGTGATGTTCACCCTTATTTGCCATGATGATTTCAGCCTTCCAGAGTTGAACATGCAGCTCTGTGCCAAGTAAGTAAATACAGTTGTTGAAAGAATCTTCAATTTAAATACTGTACATTTTCCTGAAATGAAATTGTATAACTGGCTGAAATCCCCAGTACCGTTAAAGATGTCTGCCTCAGTACCTTCAGAGTAGTATCTGTCAGCTCTAATGCCCTTGATTTCCTTACAAGTATGCTTCAGTTTTGGCAATTTGAGACGCACAAGTAAATCTCCAGCAGCTTCATTGACAGAGTAGCGAACTCTCACATGCAGTTCTTCAGAGTTTGCATATACTTCAGGAAATACACGCTAAAATGAACATTTACTAGCAGACCACCTTGCACACATGACTGTAAGCTGACTGCAAGTTGTCTGTGACAAAAAGTTTGCAGCAGGGAGAGCTGAAAGCTACCAGGTAATCTCGCCATCTGTTGAATCTGTGTCCGTTATCATGCCTTGAGAAAGCAGATATGCCAAGTACACAGGTGCTTTTCCAGTCCTTTTTTGAGCTGGGCTCAAAAGATAAGTTCATGTTACACCAGCTGCCAAAAAAAATCAAGTGGTGGGTGACATGGGGATCTTTATGAAGTGGTGAACCTCATTCAGATTCAGTTAAAATACCCATTCAAAGTGTCTTTCTTTCAGTACCAATCTTCCCCCCATTCCCCAAATGCTCAGCCTAATGTCTTCTCCTATCGTCACTCCTGAGAGAAGGAATTAGTTGTAACATTTGATGGTTTCTGTCCACAACACACAGAGAACAGTTTACCTAATAATCAGCAATTCTTTCTTGTCTTTAATTATTGGATATACAACTGTAACAAGATCATGTGTTTATTTTATATTTTTTAACAGTAATAAAACAACCCCATACCTGTTGATAAAGACGTTCCCAACAATCTTGAGTCATAAGACGGAATAAAGAGAGAAAGGCCCAGCCAAAAGTATCAAAGCTTGTGTAACCATGGTCAGGATTTTCCCCAGCCTTCAGACATATGTATCCCTCAGGACACGTGCTGCAAAACATGAAAGACAGTACATGAAATGCATCATAGATGGCCTCAGCATGGAGAAAGTGATTTCCGAGGGAACATATTGAATGCTCTTGGTTAAGAGTGCAGAACCTCGGTGGTAAATACCTTCACTGGGTGAAAACACAGGAAACAATGGATGCTAACTTCACAGTACCAAAGACCTTTGCAATCTCCTTTTTCCTTTGAAAGGATAAACTGAAAAATGGTAACTGTAGCTTGAGCTTAAATGGCAAATGAACACCTAGTATTCAGATGTTTGGAACAGACCGGAGCTAGATGCCTAAGCAGGACTTTAGTGCTTAAATGTGATTTCTCTTGGTACTTATTCCTAAATAAGAATCATAAACAGGGTGTCTCCTGTTACAGTTGTGGGTAATACTGTGACGGTGAACCTGCTTTTCTAATTACACAGTCTGACACTGGTGGGATGACATCAGTGTGTGCCATCTGAGCACCTTCCTCATTGCTTGCTATGCCTGACCTTGCAGTCACCCTCTGCAAGGACTATATCTTTAATCTAAGAAACCCAGCCCTTTTTTCCACTCACCACTGTAGTCCGGGGTCATGACATTTTTTTTGTTTCTGTCAGGAAAACATTTTCCTCGTGTGTCTTGCAGATTCATGTATTAAATGGCATGCAGATAGCATGAATTTCACTGGCTCTCATTAAACTGTGAGACATTTTACAAGTAATTTTCTAGCCCCATATGCCAGAAGAGAAGAAGAATGCTCTCAGAAGAATGCTCTCAGGGATACTGTGTAAGTACTGAATTGCATCATGAAGTGAAACACAAGATAGAAGAGATCCTGGGTCAAGGAGCCACCCTCTCTCCCAGAACAGTGAAATAGGGTTAGTCAAAAGACCCTGCACCTCTTGCATATCACAAGCTGCTCTCCAAACATGAAATATGCCCCATCAGACACTGAAGACATAGAGCAATATACAAGGCTTACAGCTGTGTGTATGATAGGAAGAGAACATCAGACCAAGGATGTTGCCAATGTCGTGGAGCCCTACAGTATTTGGGAATTTGTTAGGTGGGAAACGTCTAACTATCTGGAGAAGCAGATCTCAGCAGAACTTGCAGTAATGCCAGCTCTCTCTGTTCTGCTTACACTTCAGATAGAGATGAACCTGGTATGATTTGGTGCAAAGTCTAGCAGACACAACTAAGGGATGGTTGGACCAAGAGGGATTGTGAAAGCACTTTGTCAGAGATCAGAGACATTGAGAGAGACCAGCTTCCAGGCAGTGTTTTGATAATGGAGCAATAATCTCTGCCCTGGCAGATGGTGAGCTTGATGTTCTGCCTGTCATATGCAGGAATCAAGGTTTCCTGAACAGCCTTCAGATGATTATTGTAATATCCAGCCATTTTAGACACATCTCATGTAGTGTGTGCCCAATGTGTACAGCTTTTAACTTTTTTCCTCCCAGCAATACCCCATAGAGTGTTTCAATCGCTGCTATTTTTTACCAAAGCAGAATATTTCTCCAAATGGAAACGCAAAGCAGTAATATAAAAAGTAATTTTCAAAATGCCACCCAAAAAAGAAATTGACTCTTGAGAAAGTAGAGTATGTGTCAGTATGAAAATCAAGGATTTTTTTTTTAATATCAATATTAAACTCATATAAATCAAGTCTCTAAAGCACAGGGTAGCAACTCTGTATGGCATGTCCACCTGAGAATACATTGTTATAGGTTTTGAAGTTCTACAAATCTACGGTGTCAGCCACCAACTTTAGACATTCAACAACACTTTAAGAAGCTTAATTTAATATCATTAGTTAAGCACAAATTTTAAAGTAAGTCTACTTCAAACATAGAAAAAGAGAGTGCTGAAACATTGCAAAATGTGTGCATATCTTTGTTTGCAGTAGTCTTCACAAAAAATAAAAAATGAAACAGAACAGTTGACATTTAATGAATTAAATGTAACACACAAGAGAGAATATAATACGTGATTCTGTCACCTTATCAAGTTAGTTTATATCAGTTGAGAATTTAGATAATAGTAACTATATCTCACAAAGAAAGAAAAAGAGACTCTTCTAATTCTTTTTCCTGCCAGCCTACAAATGCCTTCTTCTAGACCTTTCCTACTTTGACTATTTATTGTTTCCTGGTAAGAGCCACATTTTAATAAAAATTACAGTAACATTACTGAGATAGGAGAATAAAATGCAGAAATCTTAGCATTTTCCCCCCTAAAATATGCAGATGCACACTGAATCTCTCTTGTATATCCATGTCCTTTTTTTGCGGCAGCCTTTTCACTACATCTCCTCTCTCCCAAAGGCAGCATCTGCTGTCACTCTCTGCCATAGGGACATGAGATTTCTGCCTATGATCTGCTGCTACAGACAGCCTTCAGTGCCTGTGACACGCTGCTGACACTGTTCAAGAGCTCTGAGAAATGGTTCCTCTGGGTTCCTGGGAAGGAAACCCTTTCCACTTGCTTGAGCTAAGACACCACGAGAGGACACGAAAATATTTGTAAGGCTCTTTCCTTTTACCATGAGAAAATGACTGCATGGACACATTGTGCTTGGCTGGAAACTAAGTGACCATGTCCAGAGGTGGATAAACTTCCCTTAGTTTTCCACAAAAGACCAGTCCCAAGTGGCTCCATGGAGCTGGTCTCATTGCTCCTATTTTAACATTATTATTAATGGCTAAAAAGTCCAAATACAGCTGTAAGAAACTTGATGGTGGTAACTTATTGGGGAAATTAAGCTCAGGTAGGACAGTCAGTGGGAAATTAGGTTTCATCTAGAATAAGTTGCCTAAATTCTTAGGCAAAATGGAAATTTTGCCATTGTGTTCAAAGCAAAAGAGAGAGACTTTCCTCTTAATCCCTTCACCATTTTGAACAAAAGAGTCTGAAAGAAAGGAGACATTAGGAGCACTGCACTTCAGTGTATTTTCATAGGAACCTCTTCGGCGCCATGAGATCAGAGGCTACAAAGTCAATCTTCTGTTCGCTGCTAATGTTGCTTCCTGGGAAAACTCTGTTTAGATGCAGAAGAACTTTACAGCAACTTCTCAAAGCACTTTACCACAACTGCTTGGAAAACCCCATGACATGGAGATGCAACTCCTCTGACTGTGAAAGTGAGAAATAGTACCTCAGACAAATATTTTCTGTTTATAAAATAGGTAGTATTTTTTCATGTTTCATTCTGTCTTTATGTGTCTCTAAAACCTTTTCCACTCAGCAGAAGATTGCTGGTGTGAAAAGATCTGTCTGACTCCATGGTGAGGGTACAAAGTTCTCTAATATTATGTATAGGTGTAAGAGCATTCAAAGGAGGTGTCTTCAGCACGAAAAGCATGAACTCCAGCTCAAAAATGCTGTTAATGTTAGCTCACATACTTTCTACAGAGACTAGACACTTGAGACATAATATCCTAGTTTTCAACTACTCATTCTTGCTCACCCTCTTTTGTAGCCAACAGAAGCGCTAACCCATGGGGTATGTGAACGCGTTAAAAACACTGAGAGGAAAACAAAATGATGCTTTACAGAAAAACACTCTATAGAAATTTAGGAGTAAGACTGTCACACGAGAATATTATTCAGCAACAGACACCATTTCCTCTGAGGATTTCTTTAAGGAGTCTTAAGATTTTGCTGAAGCATCTTCGATGTAGACTATTTAGCCTTCCCCTTCGGGATTTTTAACAAAGCCTTAAGCTTCTTTTACCTGGGGGAAGCATTTCACATGATTGCACTCTCCTCTGATGCACAGGGATGGGCAACAACAACAAGCTACATAAATACAACATCCTTCACAGGAGCCTACAGGATGCTGTTCAATTGATCACAGTAAAATTAGTGTCATTGATTCAGAAGAGTTAAAAGCATCACTCCACCTACCTAACCATCAGGCTGTAATCACCATTGTAACCTAGCGTTGGTACAGGAAATTAAAGAACATAAGAAACAGCTTTGTTTTAAATAACACAGATTGGGAATGCCAGAGAGTTGTAGCTGAGGGGCAGAATTACAAAATGCTTTGGCTCAAGAGTTTAATCTAGGCAAGCCAAGTAACTTGCTGATCCAGGCTGTAGTGGCCAATAGGGTTGTGCAATAAAAGCAGATTTGTAAAACAACCATGTGCTGGATTGTAACATTCAGACCCTGAAAACAGAGAGAGGGTTGTCCATGTGTTAGCAGGAGTTAGCACCAAACAGCTGCTCATGTTAGCTATGACATCTGTAAGGTAAAGGCTGCACTTTCATTTGGTTTGGTTTGCAAAGCCACGCTATGTCTTGCTACAGCAAATTGCTTACGAAAGAAGCAATAAAGAGAGATAAAGTGCATACCACAGACACACCAAAAATTTAAAAAAACAAAATGTGTTGTAGTAAGGGCTTCGTAGTGTTTCTGCTTAGGGCACAGCTGAAGCCCAAGAATGCAGAAATCAAGCTGAAATGTTTATAGGTGACGTCTTTAACACTTGGCTAATTTCAGAGGAATGGAAACCACCCTGATGAGGACGGATGGATTTAAAAGCCTGGCAGTAAGAGCTGAAAGGACAGATGGTACCCATGGCCTCCAAGGGTTGTTAAAGTGCATAGTAGAGTCCTCCTTGACCTGCGTCTTCGTGCTGCTGTCCTCAGATCAGAAAGGAGAGGCTTAGGTCTCCTTTAGGCCATAGGCCTGAGTGCTTTTCTCTGCACTTCCCATCTTTTCTCACTTCACTTGGCTTTGAGTGAGAAGACCAGCAGTCAAGTGAGTGTTTGTGCAGTGGCTGGGGTGGGAAAGATAGAGTTCCTTAAAGCAACATTTGCTCCTACCTGACAAGATGAAACTACCCATTCTGAAACACGGCAATATTGTTTTTCTAAATGGATGCTGTAAAGACATTTGGACATGTAGGAGAAAAGGGCTGAAAGGCAGAAGCACCCCAGCCAAAGCCAGGTGTTGCTCAGCCTGCCTGAAAGTCGTAGGTCACTCTCATTCCTCCTACTCTTTCTTGTTTTATTATATTAAAGACTAATCATGGTTGGAGGGTCTGAATTACAATTCCCCATTAATTACCATCAAAGAGCCAACTTCTGACTCGCAGAGGCACACTGGATAGGTCTGAGTAGGAGCCCCCAGCAGCTCTCACTCCAGGCATCTACAAGGCCAGAGAGAATTTGAAGGGCATTTTTTAAAGCAAGGGGTGCCAATGCTCTGAAAGGAAGGAAGGTCAAGTAAATCCAACCAAACTTCACAGAAAAAAATAAAGAGAAGAGCTCAGAATAAATAGTAACATCAACCAGATGCTGAAACTGGAGGAGCAAAGTTAAAGAGGTGCTCACAGGCTCAGAGCACCCACAAACTTGCATCCACAAAAAGAGGTTTCAGACTCCCCACTAGCTACTGGTTGAGGCAGATGGAAACCCGCTGGTTTCAGCCTGAGACATCAGATGCCTCTATGAACAGATGCAAGCAGCAAGAAGAACTCCCTCTGCTGCAATGTGGCTTTTTTAGACTTCCTGCTGCAGCAAAGCAAGCAAACTCTCTTTTCTTCTCCCTCAGTCTAGCCGCCAGATACCGGATCTTCTGCCTAATCCATCAAACAAAATGTAGGGCAATAATTTATCACAAACATAACAATAGATTACTGGTTAATGAAGATTGCAGCCCATAGTCAGCCTGGTCCTATTGTGTGGCTGATGAGTTTATTACAGCTTTGACTAAGAGGTAATATTACCCATCCTTAAGAATTGAGTGGATTTGGATGTAATCCCTATTGCTGCTGCTTAACCAGAGACATGATCTTCCAAATACACAACTGATCCCTGGGAGCGGGGACTGTTATTGTTGCCCCTAAGCCTGTATAATGCATAAAGTTATGTCCATACTTGCTTTCTGTATTTTCTCATACTCAAGTGAGATGCTTTCTCACCATGAGCAAACCATCTTCATTCATGTGTCACTTTAACCAACACAGAGTGTTTGGAAAAGGCTATGCAATTTACATCAGAATCTAGTTAAATTCATTTAAGGTACACTGTACAGCCTGAAGGTTTGTAATAATTCATTAGTTCATTATAATTTATAATAATAAATCATAATAATTCACTAATATTGCTTACTACTCTGGGGTGTAATTACATTATTAGCTCTGGTACTTTAAACAACACACTTCATTCTTTCCAAAACACCCTTGCTTTGGTGACATTTGAAGTGTCACATTTGGGAACTGTATCCTTTTCCTCACTTCACCACCCTTTCCAGCCTTTCCTACACTTCAGCCAGCTGTGCCCCATCAGACTGAATTTGGCAAGCGTTACGAACACACCTGTACCACTGGACACATGCCAAGGCTCCCCAGGAGGCCATTCCCTCTGACGGACCCATACATGCAGCAAGTTAAACACACATTGCCAGACCATGGCCTGCCTGACAAAGTTGGCTAGTCCAGGATCATCTGCAACTGGTTGTTTCTTCTGACCTTGCCCTTTCCTGTCCCTCCCCAGGAGTACATATACGGAACTAAGACACCTGAGCACCATCTTCACCCCAGCTCATACATGGACTTGCACCTTTGAGACGCAAACTCTCCAAGCCAAGAGGGATCTTCTCAGTCTACTTGTCCAGCATCCAACACAACATGGCCTCAATCTGGGGCCTTCTTATATTAAGAAAACAAGTAATAAAACTACTACCACTGTTCCTACTACTCCTCCTACTACTACAGATTTAAGTTCAGGCAACTCAGAGCTGCAGCGGTCCTAACTGCCAGCAGCAGAATAAAAGAACCGATTAGGTGCATTATTCTTGGTGCAGTTCCCCATATTCCAGCGCGGCTGGGATTGTGTTACTGGTGTATTTGCTTGCAGTCAGGGAACTAAGAGCTGTGGGAGAGCATGCTGTTTGACATGTTCTTCTGGCAGACATCGACGTTGTTCCAGGCTCTGCATTGCTAGGCTGTGCAAAGTAGCGTTGGTGGAAGCATCTGATAGCAGCGCTGCTCCTCGGTATGGTGCATCTTTCTTCTCTACCCTTGAGGGGTGTGATAAGCCTTTGCAAGAGACCAGATCACCACGTGGAGGATGCATAAAGGGAAAGGAATGTTATTACAGCTCAGAGAGATGAAAGTGCTGCTTCGCTGTACATGCTGTAATGAGTATGCTGACAGTACGATGGTGTGGAGAGCCTACCATAAAAATGTTGCTTTCGATACTCATGGTGACTGTGAAAACAGGCATCTGATGCAATTTTTTGTGTTGGTTTTAATTACCTTAGTAAAATGCCACAATACAAAAAGAAACAAAGTTTTTTTCTGATGATACTTTGGAAAGAGTTAGAATTCACTCAAAAACTTTGAGGAACGTTACACCACATGGTCCTTCCTCCATCTCTTATATGCAATAAGCTCTGTGACAGCAGAATTTACCAAATCATACAGAATCTTGCCCCATGCTGTACTTTATTTTAATGTACCCTGTTAAGAAAAATCAAGGTCATAGTGATGATAAAGGTAGCTAAAGTTTCTATAGCAACAGTTACTAGGATGCTGTTGCCAAAGGTGATTTCTTGTTGCATCCTGAAGTAGCTTTACTGGCTGCTTTTCCTTCCTGTTCACTAGTCTTTTTGGTAATATCAGTACAGACACAATGCAAATGTGCTTTCATTGTCGGTATGAGCTTGTAGACTATTCCTGCCTACAAGCGGAATATACAGGACATATCATGTGAAAGGAAAAAAAAAGAAAAGCACTCTGACCTTGAGATCCGAGGGGGACACAACTGACTTGAAACATGCACACTTTTCTGAAATGCCAGCTCACTGTTGTAGTTGCAAGTGAAAAATTGAAAAGAACAAAGATAAGTTTCTCTTTTTTTTCTGCTTGTTTACTTTGTACATTGATAGTGTCTTGTCTGTTTCTCTTTCTCCTAATGGACAAATTTCCTTGCTGTTTCTGTTGCTCTTCCAAACCTTCAGGCAGACGGGGAAGAAAAAACAGCAGTCTAAGCACAGCAGAAAAATGTCCCTGTGAAATCACAACAGGATAAAAGTGGAAACGCTTTAGAGCTTAAATGTATCTTGCTTTTTCACGGACAGATAATTCCACAGTGCTGCAGCCCCTGTAAGTCTTAACTCTGTGGGGAAGCAAGGGACTCTGCAGTACTGGTCATCTCATCAAAATGAATGGCTAATAGTCATGGAGAAGGAGCAAGCTGTAATTGGATGGGCGGCACGAAGCAGGCTGGTGCGGCCTGAGTTGAAATCATTCCCACAGCCCACTCACTGGGAGATTCGTTCTGATGATGGCAGCAGGGCAACACCTGGTAGAGGCACTGCTGATGTGCTCGAGCGGGATGCCTTGTTGCATTGGAATGTGGAACCAGGACAGCATCTCCTCCTGACAGCAGTGCCCTTGGAGGCTCCCTTGCTTCTTGCCTGGTGTTGACTATGTCCCATTGCCTGGGGCCAGGCAGAGTGCCAGGGTTTGTCCTTGCTGTAGGTCCCAGAGCAGAGGCTAAAACATTGTGTCCAACTACAGGCCATCCCTTTGGCACTATCAGAATATATACTCCTCTGTCGATATGTGGTAGTTTTTCCCTCAAGAGCCACTTTAATACAGTAGGGTAGATGCCTTCAAAAGGCCCATGATGCCTCATTATAGGCAGTGTATGGTGCTACTTGCTATCACCTGTTCTTCTACAACCCTTGCAAAGCATAGTCCACTTGATGCTAAGAGTGGATTTCTTGAAGGCTAGAGTAGCTTTCAGCTTCTGCTCCTAGCTAAGATCCAGGACAGTTTGATCGTTGTACCGGATATTTATTGGACTCAGGCCTAAACCAAGGTGTTCAAATTGGATGAGCTACTACACTGGGAATTAAATTAAAAAGCAAATTTATAGAATTTGTAATCCCTTTGAAAAACAGACTATCTATCTGAGCTTTCTCTACTTATTTTAATCAAATCAAAGACAAGAAGCTGAAACTGCAAAGAGAACCAATTTAGAAAAGCACCAGTGTGGCCACATCCAAAAGAACTACCAAATCTAACCCTGAAACATATCTAGAAACATGAATAATTCTGCAAATACATAAATTTTTTTTTGTTAAAAGACCCTTGTTGTTAGCACTGCTTCCGGTGTCTGACCAATCTCTGACACACATCTCAGAGCAGAGGATTTTTCCATTAACACAGTGATCTGAATGTTCTTGTTGTGAAACACCAAGCACGCGTCACCTGGGTTCACTTTGAGCCAAAGAACATCTTTGATCACAATCATTTGATTTTCCTTCTACTCCAAACATTACCTCTTGTTTCCATTGGACTCTCTGTTCCTTGTAAATACAAAGCAAATTCTTGCAGTACATCAAGGGGAAAAATGCAGTTGGATAAACAAAATGAAAAAACACACAAATGTTCTATTGGATTAAATGAAGAAAAATCAAATTTTAGGCATCACAAAGAAAGTTTCTAAGGCATCACATGGGAAGCCCCAGACAGGTTAGTCCTAGTGCAAACAAGATGTATGCCATCTCCCTAGTATTCCTACGATGTCTCTGCAATGTCATTTTAAAAGTAGCTCCTTGAGGTTGCTTGAGCATACCTAAAACCATAAATAAATTGGTTTTTTTTTCCAGCTGCCAGTTAAAGTACTAGAGACAAGTTTGCTGCTGCTGAGTGACATACGTCTATTCAAACCCCTTCTGAACTAGAATCAATATTAGCTAGATTCATTACCTCCTGCTTTATTGGCAGTTTGGGTGCTTGTTCAGAAAACAGTCCCTCCTAGTAATGTAATAAAGCCCCCACCTTGGAGATAATTAGGTTGTCTGTGATGTAGCATCCACTGATCATTTCCCTACCGATTTCAGCCTGCTACTCCAGCTCAGGTTGCAGTCTCCATCACTACACACTCTTACATCAGACCATCTGAGTCTCATCACCTAATAATTGCCATAGTACATTTATTTAGACTTTTTTTTTTACTCTTCTGTAATAACAGCAACCAGCCAAACCTCAGAGTGTCATTAACATGCTTTTAAAAATGCACTAAAATGGCTTTGTCAATTACTCTGAGATTTAATATCCCAGCCACAACACAGATATCCTTCACTCTAACAACAAATCCTTCCAGGAGTGCACACACAACACCACCCTCCCAACATTTCCTCTGGGTCCTCAGTGTACCCCAGAGGCTGATAAATTCAAGCTCCAAATTGGAAGTAGAAGCAAGCTCTGAAAATGCTGTGAATACTTAGACACAGCCTTGTCAAGTCTCTTTCCTGATTCCCCTTCCTGATGCCTTGATGGATTCCCAACTTAAGCATCCTCACTTGTCACTAATTTCATTGCTAATTGATGGAGGAACCACAACCTGATGCATCCACACACTCTTAACTCACCTCCCCTGATCCTGTGGTGCAACCTGCCCCAAAAGGTCCTGCGTATTCAGATTTTGTGTTTACTACTGAATGCACTTTCTCTTGGCTTTGACCATTGAAGGATAAGAAACAACAAATGCCACTCTGTTAGATACCTTGGCCTGTAAAGGATGGTCTCTCTATCCAAACAGGTGGGAATACAGGTCTTTGCAAGTCTCCTGAGGTCTTAAGACCATCTTCCTAATTATGTATTTAAATAACCGGATGAGTGACAGGAACTCAGTGCAAAGTATAGCAGACGAGAAAACACTTGCTAGTCCTGAGCTAAGAAATCATGTAAGTAGGAATATTTATTCCCCATTTTTAGACATTTAAAACAAAACCCTACCCAGTGGTACTTCACTAAAACAGCAAGAGGCTGAAGAAGAAAGAACTGATGCACAAAAGGAAAGTGGGTTTCCCTTAATGGTACAAACACTGGTAGTTTTGATGTATTTATCAAAACAAGCACTAGGACTCCAAGGATGGGGGTGGCGTTTTCCTCTTCTTACAAACAAGAGCTGCATGTTGTCCCCTTGCTGTTTCAGGCTGTGACCCTCACATGCACATAGTGCCTCCCTTGGAGGCTTTCTCCAATCATGGCTTTTTGCTGATACATTGTAATTTATTGCCTTTTGAGGGAAGGAAATAAGAGTGATTTTGCTAGTATGTCTTGTTAGAACCCAAGCCTTAAATCCATACAAGCTACTAATATATAGGCACCCCATGGATATTGGATTGATATTTAACTTCCCACCTTTTGGGCAATTCCAAAGCAGTAATCTCTAAACCATGCCTCACAAACAATCTACAATCTAACCAACCTTTTTGACATTGCTCATGACCTTAGCAGCCAGCCACTACCACAGTTCAGATCATCAGAGTGAGCAACGCATAATGTTTCATGATGTGCAAAATATTGTTGCTGTGAAGAACATTTCTTCCTCAATATTATTCTCTAGCAAAGGCTGAAGTCCACCAGCAGAAGTAGATTGCCAAATCCTGGGATCCCCAGGAAACATCGCAGTAGTCTTGGAGTGCAGCCTGAGCCTGGATAAATGTAATGTATTACAATCAACAAAGCACTTAATTAATGAATGCTGACATTGTACCTTCCATGGAACAAAGAGGAAAGCATGGCCCTCTGCCCAAGGAGCTTACAGTCTAAATTGTACTGGCAATCCAGATGAGATACACAAGACAGTGACACTTCAGCTTTCCCTCTGTTTTATGTAAACAGAGATATAGGCAGTGGCAGCAGAAAGTACAGCATCTCTTTCCAGGTCCCTGCCCACAAACTAGTTTATATTTTATTTTCCAGAATAATTTACCTGCTGTCGCCCTATGCACACATGCCTCTTTTCCATTAAGTTCTTCCTAATTTAAACCTTAATTTTTTTCAGTCTTCCATATTTAGTTCCACCAACTCAAAACACCTCTCTCCAAAAGTAGATCATCTCATCTCCTCCCCTCCCTTGACCTAAGACATCCACCTCCCTAGTTCAAATACTCTCACATACTTAGATCAAAAGCTCATTCACCCCACCACTCTAAGGTCTTTTCTTCCTTTTCCTACAATTCCTAAAAGCCTACAATCTTTGCACAGTCTATAATCTCCTCTGCCCACACAAGATCCCATCTCTCTCCATCCCATCCGAACTCTTCTCTTTCCATGAAGACCACGAGAACCAGTCAAATAAAACCACACCTTTAGACAATGCGCTTAGATCCTGAGGATTGGATGCAGAAGGAGACATTAGCATCTACAGATGTTAGGGATATGGATAAAGTCTTTTATGCAGAGCAAGTTAGTATACCAGAGGAATTATTCTGCATCTCTTCTCTGCCTATACTGTAAGAAAATGAAACACATGTACTCTATAAACGCGTCATGTACATCACAACTTAAATCTGTGTACCTTCCCACCTCCAAAGCTTGTTATTTTGGGAACTAGAATTTGTTGATTTGTTTACCTTCCTTTGCCAAAAGCCAAGAATTCATCATCAGTCGAAATCCCTCCAGCTTTTTCTGTTTTCATTCCTCTTTCATTTCCTTTAAAATACTCTCCACTCAGCCAAAGTGTTACTTAGTTTTCACTATTTTTTTACTGAGAAATTTAAATGTATTGAAAAAGAACTGTAATAAGGCTCCTAAAGATTTTAGACCTGAATAAGTGACACATACAAACTTCTCTTCCCTGCAGTTCAGAAAATTGTATTACTATGCACAATATTGTCATTACCCTCTCTCCTATTCCAGCTGACAGAAGGAAGTTGAAATATTTACTTCATGCTGGTAAGAAATGGACAGAGCTGAAGGAAAATGTAGAAAAAAAAACCCAACAAAAACAAACCAGAAGTGAAGATATTTTTAAAGCACTTACCCAGCATCAGAGCTATTGCCGCACAGTAACACATCTTCTGTACCATTTTTTATGAAATAGTTCACTGCAATATAAATAGAGAAATGGCTTTTCAACAAGTACATTTTGGGAATTATAACATTCACAAACATCATCCACCAGCCACCATATTCAGTTGGGGTGGTAATTGGGAGATGAACGGCATGCTTTTCTTTGTTTTGTTAAATCTAACTTTTCTAAGTTGTAAAAACAAATATATTTTTTCAAACCTCTTTAAGCACTTGCTGCTTGCATTATATTGACTAGTTTAACAAGGAGGCAGCAGGGTTGTGGGCAATGTTTGTACGAAACATCATCTAGCCACGTCCCTGGCTGTTCTAACTGAGAACATTGTTACTGAATTCAGTACAGCGCTACGTAGTGAAACCAAGCCATAAGCTTGCCCATAACTTTTAGACTCTGCACTTAGGAGATTCACATTAATTGAAGTTTGTTATAGAAGTTCCTGACTCATAGGTTAAAAATGCAACCAGCTATACATCAAAATGTAATACTACTAACAAAGCAGCCCACTCCCCCAGTCTGGTGGATTCTACTCTGCATAGAAAACAAAGAGTATAAAGCAAAAGGAACAGAAACAGACAAGATCAAACAAACAAGGAACTATTCATAAAGACAAATATTTATCAACGCAGTCATCTGTAACGGCAACGGAGAGAGACAGACACTTCTTAAGGGAGACTCAGAGGAGTAAGATAAATTTAAGCACTCTGGATCATTCCCTGGTTGACTATCAATGAGGCTTAAGGAAATTAGCATCCCCAGGCTAATGAGAGCCTTTGTGTACACACTCTCTCTTCTATCCCCATCCAACAAAGTCTAACGTTCTGAGAAACAGAACAGGAGGCCAACTTCTTCTTGAAAGTACAAGCAAAATCAGTTTTCCAGAGAGAGTCTGAAGAAAAGAGATATTCTAAAGAGCATCTCTAAAACCTGAATGGCAGCATGGAATAACAGATAAAAGCATTGATCTAGAAACATCATGAGAAACAGAGGACAGCAGATGACTGATGGAGGGTAGATACACCAGTGTGCTTTGCTGCAGCAGACAATATGGGTTCTCCTGTTGACATAAGACACGATGGTGACAGCGTTGCGCAGCACGCATTTGTGAGCAGAGGGGCCTCCGCAGATGATGCTCAGAAGAGATTCTCCATTCTAGGCTAACCCTCTGTTGTGAAATGTTTTAAAAATCAAGAGTGACAGCTTACCTAGAGAGGCTATGTAAAGAATGCTCAATGGCTCAAGCCACTGAACAGATGTGCTGTGGCTTCCTTACTAAGCTGTGAGCAGTGGAAAAGCCCTACCCTGCTGCATGCCAAGAGGGAATTACCATTGATGAGCTTGCGGTTATGAGGGCACGTGATCATGTTCACAAGTTATCAGAGCATGTATTCTGCTCAGACTTTATGCTTTTCCACTTTGTCTTACATGTGGGCTTTCTGCAGAAACATCTTGGCTGACAGCAACACCTAGACATTCAGTATGGTTAAAGATCTGCAATCAATCACCACAAATGGAAGGATGCCATGTCTTCCATCTCCTTTCACTCCACTTCTGCTGGTGAAAGACTTCTGCTTTTCTCAGGACAGATGGTACCTTGTTTGGGATACCTAGTGACACAAACCCATCAGACTCCGGGATACGGAGGAAATACGGCACAACCGTGAGAAAAGAGATAAACAAACAACTACAGAGGTTCTGCATCTTGTTGTGAAATGGTCACCACATGTGGTACCTTGAACTTCATAAACATGCTCTCCTGCCTGGGAATTGCAATTTTTCATGCTGCAAATGCTAAGACCAGGAGGATCATAGATCTGTCACTATGCATTAACCACTTTCTTTGAGGTATGACTGAAGACTGAACCAACACCTCCCGGTCAGCCAAACCAGAAGATCAGAACAGAGTCAGAGCACACAAATAAGGAGGAAAAGGAGACTCTGTGTGTAAACAAGAAACGTAAAATCTCAAGAACAGAGAAAACTCTGTTGTCTGCTGTTGACTTAAACCATTACATTTCTAAAGCAAACAATAAGATGGGTGCCAAGGAGTGCTACAAAATGCATGCTGAGGAACCAGTGCGTAGACGCTGCTGGGAGAGGGTATCTTCACCATGGAGTCTGCAACTGCACAACAGAGTGTCAGAGCTACTGTGCCAAACTTCAGCCTGAGGAAGAGCTGAACTACTGATTCCCTACTGATAAATGAAGGGGGGATTATAGTATTATACCCAAGGAGACAAATCGCCGTATTATCAAAATTGTGCACTACAATCAATTTGTCATTCAAAGCAAGTCGGTTTGGATTTCGATCAAGCATGCCAGGCAATCAGAGGTCTTTAAGAAGCAAGCAGCCATCACTCTTGCTTTTAAGAACAAATCACCTTGGCATCATATTAACCCATGGCCTCAGCTTTGCATCAGTTAACTCTAAGAGCATAAAATTCCTTTTTCATTTGCAGTAGATTTTTCTCTCTGAAACATAGACTGCTCAAACTGATCAACATCACCTGAAAACACAATCGCTCTTTGAATCTTTCCACTTCTTGGAAGATTCCAGTTAGTTTTTCTTTTGTTTTGTCAGTTTTTTCATTGAAAAAATTCTGCACGCCAGTGAGAAACAAAGCAGGAAAACTGTAGTGGAAAACAAAACTGAAAATCTCTGTATTAGAAATTTTTTTCATTTTTTAAAGTAAAATCAAGCCAGAAGAATGGCATTTGTACGCATGTCTGTGTACATAATCTTTATGCAACAATCCACTCTTTCCAAAGGAAATTCTATTCTGTTTTTCTACCAGCTTTGCTAAAATGCTGATGTCTCAGCTACAGTGTATACAGCGCTTCTTAGGAACTTTTCAATACAAATTTCCAGAGTAAGATAACTACTTGATCATACTAAAAGAATCAAAAAAAAAGTGGTTGTAATAACACTGGCTTCATATCAGTTTCTGGTTGGTCACACATTACCTACTCCATTATTGCCAAATAAACCCCTCTATTTTTCAATAATACAAAACATTTCTTGTCAGTACTCAGCAGTCAAAAATTGAACAGAAATATGTTTTCTAGTAACCAGATGCTATCTTCTCCAAAACACATGCACATTTGTGCCTGAGCCTTATAAATACCTGCTAAGACCCTGTATCTCCCGTGTTCCTGACATAGTACTACTTGTGTTAGGTTGATTCTGTTGTCATTGAACAAGTGTGCAATGAATTCATATGTTGGTGTTGTCTTCCCAGAGCTTGTGCTTTAGATATGCTGAGTTCAGTAAAATGATCCTGTCAAGCAAGTGCTCACAAGCAGTTTATTGCCTTCTTACAGAGTTCTGTCTACCTGCAAAGTACAGCGAGACGATGGCAAATGCTTCAGCCAGAGTGGCTCAAGCACCAGTAACAGTAAAGACTTGGCCCAAACCTGCACACCTTGCTGTGTACAGGGTATGACAAAGCTCACACTACCGTAACCTCACTGCAACCAGTAATTGTGCCAGTTAGACGGAAAATAGTAGAGGTTTACCTCCATCTACTATGAACCACATCTTCCTTGGCATTGACATTAACACATCTGTAGCATCAAAATTCACTCTAATGAATTCCCTTTAATTGTTTTGAGGAAAGAATTAATAGCAAATATTACTCAGCACAGTTGTTATACAATACATTATTATTTGGTAGGGAATACTGATGGTTATCTTTAGATGTGACATGGGGCCCAGACACCAAAACACCATGACTGGAGTGGGGTAATGTCTGCTCTTCCCCACCACCAGCAAAAAGACCTTATACTAAACACAGTCCAGGAAATAGCGTTCTCTGTTCCTGCTCTCAGTTACATTTACATCAACCTAGAGTAATTCAATCTCTCAAACATCCACAGAGCTCCTGGCTTTCCAGGGATACCAAGAGGCTTGGTAGCAGCCCTAATCACACTCATCAGTGGTCCCTTAAAACTTACTGCAACAGTACTAGGAAGATGAAAATATATCACCCCATTTTCCTGCTTGTAGCACCAAGAGTTACTGTGTCTCCTGCAAGTCCATTCTCTGCCTCCTACACTATTCAAAGCACACAGTGTTAATCCCAGTTTTAAAGTTACAGCTGTATGCAAGTAGTGAGAAAATACACAAATTCCTCTAGATTATCCTTGCAATGTCTTCCTTCCAAAATCAATTCCTCAAGCTTCTCATAATTTCTGTCATTTTATTCTACATTTTTTCCTATTTGTCAATCTCTCTCAGGTTTCTGCATGACTACCTTTCACAACAGGCAATTCTAACAGAGCAAACATGCACAATGGCTCTACTTGTCAAGTTAAAAAAAAAAAAAGCAAATTTGCTCAAAAAAAAAAATTCTAATTAAAATTATACTCCAGCTTTTACATTCCACACCTACATCACACCACTGAGCAGAAAGCCAGTGGGGTATGTAGAACTGCAGGGTACCAGTCCTCCTCATTTCTATGCAAAGGAAAGGAAAATTTCCTGGTTCAGAAGTATAAAAAAGGTTAACATCAGCTTAGAAAACATGGTTTCCGAGTCCAGCTTCTGTTCCTCCATCGAAGACGCAACTGAAACGACATTTTGACTCATCTTACAACAAATTCACTCCAGTTTGAAAAAAAACCCTATATATTATCACGCTTGCGTAAAGTGCAGCATTCATATATCATTAGTCACTGCCCAGAGTAGAGTCCTCTGGATGACTTTCTAACAAAATCTTCAGAGAGGTGTCTGTTATCTCAGACTATTTATTGCAGCCACACGGGTGCTCGCTGATTGGAGGCTTTCTCCCTGCGCTATGGCTGGCAGAGAGCACTCACAGCCACCAAATCTCCCAATTCCAAATTTAAAATTCAATTCAGAAAGCCCCATCAGCTTACAGTTGTGATACGTGACACAAAAGCAAAATAGACAACACCCCTTCCTCAGCCTTTTGCCCACTGGCACAAACACACTGTACCTCCTGGTAATATATAATAATTAAAAACGAGTCCTTGCTGCACTTTGTGTGTGCACACTGTGTCACACACAGTGAAGTCTCTAATAAAAGAAATTGAGTTTGAAGATGAAAAACATGCCTCACAAAAGTGATGGAACAGGCTGTATTAAGGGTATTATTAGGGAAGAATGCTTGGGAATAAATGGCACTGCCAGTTAGTTCTTCCCTGCTAAAAGGGGTTGCAAGTAATTACAATAATCAGTTACTCTCCTGTTGCTCACCCCATGACAGGGGATCTGGCTCTTCTCTGCTGTCCCCTGGCATTTGCTGGCCCTTGTGCTGGGTTTCGCAGGCTTTTGGGTGCTCTCCTCTCCCTTCTTGCTTCCCATCCTTCCTTCCCTCTTACCCTCTTACTCTTGCTTCTGCCCAGCACTCTCCCACCACCTTACCCCGTAACCATCTGGGAGGACATTTTCCAAATGTCAGTTAAAAAAAGAAAAAGGAGGCGTTAATTGTGCGGATGGTAGGGTGGGTAGAGAGGCACAGAGTCCAAGCAGTCAATTTTGTATTGAGGATCTTATATACAGCATTAGATGATACGTTACTTTAACTACAGCCCTGAATTCAGGGACTTCTCCGGGCATCAGCTACCCTGCAGGAGATATGGAAGGGCTGAGAAGAGGTTGTAGAAAACCATACAACAAGATACTGGGAAGAAAGTGGTTTCCTTAAGCTCGAGTGTCTCTGGTAGGCTCACAGCAGTGCTTCCCCCCACGCTTGACACCAGCCAAAGAAGCAGTTTCCCAGCAAGGGCTCAGCAGTCACCATAGCACAGAAAAGAACGTGCCCAATTTTGATAGTACAGCTTTTTCCCTCTTTGAGAAAAAGTCACTAAAAATATCAATCCAGCCCTCTGTTAGATGGCTCCTGTGCAGTACGAAGAGGTTCTGAAAGTCTCAAAGATCCACAATACCTGGTTTGCCCTGCCTGTATGGTCCAAGGGAAGGAAAAGCACATAAGGAGCATTTGGAGTTGCAGACCAGGGGGGAGCAGAGAATTTAGATGCTCCACCGACGCTGTCAGATTGGCTTGGGGACCATGCCAAGTTCATGAGCATCATGAGGAAGACGAGACAGGAAACAATGACTAGCAACAAATAAACATGCTGGCTTTTAAACGTCTTCACATAACCTCCTTCCTTGTCTGTGTTTGACCAGTCACGCAGACCCACGCTCTCAGGCCTGTAGGCTGCATAGCACATAACTAAAAGCATATTTATTACCACTCATTTGGATGTACGCTTCACATGAATAGGCAGCAAAAATGCTGAAGTGTGCTTTCTGGAAGTTTTGTAGAGGTTTTTGTGTTTTGGTGGGGGGTTTTATATGGTTCACACAAAGGAATTAAAATCAAAATCTGCTACAAGGATTGAATGCATGGATAGTTATTGCAGGCAGATGCCAGAAAACAGAAGAAACTACTCCTGCTTGTAGTGTGATAAAGAAAACAAATGAATTGGATCAAAAACTGACTAAGAGACAGAAGACAAAGGTTAAGATGAAAAGTCAATGTGCAATATCTCTGAAGGCTAACAGAGGGCTGCATCTGCACCACTTCATTACATTTATAAATACAAGGAAAAGAGAGGGTGAGAAGAGAGGTGACAATACATAGTATTTTCCAGGTAAATCAAGTCCAAGGCCAGGACTGAATGAGGAATACTAGAGAGGCCTATCCCACTAAAAAAACACCTAGTGGATAAATGCAAAGTGAGATATTATGTTGTCAGAATATGAAGTAAAGCAGAGAAGGAAAAAATCTCACCCATCTATAACCTTGTCAAGTTTTAAATTCCCTGTATCAGTTCAGGTAAGAGATGCTGATTTTTTTAGGAGTCCTTAGCCAACACTTTTATATAATAGCAAGTTGTGATGAAAGAAGAGTGTAGTACGGAGATGCAGGGGGAGCAGGATGGAGTATTGTGCAGGAAACAACCTATAGACCGGTGGCTTGTGTCATCCAGAAGACAGACCACAGCATTGCTTTCAATAGGGCAGATGCTGGACTGGAGGCTAATGAGAAGCTGTTAACAAGAATGACTGGGAAAAGTTTAAGAAGAGCAATTGAAAAAATTGAAATATTTTATCTTAAAGCAGAGGTGATTATGACAGTCAAAAATAGCACGCATTCTGGAAAACGAGAACAGGGAGCTTTGTGTAGTCCCGGGTAACAATGTTTTTTGCCCTAAGAAAATGGAGGGAGAGAACAAAAAGAAAAAAAACCTCAGAACTAAAAGTAAAGGAAATACCTTTCACTACAGTTGCTATTTCAACTGCTGAAGTTACTGTCACAGGCTGCCCCTGTGACCACAACATTCAAAGAGACATTCGTTCCTTACGTAGATAAGGATATCCAGAGTTATAGTAGTTAATGTTAATAAAAAATTAGAAAAATATCTGTGATTCAGGCTGTATTAATTTATTCTGGAACATGTGGGTCTGCTCTGTGCCGCAGACAGATGCTGCTGTGGGTACTCCAAGGCCAGAACAAGCCTGGCAATTCCCCTGTTTTATCTCCACCTCACTTGGGTGAATTCAGTGTCGATGAAAACTCTCAGGAGAAAATATTTTTTACTTATTCCTTAAAACCAGTGCAATATGGGGAAGCAGCAGTGCAAGCCTTTCTCTGATGATGGGCTCACAGTGCACCTGGGCTGAGTGTTCCGAGCTAAAAGTGAACGGAAGCCCCTTGCCTTTGCAAGGCATGTTATTGCTGAACCTGGAGCAAGCCAAAGCCCATGGACAGGCTCCAAAGGGCACAGACAAGGTCCTTTCAAATGCCTCTTCAAAGAGCACTGTTCCAGTCAAGTGGCATATTAATTTGGTAGCTCATGAACAATTTGAAGGTACAGGAAAATGCTGAAAATATTCAGACAGAATCTTCTGCGGCAGATCTTTCCTCTACTAGATCTCGCCTTTCTGTGAGCAGTAATGCAGTGATGAGAGCAAAAGCAATTTATATGAGGGATAAATCCTCCTGTTTTACAAACTGTTCCAAGATAAGAACTTGCTCTTTCACCACAAGGCCAAAAAAATTCCTGTTGAATGGTCGGAAGGGACTATTGCACACAACAGTACCAACTCCTATGTTTTTCTGATCCTGGCACTTCTTCCGCTGAGCCTTTCTTTTTCTATTTAGCTTAAAACATTAAAGTGCCCAGGTACAATATCCATGTTAATAACACATCACAGCATTAATGTTTGAACATTTATGAAGCTATTTATCAAAAGATCCACAGCACCCGAACAAAGCCACAATATTTACAGTTAACGATGGAGTAACGTGAATAGATTCCACGCTGACAAGCACAGTCTCTGAAAGCCCAGAGAGGTCCTTTGTCTTAATCATTGGTTCACACACAATCGTACATAATAAAACACCTATTCCTGTCTCCTGACTTATTGCTTCCCTCTTTCCTCCCACCTCCATAATTACTCATCAAACACTCACTGTCTTCTATTACCACCTCAGACAACACCTCAAACACTTCAGCTCTCCACAAACTTCCTACATTTATTATCTGACTTGGATTCTGTGATTCTGTGATTCTGTGATTCTGTGACATCATTATTTTCTATTCAGTTGTCATACAGTTTCAGAATATCTGTTCATACAATTCCATGTCAGTGGTTCTGAAAGCAAAAATGAAGCAATTCATCAGGCAGAGCTAACAATCAGGCACAGAGCTTATGTATGTACACACACGCACATCTATATACATATATATTTTTATATATTCGGAGATATACAGCTCAACATCCATGACCATTTATTTCCACAGTGCATTACACCTCGGACATCGCAGAGGAGGAAGTGAAAAGGTTCCAGAATTATTTCACATCGGTCTGGAACTGCTCCTGATTTATCAGCTCCAGTTGCTTCCCACAAGCCTGTGATCCTTTCCCCAAGTACCCAAGAAGATCATGATTCAGATGGGTATCACAGCAATGTTCAGCAAGTTGCTCTGCAACCAAAGGTCATTTATTAAGAGGGCTCACAGTCCTCAACCTTAGGCATCTAAAGTAGCTGGCTTACCTGGACCATCTCCCTAGGCTGCCTAGTATGATTGAGGGATAGAAAATTAAACGGGCCACCTCAGAGAGTTCCTGCTCGAAATCATTCCTATCACTTTGTTGGGTGTAATTCGGAGCTGCAAAGACTAGGTACCTAAAATAAGGACCAAAACTTATTGTATTTATGCATCTTTCTAAACACAGAATCTGAAGAAACCATAAGTCTTCCAGGGCTAACTGCAGATAACAAAACAGATACTACATTTATCTTTATCTGCATTTTCTTTTTTTTAATAATTAAGGCTTTTTTCCCAGACCTTTGGTAATTACACAGTTTGACTTCAGAAGAGCTAAATCACTGCCATGAAATGAATGACAGAAGCTAGTCTGGAAGAAAGAAAACAACATGCTTGAAAAGTCGTCTTTCAAGCCATAAAATTGGCAGCTGATTCCTCCCAGTAAAAGGTTAATAAAGCATAAACATGCTTTTACTTTTTTTTTTTTTAAATTTCATTATCTTGGACAGGATTATCTAAAGGAAATTACAGAGTTTTATTTCACCTTACAAGACACTGATTTTGAGACAAAATACATATAGAACACTGTGAAAATAAGACATTTTCAGAGTGTCTGAAGTAGGGTATTTACCTTAACGAAAAAGAAAATACTGGTGTTTGAGACTATAATTTTAAAAGTGATTTTATAATAATTTCACTTTATTTTAAAGGTTTTTTCCTTAGTGTGTTTCTTATGCATTCAGTACTTACATTGAGCCTTGCTCTACAAAAGAACACACTATTTAAACTCAGATTTCTGCTTACTACTTACTGACTAGTCAATAATCCATTTTAGTAATGGAATACATAAATGACATTAAAGATTCTACAGTCATCAGTGATGTGAATCAACCACACTCAGTCCATTGGTATGTCTTTTCGCTCTCTAAGCCAGTGATATATCTGACCTCATATACCTTTCAGTCCACTCTAACTCACACATTCATAAAGCTTTACTTCATCAAATACATCTTTAATTTAAACACCACAACCTAAGACAGGCTCTCAAGCATGCTATCTGCAGCTGCTTTCCTAGAAATCTTTACAAGTATTGGAATTAAGCTTGCAGTTTTTCAGTCAGCTGGTATTTCTAAACTATTAGCTCACCTAAAGACAACTGACAGCTCAATAACTTTGATATCGATATATTGATCGCATAATTTTCATAATGCTGTGGATGTAAACTATCACTATTTTCTACTTTTTTTTCTTTATTTCATTTTTGTATATGAGCACTGCTGCATTTAGAACTTCAGATTCCCATGTTTGTTATTATTAATGTTTAAAAATAACCCTCCTTGGACTTATTGATTGCAATCGCTTACAAAATCTAGAACTGTAGGTAGAAAAATTATCACTTACCAGCAGTCAGTGTTTTCCCAGATGAATGAGCTGTGCCTCCATTTTTACTTTATCATTGGCACTTGACATCAAGAATTTTTAGGCCTGATTCTATCGAATGCTCAACTGTCCCTCACCCCATGCTCCATTCACACAGGCATAGAACAGTCTTGCGGAGGAGGCTGGGACATCTGGTGAGCTACTTCTGGCTTAAAACTTCCTTTTTCCCCTTCCCAGGTTTGCAGCGGTAAGCATTACTCATTGGAGGCAAAACCAGACTGGAATAACTTTGAGAACAATTGAATAACTCTCATAAGCGTTCTTCATAGAGGTTGGTGTGTAAATTGGGAAGACCTAGAGCCATTTAAATTGGGGAAAGAATAGAAAAATCCTGCTGTTCATCGTGAGACATATGCACCTACCAAAAGGCAGATTTCAGACCTGCATCTCCACTGTGAGTTGAGGAGAGGCTAAGCAGGTATCTCATCTTACCACGACCGCTGTGCTCAGCAGCTGCTGAGAAACCAGAAGCACCTACAGTAGCTCAGATGAAGTTGCTCTCACAGAATTAAGCTTTTAATGACAACACCAAGAAAAATACCCTCTTGACCCTCTGATCGGGAATATTCAGTGTCACTTTTGTGTACTATGGCTTAGTGATTAGTGAAGCTAAATGGAAGAGATAGCTCAGTGTGAATTTTCCCACTGAATCACAGAATCACAGAATGTTAGGGGTTGGAAGGGACCTCTGTGGGTCATCCAGTCCAACCCCCCTGCCGAAACAGGGTCATCTACAGCAGGCTGCAAAGGGCAGTGTCCAGGCGGGTCTTGAATATCTCCAGAGAAGGAGACTCCACAGCCTCCCTGGGCAGCCTGTTCCAGTGCTCCGTCACCCTCAGAGGGAAGAAATTCTTCCTCATATTCAGATGGAACTTCCTGTGCTTCAGTTTGTGTCCATTGCCCCTTGTCCGATTGCTGGGCATTACTGAAAAGAGTTTGGCCCCATCCTCCTGACACCCACCCTTCAGATATTTGTAAGCATTTATTAGGTCCCCTCGCAGCCTTCTCTTCTTCAGGCTGAACAAGCCCAGCTCCCTCAGTTTCTCCTCGTAGGAGAGATGTTCCAGTCCCCTCACCATTCTCGTAGCCCTCTGCTGGACTCTCTCCAGTAGCTCTTCATCTTTCTTGAACTGGGGAGCCCAGAACTGGACACAGTACTCCAGATGAGGCCTCACCAGGGCAGTGTAGAG
>Ga0065711_1001438_pt1 | contig 43319 bp, 23 predicted proteins | sample Hoacrofraction12_FD_59098 | JGI IMG/M metagenome (GOLD analysis project Ga0065711, IMG submission 59098) | Hoatzin crop microbial communities from Cojedes, Venezuela - Epithelial fraction 12 v2 (version 2) | ecosystem: Host-associated > Birds > Digestive system > Esophagus > Crop | place... | reverse complement strand
TGGCGGTGACACCAGCCACGGAGCCATGTGTTAATAGACTGAGTCTGCCTATGTTGCTCAACGTCTCTGCCCACCACTGGAAGGAGCGATGAAAAGATAACCTGTGCTCCAGATTCCTTTACTAATCGTTCTAGGGCTTTGAATTCTTTTTTAATTACCCTCGGGCTACTTACTGCAACTTCATCCACACCCATGTGGAAGAGCAGCAGAGGATAATAGTCTGAGAGTCGGACCAGTCTAGGAAGTTTCCTAGCAATGTCTGAAGGACTCCATTTAAAGTCTGGACACCAGTTGGCAGATACAGATGTAAACGGCTTGCAGTTACAGCTCCTGGAAAACATGCTGGCTGCAAAGAACAACTCCCAGCTGGGAACGCTTCGCACGGCTCCATCCAGCTCTGCCACTGGCACGTTCCCTCTGCAGAAGGCTGGCACGCTGCTGGCACCAGAAGCAGCTCTGCCCTCCGGTTTCTGACTTTCTGCTTCAGTACTGCAGCCGATATAGGCAGAGTTAACCACAAAACTGGGGTCTCTGCGTACTTAACTTGCATGCTGTAGTACATGGATACAGCTGGGTCAGGACACTACTGCGTTGGTTTGCTTTTAACTTGTGACATGTAGCATATGCCTGTTTGTGCTTGGAGCCTGTTCTCTGTCATGCAGCATGAAAAAGGCTTTTAAACCACCGTTCATAGGACATTTGATATATTCAGAAATTCCCTTCTGTGTCAAAAAAATGGACTGGAGAAGTCCTCAGGATAAATAGAAAAAGCTAGAATATATGTTGTTTTAGACACCAACTATCCTCCTGGAATGCACATGTAAAACAAGGCTTGTGACATGTAAAATTAATCTTTATTAAAAAAAAAAGATTTAGTGAAAAAGTTAGAGCAATATATGACGGGAGGCCAGAATATTGTTGCCCAAAGTAGAAAGATATTTATAGACTAAGATGTGCAAAACTGGAACATTGTTTTTGCCAAACACAAATTAAGCTAATGTACCGTTAAAAGTTGGCAGCTCATATACATTAAAAAAAATGACACTAGGACACAGACTGTGCAGAGACATGATAGGGATGGTCCAGCATCCAGCTAGGAACTTGAACATCAACTTGCTACTTCCCTTGTGGCATATTTAGGATGAGCTTGCTGAATACTAATATTACGTCTTTTTGGCAAAAGGAATTAACAGTGGGTAAAAAAGGTCAAAAAGATACAAAACCTAATGCAAGGTAAAGCTGTACTTCTGGAGACAGTATATATAATTTTGTTATGATGCACAGCTCTTCCTTATGTTGGATGTTCTATTCCTGACCCTGCAGCAACTTCATCGAAGCCTTCCAGAAGAATTTTGCTGCCTTAGGAGGAGAAGGAAAAAGAGGGAATATGACAGAAGAGCAGCTTGTACTCCAGAATGGTGCAATTGTAAACTAAAGTTCCATTGGAGGACATTGGAGATTATCTTTACACTGCTTGTCTCCACCTTCATCTACAAAATCAAATATCCTTCCATGCTGAATCTACCTTCCTCCCCTGTGGTGTGTCTCCGACCTTTTTGTCAATAAATTTTTTTACTGTTAAAAAATCATTTGCAACTTTGCCCTCTCTTGTTCACAGGGAACCACACAGAAAACAAAGACAAAAGACAACAAACAAGAATTAAAAACAAAAACAAAACCAAAAACAAAGCAACAGAATGTTACTGTGTGATGACACACCTTGTGGCAAGTGACCGCACCACTTGAGGCTCACGGGTCTGAGAAAATGATAGCTTCACAGCTGGAGTGTCCACCAGGAAACAGACGGTCTGAATCCAAGGCCCTCCACAGTCTGGAGGGCTCAAACCTTTATGGGGCTTTGCTCTAACCATAGGGCCATAAGCTAGTGGGCTCTGGGTAGCTCTGCTGCTGCTAGAGGAGAAGGACAAATGCATAAGTGGCTGGTGAGAGACTGTAGTAGTTTAACCTGGCAGCCAGCAACTAAGCACTAGACAGCCGCTCGCTCACCCCTCCCGTTCCCCCTCAGCAAGATGAGTAAAGGGGAAACTTGTGGGTTGAGATAAAGACAGCTTTATAAGACAACAAAGGAAACATTACTACTACTACTACTAATGATAATGAATATGGAAAACAAACTATGTACAATACAATTTTCTCACCACCTGATGACTGATTCGCAGCCTGAAAAAACGTTCAAACTCCTGGCCAAGAGAGGATTCATAACCCATGGAAATGAGAGACAAAGATAGCTCCCTAATCCCCAGCCAACCCCTACTCATAACCTGAGCATGCTGTCATGGTATGGAATATTTCCCTGACCAGCTTGGGCTACCCGCCTGGCTGTGCTCCCTCCTAGCTCCTGCGCACCTGCTCATTAGCTGAGTATGGTAAAAAGTTCTTCATTCCATAGCAACAACTGCAAACATCAGTGTTATCAACATTCTTTTTGTACTAAATCTGAAACACATCAGCTACTGGGAGGAAAATTAACTCTATTCCAGCTGAAACCAGGACAGGGACACAAGACAAAGCACCTCCCTGAGCAAAGTGCACTTGGACATATCTGCTCTAACCCCCTCCTTGCTCATTGCCATGACCTGTAGGGCTCCTTTTCCAGTCTCTGGAATGACAAGTACTCCAGCCAGCAACAATACACCCCTAACCCAGCCCCAGTCTTTATTTCTTCAATTTTTCACTAGTGACATAAAGAGTCTGCAACCACCATGCACACCCACACACATGCATGGAGATGCCAAAAATCCCAGGCTTTTGGGCTCCGAAAGGCAAACACCCTGTCCCCTTAAAGGAAAGTTTCATTATCTACAAACTATTTCTCAGAGATCTTCAATGAAAATAGTTCTGCAGTATTGAGAGAGATTTCATGAGTACTGATGGCATGCAGAAAAACAAAACCTGTGGATTTTTGTAGGAGCTTTCTTGGTCCCATTGGAAAAATCAACCCTACCTTATTCATAAATTATGAAGGAAAACATAGCTGTAAGCCACCTCCTAGCCACACAACAGTCAGTTCATCAAAACAGGGGTGGGATGCAAACTGCCAGACAGCACAGAGGAATTTAGGTGAGATTCCCAAACTTTGAGGACAGCTGACAAGGAGCCTGCACCTGCAGAAACAAAGACAAGCTGCACACCGAAAAGCAAACACCTCCATCTCTATAAGTAAGTCTCTGCTGCTGCTTTTTTTACTGTGTCTGGTTGCTACACTGTTTTCCATATTTGCTTCATCAAAACATTTATCACCTGCGGCCTTTCAAAATTATTTTCCAGAGATAAAACAATCTTGCCAAGGACTAGTAAAAGCTCTCCACTGTTCCTTATCTGCATAAATTACCTTGTATTTCAGATGATTTTATGTGCATTTAAACACTACAGATTAATTAGATGGCATACAGAAACCAGCAAAACATTGAAGAGGTAACTTCAGTTTAAGTGCACATTCAACTAACTTGTGGCTTTTTAGAACAATTTTAATTAAAAGTACTAGAAAAACCATCCAGCTGAAAATATTGGGAGCTTTGGGATGGGCTTAGCATAGCTAATTAACTGTATATTTAATCAAAGCAGCCTTTGGCTGTAATTAATAATCTATTTTCCTCTGGTAATAAATATAGTAATTCTGTGAAAAAGAATATATAATTTGCAGAATGCTATATGTACAGAAGATCCACGCTGAAAAGAGATCACTGCAATCCCAACCTTCAGAGAGCAGGTTGTTGTTCTTTTAAATATGTAAAACTATTCCGAAATCAGTTTAAAAGTCATGTCATAACAACAATTTCTGAAAAAGATGCCCCAAAGTGCCTTGGATTCTTCCAAAAGAGGAAAAATAATCTAAAGCGACAGTAGGTTTGAACTAGCCTGACTTTTCCTGTGAACCATAGAGAGAATGCAAGAAATATCCCATCAGCTCAGACCAACCACCTCCACCTAGGTAGCCTGCTTCCAGCAATGGCAATGGGAAATGCTATTAAGGGTGAGCATGCGAGGCAGCTACTTTGGGCAATCCAGTCCCACGTACCCTCCCAGGAGCCCAGAGAATTTTACAGATCATCTTTTAAAAATGTCAGTTGTACAGCGAACCTGAAAAAAAAGCCTTTTTCACTTTGTTTCTAAACAGCAGAGTATAATAGCTGGCAGATTTCCAGCTCTAGCCATCCTGGCCAAAGGCTGGATTTGATCCATGCAACCAGATGGAAACAATCCCATTAATGCAGCATAAACCTTTCAGCTTTGGGAGTCACAGAAACACTCATCCATCTACTCACACAGTGAAAGCCAAGAGCTGGTACAGCATCTTTTCTACTAGAGACTTCCTTTCATTTATATAACACAAATTCCCAGTTGTGCTGCTGTAACATGTTTTTCATGTGGTCTCGCACTGAATTATCTCCACTCCTTTGCTGGGTAGATGAAAATTTAAATAAAACAGCTACATTAATCTAACACGATGCATCTTCTGCTCCGAAAATATCTAATGTTCCAATATAAATAACAGCTTTGACTCGCTGCTTGTTTAGTTAGATCAGAATGCAAAGCATTTTATCCGCATTGAAATATTTCATTCATTTGTAACAGTAAAAATACTTTCTTACTTTTTTGTTCCGTTAACACAAGAGACTGACTAGAAAGTTATCAGTCTGATGCACTCTCCTGATACAATTAAATTGGCAAACAGATTAGATATTGATCTGCTAGCAAACATATTGATGGCTACCAGCTCATTGTGAATTAGTGTTGAAATGAAAATGGATGCTTAATTTATAATATATATTATATGTATATACATACACTGCAACCTCTGGTCATTATGATTGGACTACAGTAAATTTATAGATCTTTGCTTTTCTTTAAACACATGCAAGTACAGCTGATCTGCATAGATTTCATAGCATTACAGGGAAGACTGGCTGCAAGCACTTGTCCTATAGGAAAACCTCACTGCAGTTCTCTTTTGCTGTCTTCTCTTCTAATTCCTGTGCCTCTATTACAGATATAGTCTCTTCTTTTTATATCCAGGAATCAAAACCTGTTCTTCCCAATACTCACACAAATACTATGTTCTTCATAGTGTTGCACAGATTTAAAGGTGCAAGTTGGCAGCAGACAGATTTCTGGAAGCTTTTCCCAAGGACTTAATTTTCATGGCCTATTCTTTCAACAGGACACTAAAAAAAACTTAAGTGCTCTAGTCAAAGAGTTGAAACATGGCTCTGAAGTCATCTCTGCATCTCTGCTGCACCTTGCCTGGAAAAGGTACAGTATTTAAATGTTTTTCTGGTTTTGGAAAATGCAGGAATTGCATTTAACTGTGAAACTCTCCCATTGCCTTCCAAGAGTTAGTTAGGCCTTTCTCCACAGCAAACAGGTCCTAATCCTGCTCAGCTAGTCCATCAGCCTTGTTCTTACCCATGAAAAAACAACACTGGAGCAGGATTCTGCAAACTACTCTAATTACAAGTGAAACAGCAAAGGGGCTTACTCTGCATATTTACTCCATAACTAGCATTGCTTAATAGCAAACCATTCACAGTTGCATTCTCCTTCATTTTGTTGGATCTCCCTATTGCTAGTTGCAGTTCATTTGGCACACTTTCCATTGCCCAACATATCATCACTATTCTTCAAGACATCCTCAAATTATATGATAGTGGAAACCTTTGGAATAAAGACATAGACCCATACGTCAGTTATGTGCACCAAGAATATGCAGAAAAACACAGAAGTCAGTAATTTGTATCTGGGCTCCACTTTGACAATAGGCTTTCCTAGTATTGTCTGTGCAGCTCTCTTTTTAGAAGATGTCAGCCTATGTATGTGTTAGCCTTACCCACGCAGTTTGTTCAAAAAACAGTAAAGAGAAGAAACTGCTTTGTAGTGAAGACATATGTTGGAGCAGAATCAATCAAAGTGTAACCACAGAATTTGAGGTATAAACCCCTTAATTTCCACCTGTGAATCTTCCACAGCAAGCCACTTGCTACCAAGGTGTAATACCTTAGGCAGCACTGATCAGAAGATATAGGTGATAGTTTAAAGTAGTCAAAACCAGCTGTGTTGATCAACAACTGTGCATGTAAGAAGAGCAATAAATATAGATGAGGCAGTATGTTCATCTATGCATGGTATCAGTAACATTTCATACTCCACATCCTGATATGGTAGAAATCTTCACATCTATAACATTTAACTAAGTATGTCCTAGAGGTTTGCCTTCTATTCTTTTACATAATTGCTTCCCACTGCATATTTCATGGGAAATGAGACTGGAAAGAGGTGTGCTTAATAAATGGAACCACTAAAAAGCTGGGATTGCTCTTGTTTTCACAGGCATTATCACAGCAGAAATCATTCATCTATTCTGCTCTGAGCAGATTCTCTGCCTCAAGCTTAGTGAAAATAATAGTGCATCAAAACAGTAAAAATGGCAATCTGACTGATGAGCAAAAATGATCAAAATACTGCTTCATACGTCCTAGTGCTGATGCATACCTTCAGAATCTGCTTTAAGATGGTATCAGAGGAACTGTACATCGGAAGAAAAAAATGAAAACAGGTGGCTTTGAAAATATCAGACTGCACAATAAAAGATGGAGCTGGACTTGATCACATCTCCACTGTTTTCAATAAGTGATCTAATAACAAAGCATTTTTCTGTTTCAATGACACCCAACAACATAGAGTTAGTCATGGTGTTATTGCTACTATTATCTAAAGATATCAGAGTAAAGTACATAGAATGCGATAATATATCTCATACAAGAAAAGGTCATGTAGCGGTTCCACGATTTGCTGATCCTAAATATATGTACAGTTGTATCACCCTGCATTATAATCACATTTCTGATGTATTGCCGGAGTGCATGATAGCAAGTTTATGGTACAATGCCAATTACATGACACTGTGGGAGAACAGACAACTGTTGAACCAGCATAAAGTTAGAATGATGCGGACAGATGATATCTAATTTGGTACTAAGCATAAGCCTGCTGGTTAGAAGTTAGCCAATCAACATTTTTTCAACAAAACTGGAAGATGATTTTTAACCTAATCAACTATAAGTGCAATGCAGTCACAGAACTTGCTCTCTTGTATTTATGAACTGTAGAGCTGCATTTACTGCATTGCTGAATGACAGCCCATGAGAGGTGGGGAAAATACACAGAATTTAGCCAGGCAAGCCTTTCCTCTCATCCAAAACAGACACAACAACTTCAAATGAAATTAGGACTGCAGCAGTTGCTCTGAATTAAACTGAACTGGATTAATTATACAAAGGCTAACAAAGGGTAGATAGCACTTGTGAAGTAAGAGATGGTGTAAGCAAGGAGTAAGAAGTTAGAAAGAGAGAAGAACAAGGAATCAGCAGGTTGGAACAGTGAAAGGTTCTACCTTAGTCAGGCATAGATTATGGGAAAATAATGCATTATACCAAAACTTCTCTAACTAGTTCATGATTTTGGGTATGAGTGACATTTGTCTGTCTCCGAGGCAGAACATCCTGGTTTGCACATCCAGTTATAGAATAGATTTTATTTCATGTCCAGAAGAAGTTATCACAGTAAATGTTTCCTATTGATTGATGGAGATAGGATCCGTCATTAAAATGGATCAAAATTAGATATTGTTTCTCTAAGACTCCAAAAGTGGAGTTTCTGTGAAAAAGATACGGGGGAACAAAAAAGAAAATCAATGCATTGCCATTACAGAACAATACTAATTAGAGCTGGATTTAACTAACTCTAAAATATTGTTGACTACGTTGGCATAAGGTAATGTCAAACCACATCACCAATTAAGAACAGGGGAAAAAACTGCAAGACTTGAATGAAGTAGACATAGATAATTAATCCTCTAATTAGGATGCTAAAACTAGTTCAGGAATTGAAGGGCGAAATGTTTTCATTTGCACTTATCTATGCAAAAGAGTTTCCATCTTTCACTTTTAAGAAATGATTCATCTTTCCCATTCTGGTGTATGAATGCATTTTTTCCATTGGTGTATGTCTAGGATTGTAAACCATATGTGAAAGCCTTTTTTCTGAGAAATGTCTCGTCTTAGTTTAGGAATTTACCCACTCAGATACATTGGACAAGCGGGAACATCACAAAGGTGCCTTGGATCTTCTGGATTTAGCACTGAACTGAGCTTCCTGAACTCATGAGGAATTTAAAGCTTTTTAGGATATGTTTGAAGGTCAAACCCTTCACAGATTTTCTACTCAGGAAGTGTTAGCTTTTCAGAAACAGCTATTATGCAGAAGTCTCGCACATGGAAGCTTGTGATTCTGTGATTTCTTGAAGAACCATTCTGTGATTCTGTGATTTGTCTGCCCCCTACACAAACATCCTCTGCCAAACCCAGAAACTCACTATTGAGACTACTGGGCATAACCAATCTTTTGCCATTTTTTTTAAAAAAACCCAAAATAATTAAATATGAACCCAGGCCTTGAAAGACTCCAGAACTAATCACCACTAGATCCAGTAATGTGAGTGAATTGAAGCTGCAAGTACCTTCATGCTGCTGGAGAAGGATGCGGGTGAGGAGAAAACAGAAAGGAAAGAGATTAAAACAGCCAGAGTATGTGCGGTGACTTCATGACAGTTGAGCATCAGGGAAAGAGGTTTCAACTCGATTCTAACTGCCCCCTCTCAGGGCCACAGTGACCCCATTGTTCAGTCAAGGAGAAGAGACAGGGATTCCTGCATCTTTTTTTTTTAGAATGAGTACACTTGGGAAAATCACGATAAATATTATAAACTTCAAACCTGTCATGACAGAGCGTTGATCAAGACAAAGTAATGCTCAAAATGCAGGGCACACCACATGTTTAAGGAAGACCTACTTCCAGCCCATTCCACCAGTCATCCCGCTGGCAGTGACCTGGCTCGTATACTGTACTGAATCACATAGTATCCCATAGCTCAGTGTTCTAAGTCAGAAGGTTGGCTGCTGTGAACTGGTCTAGATGGTAACATTTAGATGGAAAACAGCAGGATCACAAGCTAAAATGTAGGAAAAGTCACATCACAGAAAAATGGCCAGGTAATCATGAGGCAGAGTGATGGAGAGCAAGGGGAAATGAACTGCTAGCCTTGCTTTTTCAAACCAAATCCAGGAATAAATGCATCCCAGCTCTTAACTTTCACAAGTTTCAAGCACATCTATAGTTATTCTCTAAATTAGATAAGGCACCAGGATCAGATACAGTACATTAAAAATGAAACCCTGTAGAGAAAGGCAAAGCTTGTTCATTCTTGTTACAGACCACTTACAAGCTCTTATTGCTGCTCACATCATTGTTACAACTAAAAAAAGAAAATTAAAGTTGCACGACTTTTATTGGTGAGTAAAACAAGAACAGCAGGATCCAACTCCTATATTCATAGCTCTTTCATCTGCTTAGCTGACTGTATTAGCCACTTTCTCTGAATGGAGAATGGGGGAAAGTTCAACAGCAGACTGTCATAATAACAAGGACACAAAATATAGATGAAAAGAATACACGTCTAAATGTCTGATGAACGATATTAGCATATAAATGCAATATATGTACAACAGCAGCCTTTGAATTAAACCACAAAGAACACTGTCTACTTGATTAGTTGTTTATTTTTTCTTTTGAGGGGACACATCAGAGCCACAGATTGATGCTTTAATAAGGAACCCAAAAACCTTTAATGGAGATTAAAACGGCTAGTGGTTAGATGTCATAATTCATGGATACTGACTGCGCAGACTTTGACAAGAACCATTAATTGTCACTGTGTAGCTACCTTCTAAAGTCACATACTCAATTTAGTTCTAGTTCTTACAAGATGTGGTGGGATCATTAAAGGAAGCTTGAGGCTATGCACTGATAATGGGAGTATTTTAACATTCTTGGTACTTTTACAAAGGAACAGCATGTCATACATCAGTTCTATGTATCACACCTAAACTCTCAAAAGAAAAAAACTGGCTTTTTGTTGCCTCCACTGTTATCTAAGAAAGTGAGGTGTTAGGGTTTCTTCACTGTTTTGTAAGCCTGAGGCACAGCAGGAATCTGAAAAAGAAACCAGAAAAAAAAACAACCCACAGAGAGCTTTCATTATTTCCTTTGTTTGAGGTCTGGCTCACCTTTTGGACTAGTCTTACAGATTGCCTACTGTTCCACAGTACAAGGCACTGTTCATTTAAAATAAAAGGAAAACAATTAAAAGCAAAGGGTTCCTTCTTTCTTCCTCTGAAGGCTTCAAGAGTTATAGGAAGTAAGATCATTTTTTTGCTCCAATGAGAGTCAAGATGGATAAACCCCCAGATTAATGTAAAATACAACAGCAACTTCCTCATTCTCCCTTCTTTCTTCTCTGAAGTTGTTTCAGAGCAGCAAAACAGAACCACAGCAGAATAAACAGAGGCTAAATGTGCCTGTGCAGGCAGAAAAGCAGATGAACATTTCGACACAAGGCCAGGTCTCAATGCTCGCAATTAAGGCAATAGCAAGGTTTAGGTTGAATAAATAAGCATAGGAGAGGCATGGAGGGGAAGGAGGTTCCCTCAGGCCACCGAGTCCACCCTGCCCGGAAGGACTGGCAGGTTTATGCTTCCACTGGCTTATACTACCACAGAAACGCAAGACAGCATCCACCTCACCTGCCTTTTAGATATCTGAAGCTATGTATCTCGTGGTTGGAGGCTTCCTTTGAAGTCAAAGTGGGGAAGAGGGCAGCTTCAAGCCAATGTATCTGATCCATTTTACCTCTGCTAAGGAGGTCTGCTGTTCTCTAATGGTGCTTGTTTCTTACCCCGCTTCTCCCAAGTCCAGGCACATGGCTGAAAACAGGACAGCTGAATTCCATTCAAGCTTCTTTCATTTCTTGACAGCTTGGCTGCTGACTGCAATGAGCTAGTATTTCCCTGAGTGGGTAACTGGGTATCAGCCCCCATGGAGAGGAAAATATACAATAAAAAACATCCAGCATACATAAAATAAAAATAGCTTCACTAACAAGCCAACAGAAGTTTTCATTCAGGTAGCCTTGCTTTCACTTACATTTTCCTAACTAGATGCAGATGTTTGCTAATTAATATCACCTTCCAGTGTTTTAATGCCTTAATTTGGATACTGTCACTGTTCACACACAGGACTGCTTCCCGTCTCACTTCAGACTGATACTGAGCTCATGATCTGGCTTTATGCCTCTACAAGCATTTTTTCTTTTCTTTTTTTTCCCCTTCTCTTTTTTGAGAGAGAGCGTGAGCTATTTCTCAAAGTGAGATGGCTAAACTGGTAATATTTCAGGAAGCTTCAAAACTGAACCTAATCCACTGTTCACAAAAAAGGAAACAAAGTCCAAGAAAAAGGTTCAGCACTACAATTTCCCCTGAGGTTGGCCAATTAATTTTGGTTGTGGTGTATTTGGAAGATTCAAATCCTGCTTTGTTTACAACTCATTCTATATTATTTAACACATTATCAGTGTTGACATCACATTAATTAAATAAGCACAGAGACAGATTGCTCCAGCTCTTGAAAGCAGAGTGAATAAAAGACCCCACAAGAACAGATTTCTCTCCCTCACACATTGCAAACACCAGATCAGAGCTAGAAGTATTTCCTGTCACAACTTCATCAGGTACCAATCTTTCAGCATCTGAGCAATTTCTGTTTTGATTACACGCAGCACATGATAAATTAAAAACTGCCAGAAGTCTCACAAAGGCATTCCTAGAGCGGGTAACCGGCTTTCCCAGTCTCTCTCCAAGATCACATGTACCACAAGGGGAATTTATTGGTCCAAATGGTCACAGGAAACTCGTGTGTGAAGAGGGAGTTTGCTCTCAGCAGCCCCTGAGCAGCACCAATTCCAGACTGGAGCCATGTGCTGCTTCCAGCCTTTTGAGGAATTGATTTAGAGCGGTAAGGGAGGCATATATCTGGCAGAAAACCACTGCTAAAGCACTTTCTAGATAGTGAAAACCATCCTATTTAAATGTTTACATGCCGATACCCTGGCAGGGTCTCCTAGGACAGCTAATCTTTTAGCTACTCTTACCCATTCCATGGCTCCTCACTCATCAATATATTGTTCATGCCACCAACGGAAAAGCAAGTATTTCCTTTGGCTCCTGCAGACCATGAAGACTGCTGCTGAGGGAAGAGCCCGTTTGGGAAGATTTGATCAACAGTCAAAGTGAGCACGTTGTTGGGCTACAATGTTCTTGCTCTCTGCCACCCAGCACAGTCCACCCAGAGCAGGACCGCTAATGTTGTGTCTCCTCCTGCAAAAATACAATTTCCTTCCTCATTTCTCTTTATGAAGATTTCCCCTTCCACATACTGATTCCAAGAATTAGCATAACTGCAGCTGTTTGTTTCACATCTTTTTCATATTTCCTTTTATGCACCTTTATGCCCTAGCTTGGTCTCCTTCTCTCCAGCTAAGATGCTGTCTCTTGCCAAAGGAACTCCCTGCATGACCTCCATATCTCCAGATGCCCGTTTGTAACGGACATACTATGCAGAGGTCGTTTGTTTCACATAAATAGCCTACGGGAGCACCTTGGAACCATCACACATCTTTCAGGTGTGCTATTAATACAAAATAAACTATTTTAACACGTCCTTAATCTTTCTTTAATAATCCATCCTAAGTAAATTATCTTGAAGCAATGCTGGACTATGACTGATGGTGCTCTCTATAAAATCCCACTGTTGGCTCACTACAAAAGAAATACTCTACTAATAATAGAAAGCTCACCCTGGATATTCAAACCAGCTTCTTGAAGAAACAACAGGATGGAAAAGAGTACTGATATTTCTCAAACTAGTTCAGCGAGTCTCATGTTCTGTATGAAACAAGATAGACGCCTTCCTCTGCCAGCTCACAGTGCTAACAGCTCGCCCTGTGTATGCATCACCGGAGTTATCGCGAACTGCAGCATCACTGCACATGAAGTACTAGCACTTTCATGCAAACAGTGCTTATCAGAGTTGTATTTGCACATCTATACAAGGTGATTACTGTAAAGGCACGGACACTTACTGGAACAGCCTGCACCCTATGCTACTTGAATTACTGATCAATTACAAACACATTACTAACAACTATCATTAAATATCATTAAATCCTTATAACAAATCACGTAGACAAATAATACATGCCTAGGGTGAATAATCTTCTCTTTCTTCCTCTTTCTGAATTCACTACCAGAAGTGTGGCACTGACTTATTTATAGTAAGGCTACCTTCTAAAACCAAAAGGGTAATATTTTCAAAGAGTTAGCGGTCTTTTGAAGTAAAAAGAGCACCTCCTCATGCATTATTATCTCAGCTGCCAAAATAGAGACCGCTAATAAGTGTATTTTTCAAAATACTTACATCTCTGAAGAAGGCCATCATAAAAAAATGCCAAGTAGGAGAACAGATTGCCTTTTTGTTCCTTTTAAAGCATTTCACTCCAGCAACCTTGATAAACACAGAATCCTTGAAAAATGCAGCGATGTTATCTAGTAATACACATCAGAGTGCCCTAATTCAGCAAAGACCAGCGAATAATAAAAATAATTAAATTTTATTGATCAGGTAAAGTAGATCACACAGTACCTGAGAAACTATAGCTTTGCTAAGATCTATTTCAACATAAATCTGCTGCTGATTTCACATGGACTTCCTACTTTTCATTGTACTTTATTTAAAAGATTCCTTACTCTTTCCACAGAAGATAAACACTTCAATTCTTGTTCAAAGGCTCTCATTTCCTTAAAGAAATGGAAAATGCAGAGCTTAAAAGTGCCTCCAGATTCTAAATAGTTTGCTGGATCTAGTCCATATACCTCATGCCATAGGGCATTACTTCTCCATGTATTACAGTTTTCTTTGCCTGCTGCTTTACTTTGCTATACTAAAGAGTAAGCTAACTTTTAACCACCAAGTAAGTCTCCAAATTTGAGGCAGACCAAGATGGTCCCTAAAGTTTTACCAGAACCGTCATCTGCATACAGAGAAGAGAATGTGTAGGACAAACAAAAAGGCTAATACTCAGATGAAGTAGCTGGCTTTCTAATTTGCATTATAAAGACAAGTCACTAACCTGGTTGACTAGGAGTGAGTTGGTGAGTATCTGAAATATAAACTTTTACATGAACTCACAAGGACCAGTCATTCTCATTCCCTCCCAAACCACAACAGATTTCAGTCTGTGAAGACCAACAGTAACCAAATCTAGCAGAAGCTACAAATCTCTCATTTCTCTAGGGCACCATGTTGATTGCTTAGAAACTCGCCACAGTATTTCCATTTCCTTTTTACTGTTTATTTTATTTTCTCCAGAGCATAATCCAGGCTTAGCGTGCTTCACATTGTTTCAACTCACATGCCAGTCTCTTCAATGCAAGACACCCTCCTCTTTATCCTACATTACCTCTGATTCTTTGAATAAGTGCCAGTGCAGATCCTACTACAGAGATGGAGTCCTTATTATTGTATATATTGTTATGGAGTCTTCTATGGTTTACAGCAGAACAGCAGTCCCTACACGCATCTGTTACAGAAATTGCTCTAATTTTGCAGTCTTCCTAGACGCCTCAGGGCTTTGTCCTTACAGAAGTAACATAATCTCTCCTGGACTTAAAAGCATTTTTAAACTCAGAATAAATATGTACGCTGTAGTCCCAGCAAAGATTTAGGGAAGTGTGACTGTTTCCTTACTTGTTCTGCTAGTGCATGTGCAAGAGCCAGACTCACTGCTGTCAAAACTGTGACTGCCAGTGCCAAGAAAAGACCACACCAAGGCTGCTGGGAATATCAAAATACAAGAAGACTTGAAATCAAGCCTTCACCAGAACAAGTAAAACCGTAACAGAAGCCTTTCCCAGCACTGAGGCAGATATCTGCTCTGCTGATAATATTTTCTGTGCCCCGTCTTTGAAGGGTTTTGTGGAAGCACTGGGTAGTACTAATTTATCTTGCCTTATCCTAGTCACTATCATCCCTTCTGTATCCAAGTTGATCTGTATGGGCTGCTGAAGCAGAGGCAGCTTGAGCTAAGTGGCCCTTTTGGCTCTTGAAAGGGAAGGATTTGTAGGGCAAAGCATCCTGCAGGCAGGAGCAGACCAGCCTTCTGCGAGCAGGATGGGTGGCAGGGCTGCTGACAAGGCATGTGGCTGGGCAGGCAGGCAGGGGCTTGGTAAGGTGATCCCTACCAAAAACTGACATGGGTTAACAGAGGAATGAAACATGCTTCTCTCTTGATGTTACAGGCAGTAAGATAACAGTGGGCAGCTACAACCGTCTTGGTTTTTATGCTGTTCTCAGGGAATGCACAAAATGTAACTGCTTGCATTGGCACTCAGACACTACCGCCCAAAAGTATCTGCTTTCGCGTACACTCACAGGGACAAGTGCATATGCAGGTAGCTTTCCATTGACATGTTCAGAAAGAAACACTGATTACCGTTATTAATTATATTATCATGTTAACAGATATAAAATGTGGTGGATTTATCAGGAAACTGCTGTCTTTGTGTGAATGCATAACCAACAGTATGTGCCTAGAAGACTTTGCGTATCAGTATATAAGCAAACAAACAAAAGAAACCAGAAAAAAATAAACCAAAAGGAGAAACACAGATTGACATTAAGACTGTGAAATTTCCTTAATCAGCACATTATTTACGTCATCATCTAATTCTGTTAAGTTACTACTGATGTTAAATCATATGTCTGTTTTTGAGAATACAATTAGTGCCCCTTTAACAAGCTACAGAAATAAGTGTAACTTCAAGGACGCAACAAAAGGAAAAAAAGCTGCTGAACACTGAAGCAAACTGGATCTTGTTTTTAAACAAATGCTCCTGACTCTTCAACTAATGGAAAACAAACAAACCCCAAAACAACGAGCATCTTCAAAGATGTCATCACTTTCATTCCAATTACACTGAAAGTCTGGCAAGCTGAGTCAAACACACTTCAGAATAATCTCCAGATGGATTCCTTTAGTTACATTTCAGTAAACCCCAAGTGGATTCCTTTGGTTACTTGAAAAAAAGGGAAATATTTTATCATAATGTATTGCTTTCTCAGAAGAAGAACAACTGTAACTTCAGGATTGTTAGTTAGTCTCAAAATAGCATCAATTATACCAAAAATTCTATTTACATGGAAGAAATAGGAGGTTGTATCACTGAAATTTAGTAGCTGCTGCTAAGATTTCCAAAAGCTGCCCAAGACATCAGGGAGTTCCTAATAAAGCTGTCTTAACCAAACTGAGTTGTAACTTCACAGGTTTGTTCGACACTCAGAACCCTGAAACTCAGACCCATCTCACAAGAAAGGTTACAGCACTGCGAGAAGGCTAAGGAAGACCTTACTGATGCCACCGAAAGCTTCATGGGGTGGCACAGAGAGGACACTGCCAGGCTCTTCCCAGCGACGCACAGCAGCAGGATGGGAGCCAGCGGACACAAGCTGAAATGAGGGAAATCCCAGTCAGACATTATGAAAAATGCTTTGCCACAAGGGTGGAGAAACACTGGGATGGGTTCCTCAGGAGGGCTGTGCAGTCTCTATCCTTGGAGAAAGTCCTGAGGAACCTCCACAAAACTGCCCCTGCTTTGGGAGGGGGCTGGACCCGATGGCCTCCAGTCACCCCCTTCAACCTAAATAGCCTATGATTCTGTTCACAGCATGTCACACCAGAAAAGAGAAATGAAGAGAAATAAACAACTTACCAGCCAGCCAGGCATTTTAAGGTAAACAAAAGGGCTCTTACCTGAAAAACATAACAGAAAGCAAAACCTAAATAATTCATCAAATCATCAAGGTAATGAATGGCAGTAACTCCTGGTACATAAATAACATACACAATTATGCACTCAATGACATTGTAAACGTTTACCCCAGTATGCTCATACCCTGTAGAAGATAAGATACAGCTAAGCTGGAAGGCATACCAGGGGTCTCTCCACGCCTGCACCTCCTGCGGCTTACACCCACAGCACAGAGAAAACAAGTTTGTCATCTGTGGGCTCTGCGACCTGAACATTTTTATACTCGCTTCCTTAGCATTTCAATTTCATCAGACATGTGCCAACATTTCTTGTAGACAATTTCACCTTCAGTCCCTGCTGAGGATCTGTCCACTAATGACCATAATGAAACATGCTTTGTGTGAGAGCCTGTTCATTTATTTTCATTCCCGTGAGTGCCTTCAGAGACCAGTGTTGCAATCACGGCTACTTACTATTTAATTCCCAGACAAATTTATGGCCAAATTGAAAAATGGATGCAGGCTGCCTGATGCAGGATGCTTTTGTCTGAAGTGTCCTCATGGAATCATTATACTTGCATTAATCTTTAATCTGCAATTAAACAATCAGTCCTATGTAAAAAATAGCTGCAAACAGATCTCCTGAATGTGTACTAGACAATGTATCTTAATGGGTGTATGTGTGCCATGGAGGGTTGGGGGAAGAAAAGTCAGCAATTAGGACAGCATCCATCACTGGGCCCCAGGTCAGTGAAAGGTTAGGGGAGAACCAAACCCCCCCAAGGTACTGAGCATCCATGTGCTACCTGTCCTGCTCTAGGGCTGTGCCTGCAGCGGTGGGGAACATGGAGAGAAAAGCCAGGTGGGGGTGGGAAAGGAGGTACAACGGACTAAAGCATGGCTTCACCAACAAATCTTCCTTAGCAGAAAATGCAACCTGCTTTGAATCTGTTTCTTTCCAATTAAGAGCCCTGCTTCCAGCTCCGGCAGATGCTTAATTGGAGACTGAGGCTGCCAGGCAGGCACCAGCACCACGATCATTAACAGGTAGTTTGAAGCCATTAAGGTGCTCCTGCTTGTCAATTCCCCTCTCATATACCACTGACAAACAAATGCATCTTCTTCCTCATGGCAGCCAGCTCACCTTGTAGGGAGAGGTGCACACATTTGTGCTGAAAACGCGCCTTTGGTTCCTCTGACTGTGAAGTTATTAAATTAGCACCCAAGGCGTCCAACTCAGCAGGGAATACAAAGGGCCTTCCTGCTTGGAGTCAGTGTAATATTAGAGTGGTATCAAATGGCTTCAACAATAGGTAAGCAGAAGGGCATCTGTTTCAGATTTGACTAAAATTGCATAATTAGATCTTGGTAAGAGATCCGTCTGCTCACGTGTGGTTTTATCAAATGCTCTTGCCCAATCCAAATAAGGAACCAACTCTCAGACCTCAGTGGACGTAATTTCTGATGCAAATGTGGGCACTGCCTTAAGAAACTCTACACGTGGGCAGAGCCTTCTGTATGAATAGATGACTGCACCAATACATCAGGTTTTTAATTACAAACATGGAGAAACAAAACTACCACGATACCTGTGAACACTGCCTTATTACAAGACATTTCTCCCTTGCAAGTTGAGTCTTAAGAATTCACTCACTGGTCTAGCAAAAAAAAAAAAGGTCACTTTTCAAGGATTGATATCAAGCAGTGAGATTCATTTTGTCTTCTCTTATAAGGGTATCCTGACAAAAATTCACAGCTATCCCATTTAATGATGTAAAGAATTCACTACCATGTACCACTTGTGGTTTGCAAATCAGCCAATCTTGACAAACATACACTAATTAAGGGCAAGGAAATAAAAGGCATTTATTGATCGCAAGGTCTGAAGCACCAGAAAACTGATTAAATATATGTTGTTAAGGAGTTAATAAATGATTAACTCTGCTAAACTGTGCTCTATGCACACCCAGGGCCATGGTAGCTAAATGGCAACTCAATGTTACAGTCTTCCATTATTTCCAGCAGGTTAATAAGACAAGCAATTAGACTGTTGTCTTCCCTTCAATCTGAGCATCAATGTACCCACTTGTGCAAAGGAATAAATGGACAGATGGGGACAAAACTACCATATATAAAATATTATGCAAAAAAAAAAAAGACCCCTTCATTTAAAACAGTTGCAAGAGAAGTCTCAGTCAGCTGCTGCACAAAAAAAATATTTTACAGTTGCACAGTGATCACAGAAACTTCATAGCTATGGTCCCCCAGCAGGGAGAAGAGTTCTACTTAAATGTGCATCCTTTTCAATGTATTCTATCCCTAAGGTAATACAGACCACCAACGGACTATGACGGCTGTATAATGATTGACCGAGATCCCTCTTTTCTGACAAATCGACTCTTTATCTACACACTGCTCATGGTTCCATGAGTAGGATCATCCTGACACAGAAAACCTAGGGCCAGATGCCCTCAGCCACGTTTCAGACAAGAAAAATATGGAGTCTTCCGCAAGGCCACATAGATGCTAACATGTTTGCTCCCTGGTGCAGACAGTGAGTGGGGAGGAGAGCAGCCACAGCATGCTGCACCCGCGCACCCGGGGCAGGGCTGCAGCCAGAGAGAAGATCACAGGGCTTCCTATGAGCCATGGGATGGGACTGTCCATGGCTTGGTCATCCCCCTGCCTACCACAGGCTCTAGGCCATGAGCAGTTTGGTCAAAAGACAGTCCTCAAGGTCTGCCCTAACAGAGTAATTTGCTGCTCAGGCTGAATAAGCATAATCATATAAATGAAGCCATATATTTAATACTTTCCAATTCTCTTTCTACCTCTAAGTGATGCTGTGCTGCATTTTTCTTCTTCATGTTTCTACACTGCTTTACAGAATACCAAATGAAGATACAGCTTTCACTAAAATTTAAAAAACTGTCCATTCGTTCCTTTGCTCCTATAATATATGCAATTGCAGAAAGGGATCAGAGAACAGAGGGATGCTTTGCGAGTTCCCTATGAAGTAAAAATCATAATCTCTCCTCTTCCTTTTCTCCTTCCTCACACATACATGAGCACAGCACACACACACACAATGTAAAATCATTTAAAAATAGGCCTAGACAGGCCTCAGATGATCACCTAATCCACCCCCGAACTCAAGGATTTGCTTGAAATGAGTTTATTTAAGGTGTTCTCAAAAACTGCTAGAAAAAGACACCTACTAGCAACTCCAAGCTATCCTTGTTACTCTTGTAAGGGTTTTCTTGGACTCGAATCCAAACCTCTACTGTTGCAATTTAAGCACATTATTTATTGTCTCACTCTTCACAGGCATGCAGAAGAGATACTCCTATATGTACCTTTAAAAACAGACATTTCCCATCCCTAAGGATAACAAACCTCTTGAGCTCCACTTTCATGCCAACCCTTGGGTGCGACTTCAGCCATACAATTCTCAGTGGTGTATTTATTCTCTCTTTCTCCCTCCTCTGTTTTCCCCCTCACATAAACTATGAAGCTTTACACACTAAGCCATGCTGCATATCCTTAGCAATAGTGGGTTTGCTCCAAGAGTACTTTACTATTTTGACAACGCCATATTTAAAGCAGACCATGTGCTGCTTTGCATCTGTCAGTCACACAGCACTCTCCTTCGAAGCCCATCAATAAGCACGGGTGGTCACCCGAACAAAGCTTTCCGCTTCCGTATTCAGCTCAGCAGTCTACACAATTTTAACCAAGGAGCTGCAAGGATAAGGAGAAAAAAAGATTTTTTCCAATCAGGTTAAAATGTTTCAAGTGGCCCATTTTCGCTTTCTATACACTTCTGAAAGATGAATAGCAGTCAACGCGAGAGATTAAGCTCTGTTGGCGGTGTAGTGTATTCATAATATATTAATAAGCAAGAATGCCTCAATTTTGGTTTGACACTGGCAATAGACTAAATTACAAAAGGACATTCACACAGAGGGGAGAATGAAAACTGCAGGTAGCGACAATGGATCACCCTCCAGTAGTAGAGGACCTTGGAAAACTGTAAGAATGATGTTTCATTTGCAAATATACCATCAACCAGTTATCGCTCAGCAAATCTCCAAAGTGAAAAACTGCCTCTATGCATTTAGCATTTTAAACTCTAGGAGAGTCCCAGTAAAGCCAGCAGTAAGTTGCACAAATGGAAAGAAAGAGCTGACACACTGTTCAGATACAATCTCACAGCTTTGTTACGTTGTTACATTCACATTTTGGTGACTGCAGGAGGTGCTGTCAGGCACCACAGCTCCCTTGCACTGAACCGGTGTACAACTGGAATTTCCTTCCCAGCCAGTTTACCAGCAGGTTAAGCCTCTTCAGACAAGTAAGTTGATCTTGTCTAGCTATTAATTCTTTAGAAAAATACTCTTTGCTCTTTGAGGGCAAACTTTCTACCTCTGAAGACACTTTCAGAAATCATGCATAATTGAATTTATTTAATTGGAAATAAATCTTACAGACAATAGTGGCTTTTAAAGACAGAAAGCACACAACGTGTCACAGCCCACATGAATAACGGCAACTGGAAGTCAGGCTCCTCTGACTTCAGCCAATAACCCTCTGACACCGCTAGGGATTGAAAAGTTGGTATCTCAGTGGGGAAAACATTTTGTCAATTAAGGAGTTCCTTTTATTACTTTTGGAAACAGAAATTGTGAAGTTAGGTTTTTAACTAACATGCTTCCTACTAATGAATGAACTTTTTGATGTACTATGTCAAAGCCAAAAGGTTTCTTAAGGGATTAGGATAGCTCAGTTTTTTCTGGTTGCTTTGTTACTGTATCCTAATCCCAACTGGGAGCACAATAAGAAGACTCACTGGAACAAAAGTATATGCAACATGAACTTGCAAAAATCTGAAGACATAACAGTATTATAAACCACTTGCTTAAAGCATATTCTGCTTTCTTACAGAGGCTTCTGATTTCCTTTACAAGATACTGAAATTATACAGCAATTACCTCCTTTAAGTATTTCTATAGGCTGACCAAATACCTATCAGACTTCAAAGTGATTTAGCTTGGATTCAGCTCACATCTTACAAATATTAATTGAACATGCAAAACATAATCTACTTGCTCACTGACAAAAAAAAGACAACAAAAATACTCCCCCCCCCCAAAAAAAAAAACCAAACCCTCTTGCTCTCCTGTATCTTTATTTCACAACTGAAAGAGAAATGGGGAAAATTATTAACTAACTTTTATAGCAGCAATAACATGACTACATCAGTGGACAAGGGAAGAACTACGGATGTTGTCTGTTTGGACTTCTAAAAAGCCTTTGACACGGTCCCCCACAACATCCTTCTCTCGAAACAGGAGAGCTATGGATTTGATGGGTGGACTGTTCGGTGGATGAGGAATTGGTTGGATGGTTGCATCCAGAGGGTAGTGGTCAATGGCTCAATGTCCAGATGGAGATCGGTGATGAGTGGTGTCCTTCAGGGGTCTGTACTGGGACCAGTATTGCTTAATATCTTCTTCAACAGCATTGACAACATGATTGAGTGCGCCCTCAGCACGTTTGCCAATGACACCAAGCTGAGTGCTGTGGTCGACACACCCAAGGGACGGGATGCCATCCAGAGGGACATTGACAAGCTCAAGAAGTGGGACCATGTGAACCTCATGAGGTTCAACAAAGTCAAGTGCAGGGTCCTGCATCTGGGTCAGGGCAATCCCCGCGATCAATGCAGGCTGGGGGATGAAGGGATTGAGCGCAGCCCTGCCAAGAAGGACTTGGGGGTGCTGGTGGATGAAAAGCTGGACATGAGCCGACAATGTCCGCTCGCAGCCCAGGGAGCCAACTGTATCCTGGGCAGCATCAAGAGAAGCGTGGCCAGCAGGTTAAGGGAGGTGATTCTGTCACTCTACTCTGCTCTGGTGAGACCCCACCTGGAGTACTGCGTTCAGCTCTGGAGCCCGCGGCACAGGCAAGACACAGACCTATGGGAGCAGGTCGACAGGAGGGCCACAAAAATGATCAGAGGGATGGAACACCTCTCCTCAGAGGAAAGGCTGAGAGAGTTGGAGCCGTTCAGCCTGGAGAAGAGAAGGGTCCGGGAAGACCTCACTGCAGCCTTCCAGTACTTATAAGTACTTCCAGGCTTATAAGAAAGATGGGGACAGACTTCTTAGCAGGGCCTGTAGCAATAGGACAAGGGATAATGGTCCTAACTAAAAGAAGGTAGATTTAGACTGGATATAAATAAGACATTTATTACGATGAGTGTGGTGAAACACTGGAACAGGTGGCACAGAGAGGCTGCAGATGCCCCATCCCTGGAAACATTCAAACCCAGGTTGGACGGGGCTTGGAGCAACCTGGTCTAGTTGAAGATGTCCCTGGTCATTGCAGGGGGGGTGGACTAGACGGCCTTTAAAGGTCTCTTCCAGCCTCAACTATTCTGTGATTGTATGACTTTCTTTGTAATTTCTCAGAAATGCCAAACTCATAAATTCTGCATCACTCGCCAAACGCACAGAAAAAAAAGAAATCTCGAACTCCTGGAAAAGTTCAAACTTCCCATCAAGAGAGGATTCAAACTCACAGAAAAGTGAAAGAACAAAAAGGATTCCTGTCCCCCGGCCAACACCCCTTTATGAACTCAGCATGACGTCTATGGTATGGAATATTTCCATATTTCCACTGGCCAGCTTGGGCTGGCTGCCTGGCTGTACTACACCCTCCCAGCTCCTGCGCACCTGCTCATTAGCTGAACACTGGAGAGTGGAAAAAGTTGTTGATTCCATAGCAACAACTGAAAATATCAGTGTTATCAACATTCTTTTTGTACTAAATCCAAAACACAGCAGCTACTGGGAGGAAAATTCATGCTATCCCAGCTAAAATCAGGACACACCTAGCACATACATTTTCTATATTGCCATTAGTTATTATCCAATAGTGGAAACACAGAGCATATAAACATATATGAACCACAGATACATAAAATGTGCAATACTTATGAGTTCAGGCCACGTAACATCCAAGGAGAAGTGACCAGAGAAACAAACACTAGAAAGGAAAAATGACACCAAGAAAGGCAAGGATTATTTATTAAATCAGGGGTGTTCTTGTCTTCTATGTCTGAGGATCAAGACCATGCATTGTAAATGGATGCAAATTCTGCAACTAACATTCAGATACATTGTACAAGTCCTGTATGTCCTGTGTTTTTCTGCATTGCAAAAGCAGATGATACACGTCAGGGATCTGGTAGTAGATCACAACTTGATCTGAAGCTGAAGCCTGCAGTTGTCTCTGGGTCATGGATTTTTATATTCTTTGCTTGTGCTAGGCTAAAGATTGAAATATGCTTTACCCGTGTGATCTCTCTCTGTCTTTAGAAGTAATGGATTTTTTTTCCTTGGGAATGAGGTATGAAGAACAAAATATAGCACAAAATGCATCTACTTATATTTCACTGGAAAACATCGTGAAAGAAAGTGAAAAACAAAACAAAACAAAAACACAAGGAAATCTGTGATTAGTGCTAATGATTTATACTGCATCATCAAGAAAGTCACAAAAAGTACTTGGCTGATGTGTAGACGCTGCGCCTGTAGGTATTCTATAGGCAGAGAATCTATCACTGATCACCGTGCATTGCCTTTGGTATTTGTTAGTCACAAAACGCAAACAAGACATGATCTATACTATGGTGTCAGTTCTGTCTTGCATTTTTCCTTTACTTCTGTACTTTCTCCCAAACTCAAAGATGTCTATTCTCCTAATCCTGCCATAACTTCCCCAAACAGAACAAAAGTGAGGGATGCTCGCCTCGCTATTCTGTAGGCTTCCTCTTCTTGGCAAATTTGAAACTTCCTAGCAACCTCTCCCCCCATACAGTCTACTATCACGCTAAGATGTCATTGAAATGATACTAATAATATTTGTAGCTGGGTATGACACTCCACCACCAGGAGCAAAGCTATTTGGCACTGTAATGCAAATGACTGCATTCACCAAACGAGCTTTGTTAGTTATTCATTGTGTTCCTTATCGGTTCTTCCCCAAACCCCAGTGCCTCTGCAGTGCGCACAGAGGTGTGTCCACAGCAGCATCCCCGCTGTAAAACCCACCCTTATCAGGCAGAGCAGTGCGCCATGGCAATGACCTGCCAAGCCACGACGTCCCCTCTCCTCGCCCTCACCGTTTTGTGCTCAGCACCGCTCTTTGTCCTTGTCCACAGTATCTCTCCCCCTGCTCCGCTCACCGCGCAAGACCCTCTCCCACAGCTGGAAGACCAATTTGCAATGAAAGGGGCTCTCGAGAGATCTGCAATTCCCTTATTTTTCTATCCCATCTCCTCTTTTTCCTCTGAAATCGACTGCTCGCACAACCTTCTAGAGGGACTGGCTTTTAAACACAACTACCACAACAAAACAGCCCAAGCCATCGTGCGTATCTCAGCAGCCCAGCAGGCCTGCACAGATGGAAAATGGTATTGACAAGTTTCAAAAGGGACAGATGCCGACTCTGATGCAGGCAGGCACTCGGGGCTTTTTTTCCATTAAATCTTTCACTGCTTAACACACTTCAACATATCATCCTGTACCTCTGGAGAAAAGCTTTTGGGGGCTGGAGCCAGAGATTAATCCCTCTGTGATTTCTACTGCTGCTGGCGGTACTAACTGCCAAGGGAATTTGGGGGGGAGATAATGGCACTGTTAGGTTGTAACCTAGGTGCAAAAATGGTCTTCATAAAACTGGGATGGTTGAGGCCCCATCAATAACTGCCACACACTGGTTTTATTGGATGCAATATACGCAATCCATTTGATGTGATACAGGAGGCTCATCCCAATATGGTAATTAGTAGAGGCTGGGGAGCTACTCAAAAAATTGTCTACCACAATGGCAAAGCATCTGGGACAATCCAGTCAGTTTCAACTCTAACGAAAATGTAAAGATATAAAAAGAGCTTTAGAAACAGGACTGGTCTGGATCTTACTTCAGTGAAAATGTCATTAAACAGAGTATAAAAACTGTGTATAATTAAACCAGTTTGGAATGATTCTGTCAGATATTCCATAATTAATGTTTATATAAGAACAGATTTTCTGTTTTGCAAGAATCAGCAGATAATCAGCAGTTGATTGTTAACCTGCAAATACGCTGATCCAAGCATCATTATTTTTATACACGTACCTACCCTTCCATGAACACATAAGTAAGACACATCTTCTCTATCTGAAGAACTGCTGTGACATCACGAGGCATAATCCCCAAACAACCCCAACTGTATTTCTGTTTGTCTTCAGCAGAGTTGTTATTCTTTTTTTGGGGGGAAAGAAAACAGAAAAAAAAGGGGCTGAACAGGGTGTACGCCTTAATTTCAGGTTCTTGGCACTCTGTGTGACCTTGAGCAAAACTTTTTTGTATACATTTTTTTCCTTTACTTCCTTGTCTCAGATCAAGATTACTCTATTAGACTGATAGGTGCTTTGATACTATGGCTAGGGTAATAGACCTAGAGCAGTACTATTGCACATCCCGTGAAATGCACCTATAGATACTTTATGAACTAAGTGCAAAGTTCCTGTAAATATTCTTTGGAAAAAGGAGAGTATGTAAAGATTTGTAGAAGTCAAAGGCTAAAAGAGGAATGGAATATGAGGAATTCATCAAGTGTGATAAAGAAAACAGGAGACACTGAACGCCACAAGACAGGCAGTTTTCACTGCAAACTGTCATACTTCTAGTCATCTGTTCTCCAATTTTCATGAGGCCCCTCACCTTTCAGAATCTTCAATTTGTTTTGCACTAACGGAGCAAGTGTGCTTATCAATGGGTAATTAAAATTATTAACATATTGATGGTTTATGTTGACTTCTATTAACATTATCTGTGAATTTTCTGTATATCAGGTGAACATGCTGGAAGTGCAATAGGTCAGAAATAATGAGCTAGATCATGGGGTTTGTTATGCACCGTTAAAAAGAGGTCTTGGAATGGTATCAGTCAAAACAAATTTCTCCTTGCATATGAGAATTTCCAACTGACTCCGTCACTTCTTTCCTTAAAACTCACTGCTCATCCCATCCCATGAAAGCGGTCAGAGTGACGAGCAAGCCATGGGATGTGCATGGCCAAGATGGTGAAGAGTTCTGCCACATAAAAGAAAAATTTAGATGCAGCTCTTCATCTCTCTCATTCTTCACAGGGTTGAACAGTCAACAGTATGGAATCAGCAACCAGTTTCCAAAAGCTGGTTCTAAACTCTGATAATATCTACTGTTATTATCGTTTGTTCCCATTTACGATCTTATCTTTTTTTGATCAGGATGGCAGTCCTAATGTAGCAGAGAATCCAGGCTTTTGTAATAACAAAAGATAGCCCTCAAGTCATGCCTGTGTTAGTGATGCTATGTATTTTAGTAACTGTCATTTACAAAGTTTCTTTCCTCTCTCTCCCTCTTCTTATTCCAATCATGTAAAACTCACCACTGAGCATAAAGCCAACCAAAGCTCAGACAATTTTTCATGCTCTGCCTCTAGGACTGATAGACCATTATCAGAAAAAAGTGCCAGAAGCCTGCTGGCACCTTCACTCAGCTGCCAGGAGCTGCAGATGTGACGTGCTTCATCCCTGCAGGTGGCTGTGGTGTGATAGGACTGGCTGAGCATTTTGGGAAAGCTTGCTCATGTGTATCTCAAAGACACCACTCTCCACTTAGACTTGTTTGACTCCATCCAACACGGTTTAAGACTGTTACAGAACACCAAGGAAATTGCTGAAACTGCTTGAAATTCAGTTGTGATAAATACCTAACTCTCGATGGGGCCTTTGAAAATCCTGGACAAAAAAAAATGAAAGCAAGAAAATCAGCAATAAAGAGGTAGAGGGCCACATGGAACTTACTCTATCCGAGACCAACAACATAACTTGCACCTGTACGAAAAGATGAAGCAAACCAAACTACTCATGAACCTATACAATATTCAGCACTCCTGTAGTACGTCTAGTGGCTTACCTAACAGTACCCTCTACACAGTACCTCATAAAATGTCTAGAAAAACGAAGTGTTGTTTACATCCCTGGCATGCTGAATTAGTGAATGACACAGAAAACATAACCTAGCTACACATTTCTTACGCCTAAAAGGAAATACAATTTTATCGTAGTGCAGAAACATCTAAAGGCGTACTTACAGAGATGGGAAGTAAAAAGCTGAAGCATTAGATATTCTATTAGCAGAGGGAAAAATCTTTCAATTGGCCACAAACTCCATAGCACAGAAGATTAAATTTTAGTAGAAAATTATCAAATCAGCAGAAAATAAAATTGATCGTTCCCATGCATGCTGCAAAAGCAATATTTTACTGAGAAGACTGAATCCCTCAAATACAACATCAAAGCTTGCCATAATGACAGATAGTTCTATTACAAAAGGTACTGAGTGCATAATTAACCACTGCTAATACCTATCTGAATATTTGAAAAGAAGAAAAATTTATTCAAGCGGGATATAAACTATCCATCAAAGCTGAAAAAAATATATAAATGAAATTGCTGCAGTGAAAACATGCACCAGCCAGGATATGTTTATGATCCCCTGACAGAAGATGTATGAATAGGAAAAATTTACCACTCATTCACTAGGGGCTAATGAAGCAGAACTAAGATCACGCGAACACCATCACTCAAGTGCAGGACATTTGCAACTTCTCAATTTTATATGGAGCTGCTTTTTCAAGTCACATATTCTGTAACAAATGTCATTTTTTTGTTTCAGTCTAAACAGTAAACTGTAATTGGCTCAGAAATTTCATTTTTCTTAAACAAATGTTAATTTAATGAGTATTCTTTCCACATTCCCGGATATAGGCGACAAAGGACTGTGTTCTCAGTTCCCCACTATCAGTCAGTTACATATAGCAAGGCATAAACAGTAATACTTAATTGAAGTTTCCTGCCCTGTAAAATGATTTATAATCTTGGATAAACAGTCACAACTGTAAGCTTTGGTTTTTTTATAACAGTTCACAAAAATGAATAGTATTGATAGCTTTTCCATACTATCCAAGCTACTGCAACTACTTAGCTGCAAATGTGGAAACAACTAAGTATCCGTAACTTACAAAAATGCTTCTTAGAGCTAAAACATTTGTAAAGGATAATAAGAAGTTTATATTCTGTAGACAGGTGCAAGTAAGGTCTAAATTCTCAAACAACGGCAAGTTTCCAATCTCTGAATGTTCATTTAGAGTAGCGCAAGCTGCATTACTTTGTCAGCCAATACAGGCATATGGACAATATTCCTGAATATACTCTCAGCTCTGAAAGCTGTAACATTTGCCACTTGCAAGTGTAAACATATTTATGAATTTTTAGCATCATCTTATTCTGACGACTGACTTTATCTGCGTCACGTAGTATTTTCTAGAAGCTGTTTGTGAATGAAATATACATTAGTATTCTTCTCACAGAGAGACCTGAAGTATTTCCCATGAATTTACTTTCACAGAGGTCCTAGCCAAACTGCTGCCCTGTAATTTTTGTCAGTGGATTATTCCTAATACATTATGTTCTTCCTAATTTATTTACACAACCTATAATGCACTTAATAAAGATCTTAGTGTGTCAGGTGCTCTGTGAATGCTAAATACATTAACAACAACAGGCCTGTTTCTAAGAATAGGAAACAAATAGTAGCTTGCGCTTCCAGCAGCATGCTAGGAAAATACTTTCTGGAGACGAATTCTGCCTCTCTTCTCCAAACAGGCCCAGCATAATGCCAATCTATAGGAAGCATGACTTTTTCCTGCTGTAAATCTCCACTACACTTAAAGTACAGAAGTGTCCTTACTGAAAAGTTTAGTTCTACATACTGTTTTCCGTAAACACACTTCTGCAGATGTCCGAAATAACAAAGGGAAAAATACCTTACAGCACCTGAAACTTCGGCCATGTATCTTTAACTTTACTCTGCCTCCAGTTACTGACCTGGAAAGGGGTGACTAATAAAGCCCTATCCTACAAATGCAACCATGAGACTAGCTTGCTTATGGATCACTCTCAGATCTCATGAGAAAAGCTGTAAGATATCCGTGTTGTTACTGCAACCGGTGGCATGTCCTGCTCGGCAGAGTCCAAGGAGATCCTCTTCCTTCTGCACAGGCTGAACAAAAACCATGGCAGTACAGGGAGGCACGGCAAAGCTCCCTGGTGCAATGCTATATTTGCACGTTTAATAGCAAGGTAAAAGACATAACCAACCACCAGACAAAAAACAGTCTACCACAGGAAGAATATTCATGGTATTTTAACTGTGGACAGTAAAGTTTTACTCTACGTTGCTGTACGTATTAGTAATACCAGTGCAACTTGTATCATTCAAATGACTACATGTGTGCTGTGGAGTGGAAGGAAAGCTAGTCAATCAGAATTCAATACTTACTAGTATTGAACATATTCATATCACACATATAAAATCTCCCACTAGGGAAAGTAAAAAAGGAACCATAAAAGATCTCCTGGTTGAAATGACTTGAGGAGCCATCTCACAATGCTTTGCACACCTGGCATATTTCTTTGTGGATGAATTTGCAAATAAGTCTTCTAAAATGGCTCAAATCTTTCATTCTTTCCTATCTTTTAGTTGTTGCTGAGGTACAAGCAGCAACACCTATGATACCTTATAATTTAGTTTCACCAAGGAACAAAGATTGATATGGTAGTCAGAGAATCAAATTAGAAAAGACAGGAGTAAATATTCTCTCGGTGTTGTACAGTGTTCCTGTGCAATAAAAGGAAATCCAATTTTCTCATGCCTCCTCTTGCATTCAGATTTTCCTTGCTGTAACAAAAGGCTAAGCAACTCTCTGTCTTCCAAATTGAAAACTCAGGAACAACAGCTTTTCTGAAAATCTGTAACCCAGGGCTTAGAGTAGCTTCCAACTAAAGTCTTGTGAGGTATGGGGACGTGGGAGGCTGAGACCTATCCCTTCTCAAGTCATGCTAGAAATTAATAGCACTATTATTTGAATGATGACCTTTCTGCATGGTGCTAAGAAGTGGTTTTCTCTGGCAATAGAAGTTATTCTTTGGGACCTATTCCCTAACAGCAGCAGCTGCTGCAGTCATTGCAATCCAAAAGGGTAAGCCAAGATTTCTATCCTGCTTCCCAGCTTTTTCATATCCCACTGTAGACATATGCATGGGAAAGAATTACCAATGCAGTGGTGCAAATTTCAAAGCTATCTGTTGCATACTTTTGTCCTAAAAAAAAGAAAGGGTGCATTGTGCCACCAGTCCCTTTTCCCCAAGTCATATTAGCACAGAGTAAAAGAGTGGCAATATACCCCTGCACATAAAGTTTATGCCCCTGTTTACCCTGGGGTTACTGCTTCAAGTGCCTCTAACATTAAGGGGGGACAATGTGCTTGAATAGTCCAGAGCTGTCCTGCATAAGTAGGACCTGACTACAGACTCCTTGCATTTTTGCCAAACTTCCACTCATTTCAGGATTTAATTATCTGTAAGAATGTTCCTTTAAAATAATGAATCCACTCTCAGCTGGAGATCAAGTAAGCAACTGAAGAGACCAGGGAAGCTCATAAAGAAATTACTAAATTGTGGTTCTTAAAGTCTTACTTGCCTATTTTAATCTTAATCAAGCTCCTCTTCACAAATTATAGATGTGAACAATTGTCTTTAAAATACAGATAAATAATAACCCAAGTGTACCAGCTGCAAACATGACAATACTAAGCAATTCATAACACACCATCTTCAATCTGAGAAGAATGTTGGACTAAGCAACAGGCTTTGATGCCTATCATAAGTCTCAAATAATCATAGGCAATGTTGTAGGAAACAATCTTTCAAGACTCAGAGCTCTCTGCAGCATTTCCGAGTTCCCAAGCCGAACAGACTTTGGGAACTTCAGATAGAGCACCAGCTAAGTCGGAATTGCCAAGACAAAGCATTAATTTCAAGGCAAAGTCTAAGAAACACAAATTCCTGCCACGGAGTTTTACAAAATCAAAACATATTTGAACTTTGCTTGGACATAAACTTTAATACATACTAGTATAACTAGCGAAGTGAACAGCTGCATTCAGCACTTGCTGAAGTCTCTGCAAGAATGTCGGGGAGCCTAAAGGGGTCCATTAAGTTGCATTTTTTGGGCACACAAGTGCCCGTGGTCAAAGCCCAAAGTTGAAAAAAAAAATTACAGTCTCACTACCATGCACAAATGGAAAAGAATGGTTGGCTGCTGTACTGAGAAGGCTGTCATATAAGTTGTAAATAATCAGACATACAGATCACTCAGGAGCCTTCACTTTTGCTTTTCTTCTGTGTTTTGTCTTTGGTTGTCAGTAAATATGACATCCATCCTCTCCACTCAGCTGGCTAATGGCCCTCGCCTAACTCTGAAATATTGGACTAGCGCCTTGGGAAACCATCTGTATCCATGAAATAAAGATAAAGCCAGTACTACAAAGGCTCTTATATTTCCAGTCTCCCATTAACTGCCCTGAAGATCTTAGTGTAAGGTGAGCAAGCACTTATCACCGAGCAGAACCTTGTGACGTCCCACACAAGTGCTCTTCCAGGGCATAGAAGCTGTGGCTGAACAAAGCCATTTGGGTCCTCCCTCAGAGATGGGCTTGTCAAACATGCCTCCATCCTTCCCTGAGAGGGTATTCAGGCATGCTAGCACTATCTCATGGGCACGATTACCAGAGGCAGCCGATACATCTAAAAGAGCCTGTACGTCCACTTTTTATCACAAAATTAAAGGAGAAAATATTGATGTAAACTTACTGCTCTCAATATAATATCAAAATAACAAAATAAGGGACCTACTGCTAATAAGGATTAATACTAACTAATATAGTTAAAAACATAAATAACTGTTCAATTTACTCTAGATAGCAATAGAGTCTCATTTGCTCTTTCAAAGGCATAATCAGTTGAAGGGCACATTTTTCTTCTCTTTGTTCTTGCCCATCAGTTTTAATGGGTGCAGAACATCAGTCACATGAAATGTAATGGGACAAGAAGATGGATGAGTACATTTGAAGCTACTAGTCACAGGACAGAAAACATCCTGACAACGTGACACTGGCAGCATAGGGTTCAACAATAGAGCCTGGACAATATTTAGTAAGTGAAACTACAGGGCTACATGATTTGGTATTCTCACTGGGCAAAATCCTTCCCCTGTCACTATTCATCATGTTCCCACAGGTCAGACTTTCAAAGACATTCTCCTACTGAACATGACCAAATGACTTTTTAATTCAAGGAAATACGTAAATCTGGGGACAAAGAGGTCATCTGGAGATAAATGGGAACAACCTCCTGTATTAGGAACTTAAAACTACTTCATCAAGAAGATTTTAAATGGTTTAGTAAGATTCAGACATAAGACTTGAAATATATTATGCCCACAGGAGTGAAGAGACTTTGTGTCTATGCTGACATTATTGACAGTAACAGGACTCCATTACTGACAAACAAGTAGCAAACCCCTCCTTATTAACACTTGAAGAAAGCAATAGCAATAAATTCATATTTATAAATTGCTCCATATTAAAAAGCCTCTAATTTGCACAATAAAGTAAAATATATGAATAAAAAAAGCAACTTGCCACATTAGATATCTGAGAAGAGGTTCTGGGGAAATTGCAAAGAAAAATCCTATCAAAAGTGACCTTTAGCGTACAGCAAAGGAAAAAATAGCCTTCCAAGAAACCGAACCAAGCACTTTCTGGACTTTGAGGAAGCGTGGAACTCCAGAGCTGTTGGGAAATGCAGGCAGATCTACATTCTACTGCAACGATCCACTTGTATTATAACTTTACCAATAATTGCTAAGTGGATCGATCTAGCATTTTACCATGCTTACTGTGATCACCATCAGCATTATTAGACAACACTATTCCGGTTTCTTCATTAGGCATTAGCCAAGACCTCTACAATTAATCTTTAAAGCTTTAAATAATACAGAACTTTATACCAGAAAGGGAAAAGATAAACCAGGACCTCTTCACATACACCCCCAAGAGAAGGAATTAGAGCCAGAGCTCCAAGTCCCAGTGCCGCGCTACAGGCCTTTTGCCTCAGTACGCCACAGACACCCATCCAGCGGTGTGTGATGGCCAGAAGACAAAAAGCCAGCTTTTGGCACACTCTCTCAAACAGGGCAACATCATGCTCTGGCATCACAACATACACTGTGAAGGTGATGGTATATTCATTTTCTAACAAGTAGCTTGTTGGAAGCTGTTTACAGAAACACTTCTTGCTATATAGGCTTTCCTTCTCTCCCACAAGATGTGAGACTCCTCTTTGACAAAATCTCTGCCAGAAGTGTATGCTGGTAAAGACAACCGTACACAGGTAGGCGTTTCCCCACAGTAAGTCACATATCTCAGAATGGGAAAGCCAGCATCAGGACAAGGTTTGAGATTTCACAAACTGTATCCACAACTCTGGAAAGAGCAAAACGTTTTAAACTAAAAGAACACTTGACTCACTTTCGGCTTCCAAATTTCGTATTATAAGAAAAAATACACCATTTTAAGAACTACTGAATGTAAGATGTTTCAAAAGTCAATCAACCTAAATATTCACTATGATGATACATAAATAATATTCAGACATTTCTAGAAATTTCTTTCCTATGTTTTTCCTCTAAGAACATATTGTGGTGAAATATTTTAATTTTTCCGTGAAGCATTTTGATTTTGATGATATTGCATTCCTCAGTGAAAAACAATCTATACACCACACATACTTTCTGGAATTCCCCATTTATAAACTTATGGGTCTGTGCCTTTCCTGACTTTAATAGCAGCAGACTACATGACAAAATTAATTTAAAAAATGCATAAAATAATATTGTAATGAGAAATGCCACTCCCATTTTTAGTAATCCTGACCTCTGAGAAAGCATTCCAAATGTTGAACTTTGACTAATAATTGACCCTTTCTTCCATCTTTTCTTGCCACTAAAATTTGTTTTGAGCTGATAGTTCATACGCCCGTGGATATCACGAGGAATGTGAACATTTCACATTCTAGCCACAAGGAAGTCGAAGGTCTGAATAATGATTATTCCCTGAGCAGCTTTCCCTTCCAGTCCCTCACCATAATATGCAAAAAGCACATTAAAAATATGATCAAACATATTAAATAGGTCAGTCAATTGTTCTGTTATACCACAGGTAACTGAAGCTAATCCTTTTCTCTGATTATTTCAATTATTCAGTCCTTATAAGGATTTAGCGAAGTTCACCCATTCCCATGCTCCTCTTGGTCCTCAAGACACGGGTCCTGGCACTGCAGCTAATTATCTTTCTGACACTAGGGAGCAACTGCACATCTAATAAGTCTGTGGATCTTTCCCAGGAGCCTCACCAGTTTGCTGCACACGGACACAGAAGCTGCGCTGACATTTGCAAGCAAGATGGTCCCTGAAGGCATGTCTGCAGACACAGGGGCAAAACCTGCAATCCTAGCCAGAAACTGGCCGGGCTCTGAAGTGTGCCATGATGTGCTGCCACAGTCATGGCTGGCTCCTGTTGGCACTGATGTCTGTGGACAAGCCCTGAAAGTCCAGAGCCAAACATCTTCCTCCTCCTTAGGGCCATGCACAGCTGCTAAACCCAGGTGGGTGGGTCTCAGCCTCACCTCTCAAGCAATGACATCTACCCTAGACATGCAGAACACAAAACCCTCAAGAATTTAGACTGTTTCATAACATTCTCTTTAAAGTTCATCCCAATTCCTAAGTTGTAAACTAAACCTGACTGATATTTACAAACTTTTCTCACTGATCATAAGTGAGGTTACTTTTAATGAAAAGTGTTTTTTTTCGAAACAGTGTGATTCCAGGAGCTAGGGGGAAAAAAACCCCAAACCATCCCCCTAAATACTAAGAGATATGAAACAAAACAGAAAAAATCTCCAGCTGGGTGAAGAACACAAAATCTAGGTTGTAGCTAGACAAATTAAAGATGCTTGTAGAATTTTGTAGATGGAGTCCTCTCAGGTTCAGCTCTGAGATTAATACATATGAAGCACAGGAATTCTACATATGACGTGGTAGTTTGGAAGATTACTCATTCCATTGTGCTTATGTTGTTTCAGAGACCAAAATTCATGGCCAAAAGCTCTAGGGTATAAGTTGCTACTGTACACAATCAGCCCACAAAACAAAGGAAAGAGAAAGTTTGCTTTGCTTCACTTTGCTGAGTACAAGGGTCTGCTTCTGTTGGTTTTAAAAAAAAAAAAAAGCAACCTTGCTCCTGGAGGAAAAGGAATGAATTATTTTTTCCACCTGAGAGAAGGAAGGATATGTAGAATTTCCTAACTGCCTCAAAGGCAAACAATAAAAAACTGCAACAGTGAGGGTTATGCAAGTTTACATCATCCTCTGATGTGGAAATGGCCAAATATCCACAATGTCATCTGCCTGACCACACCAATATTTTAAACTTAAATACAAAACACAAACAACTGTAAGAGAGAGTTTGCAGTGCGTTACAAGAAGACACTGCAATTCCATTTCTAGGTTCAGTCCATGGCATAAAAGTATTTGTAAAATTTTCTTTCTGAACTGCTGCTTATTATAAAAAAATTATTATAGATAACGTCTTAAAAAGTTACTGATCTAATATCCTCTCTTAACAGACTAATTATTCTTACAGTTATTGAGCAAAGTAAAACAAATAAGCTTGTTACACACAAAATAGCAAGCAATTGTCTTCATTGCAACCACAAAGTAAGTGCATAAAGAATAATTTGCATCTAAATTTTAAAATTCTTTCATGTTTTGGTATTTTGAGGTGCCATTTGCAAGCTAGGAAACACTCTTGTGGAAAAAAAATGATTTATCTAACAGTATCATCAAACTAATTTGCATGAACCTAGAAGACTGGAAAAACCTTTATAGCTGAAATTAGCCAGTACGCTCAAAGTCATCGGGCAGACAGAAAAGCAGACACTGTTCTAAAAAGCTGATGTCCTTTAAAATACCAGGTCAAATACACTCTGAAGTTAAACAGCCTTAAACCCAAAGATCCAAGCATTTTTCAGCTTCTTCTTTTTAATTATTTTTATGAGACCTCACCAAATCCCTTGGGGTGGAAGAAGCGCTGGTTATCACCAAGCCCTGCTGTACATGTCTCCATTAAGCTCTTAGCTCTTGCGAGAAAAAAGCTGAAACAACCTACTGCCAATTAACTCTTAACACAGACTTGGCAGAGTGTCTGGCTGACATTTTAATGCCCCTGCTCTTCAACGAACCACATAACAAAAATACTGAACCCCTAAAATACACTTCTTTGGCAGTTATCAGTCTGTGAATGCTCAAGGTAGCAAGATATGTTTCGTCACAACACTGATGTATAAGACTCACATAAACATACATTTTGCCTTAGGCCTGAGGATTATATCCATACCAAATCACATCAGGAAGCAAGCCTCAAGAAAGGATAGCTCTTTAATAAAACGTATAAAAATCTGATCATAGAAGAACCCTTAATCCCCATTGTTAAATTCAAGATACAAGGAACAGCAAAATGATGGAGAAAATCATGCTATTCAGTACCTCAACCACTTACTTTATTTTCCATGGCATTGCACGTCCCTGCAGATTACCGATATAATCTCAGTACGGGTTTTTATAGCTGCCTCTGTTGTACCTATCCCCCTGAATTCTTATCTCACATACTATTGTCTTCTTTCTTATCTCACGACTCTTTCTTTATCCTTCCCCTTGAGGTATGTCCAGGTACTACGTGCCTTTGACAAGACAGTAAAGAAGGACAAAAAATGAAAGCCCAGCCCCAGTGAGGTCAGTGGCAACACTTCCAAATTTCCTGGATTTTATCAGAAAAAAACCAGCGTTTTCTCAAAGCAGTTGGTGTGAGATCCAAAATAACACTTTGGTACTTAGCATATAATTCAAGGTGTCATGTTCAAAAGAATGAACTCAAAAAACCTGCTAATGGCCTTAGGCTTTTAGGGAATCATAGAATGGTTTGGGTTGGAAGGGACCTTAAACATCATCTGGTTCCAACCCCCCTGCCATGGGCAGGTACACTTTCCACTAGACCAGGTTGCTCAGAGCTCCATCCAACCTGGCCTTGAACACTGCCAGGAAGGGGGCATCCACAGCTCCTCTGGGCAACCTGTTCCAGTATTTCACCACCCTCATGGTGAAGAATTTCTTCCTAATATCTAATCTAAATCTGCCCTCTTTTAGTTTACAGACATTTCCCCTTGTCCTACCATTACACACCCTTGTGAAAGGTCCCTCTCCAAAAATCAGATGACAACTTCCTTACAAGTCTAGTTGTATGCATGGGTGTCTTCTCTACAGACACCATCCATCTGGGCAGCCAGAGTTGGTTATTTTAAACAGTCTACGCATCCCCAGACCCAAATCTCCATGGCACAATCCTCCCGGACTCCTGAAGGAGCCTTTGCACCTCAACATAGCTCTGTGGTGAAAGCCTAAATCCACACAAGAGGCGGTCTTTCAGACTTTGTTTCTTTTAAGCAATTGGCATGCAGTGACTCAAAGCATGCCTCATGACTCAAAGAGCTGAAGCGTGGGTCCCTGGGGCTCTAGGGATGGCATCCAACAATCCCCTGGGCCATAGACTGGCACCCAGCATAGGACGACGAGCTCCTCCATCAGGAGCAGGAGCTCATTTGTTAGCAATGCCACAACACTGGTGACTCTTCTTGAGTACAGCCTGCAGAAGCATTATGGCAATGGGTAGAGTTATTTATATGAATGCTGTTCCATTATGGGTGTAAAGAAAAGAAGGAAGGAAACAAGAACCAGGAAAGCTGCACCTGCTAACCACAAGATCATCTCCTTATGTGTAGAAGTCAACTTTTCTCAACTCAGTTTTTAAAGTCTTTTCACTTCAGCAGAGGTTCTTTAAGGAAATTCCAAGCAAGTTTCTACAACGTGCCCAGAAATGTACGACAAGTTTTACTTGATCATATTTTTACGTAGAAACATTTCTTTACTGATATGAGACAGTGCAGCTTTGACAGGAATTATATAGAGCTGAGCTCTCAAACTGTTCACTTAAAATGAGAAGAAAGAGTACTACAAGTTTGTTGACTCCTTCAGCACCCCAAAGTTTATTTCTGAACTTTTTAAACAGATAAATCAGTATTCAGAAGCGCTGCTTAGAAAAAATAAGAATTCAAGGGTTCTCAGTGTTTACAAATTTAGAGAGGAGCAAGAAGGGAAAGCTAAAAAATGCAGTAAGATTAAACTAGATCTACCTTTGCTACCAATTTAACTCAGACAATTCAACTAATTTTCAGAGAAACAAATTTAGAATTTTCTCTTTTCATATTCTCCAGAGGTAAAAGTGTCCTCCCATGGAATTTCTATTAAAAATAGAACTTAGATATAAATGGACTCCAAAATGTGTTTGTGCTGATGCAGCACAAGACAGTACTTTCCCATTGCTGGTGAAATTCACGAGGAGCATTTGGAGGTGGCATTGATACACAGTCAGCAAAAGCGATGCCAAAGCTGCCAGCAGGTGTCTCCAGAAAAGAAGGAGAGCTAATAGCAAACACCACACTGAGAAGCTGTCATGTAAATACCTCACACGGCATAAGTACCAAAAGTGAATACTAGCAGCTGGAGGTTGGTTCAGAAAGAAAATAAGGATCACATCATCTAGTCTATTTAGTCCTCTGAATAAACACAAAATACATCAAGCCCAGAGAAGTCAGGTTCCAGTGACAAGGAACACTGCTTGGGCCCCAGTCTTCTTTTCTTATTCCAATGACAGCTATAAGCAGAACCTACTGAAAATTACAGAAGTGTCTCTGCTGTTTCAGTGGGCAGGCTTGATGTCTCTCTTGTTAACACCTTTGAATTTGAAGAGATGTACCACTAAAACTCAGTACTTCAAGTAGCCCAAGGGCTACCAAAACAAACATAAAATCAGAACCCTAAACTGGTGAAAATTTGAGCTTTATGCTAATTATGGAAACCAACATAAGAAGCAAACTGCATAATCCGTCTTCAGAGGATTTAGAAACGCTGCAAGCAGGCTCTACTATCGTCTCAGGTCAAATGTAAAATATAAATGTGCAACCTTCTAGTTTTAACCCCAGCTCCACGACTGACTTTGTGAGCCATCCCAGATTGCCTGTTTTCCCTTCTAGCTCTCCTTCTTTCTTCCTTTCAGTTCTAAGCTCACCTGAGCCAGGACTGATTCTTAACGTATAATTGGTACTTCAGTTTCATTCCCTCCAATCCTTGCCACATTTCTCTTATTCTTTCTGCTAAATAGGAAGAGCCCCCATCATGCAGCTAACAAATGACTCAAACTCTATTTCTTTCACCCAGCAGTGCAAGAGAAAATCAGCTGAGAATGGCTTAGGTCTGCTCCTAATGGACATGAGCGCACACCAGGTCCCACCTTCTCTAAGTGACTTGATGTAGACTTCCCGGCTGCACACTCATTAGCTCAATCCTGCTTATACAGCACACAGGAGATAACAGTAAAGTGCCCCATGAAGTAGCATGTAAGGCCATAAATTTCACACTGAGACATCTTCCATTTCTACACTGGCAAGCACATGGAGAAGAGGACCTGGGGGATGCTACGCCTGATACCTTCCCACAGTGAGGTCAAGAAGCAAAGCAGAGCCGTCCTCACATCCTGAGGACAGCTGAAGAGGCACTCAAAAGCACAAGGGTGCTTCACCAATGTGTCCTGGTATTTCAAAAGCTTTCATTCTTAAAACATGACCATTTGACTTGTTTTTTTTTAATCTCAACCTGCATGTGCAAGACATATATCAAAATAAAAGTCTCTGTCATATAAGCAAATGCTCTTTTTGAAGAGAGCCTGCATGGTCTCTGGACTGCTACCTCAGGGAAAGGCGAAGAACCTGGAGGAAGGGGGTGGGGGGAAGTGCAAGGAATTATACATATTCTAACAATGTCCTTATTTCCCAGCAGCCCTCCAATAAAAATCTCTCTGGTGCTGAATCTGACCTCACTACAAAGAGTAGCAGAAAACATGCCTCGTAAGTGCTTGCATGGTGTTCCTCTGCAAACACGCTTTCCTTTGTTTACTGTATTTTTTTAAGCACATGAGTGCACAGACCACCCACAATATCAGGTAGCCTAGCATGGGAAAGGTGAGAGATGATGCTAGGATTGCTTCCTTATGTGCATATAAATGAATCTATCTGATCCACATATGCTAGTGAGCCACTGCTCATCCTCAGTCAGTTCATGTCCCTGTCAGGCTAACTTGTCCCCAGCTCTCCAGAAATCACGCAGATGAAAGAGCCAAGGCTGTGGTATAGGAATTACAGGACTGGAGAGTTAAAAAGGGATTTGCAAATCAAGTAGTAATGCCTGCCTTGGCTTAATTTAATTTATCATATTCTGCTGCCGCTCCTCCCCAAAGCAGCAAATCACTAGTGTACACAGAAGCAGTTACAGTGCGAGATACTACCTGATCTCTACTGTAGCATCTGGTTAAAAATACGCTCAGTATCCTTTGGGTTCTGACCTGCGTACACTGAAACAAAGATAGGGACGAGTTTACAGATGAACACAGGATCTGGCAGTGAGCACACTAAGTCATTTCTCTGCTCTCCTTCCGCACCTTATCAGTGACATTTCCCTAACAGCACAAGATGCAGCACCAGGCTCACTGCATTTCAACTCCCCAAGGAAACTCGCTCAGATCCTCCCAAGGATTACACTTTATCTGCCAAGCAACAGAGCAAAAAGTGAAAGCATCGGTTCATTTTGCACCTTGGTTGTTCACATCCACAGACACTCCAATTCAACAGCAGAGAAGATAACAGATAAAGGGAAGAATTTCTCTAGAATCTATTTAAAAATCCCCCTTTTGGGTTTGCTGATCATTTCAATAGCATTTACTACTACGCAACCTTAATGCAAGGAGTATTTTGAAAATGTGGTCGCTCTAAACGAGGCACAGCCTCTTTTTTTCTTACACACATGCAGCCCTTTAAATAATGTCTAATCCCCTTCGTAACACAACCTGCATTTCTTATTCCTTGGCACAGAAAAGCAGACACCGACCTCCTCCGCTCTCTCCATTTTACACTTTCAGATCACTTTGGCAATCCAGAGCTGGGGAGGGGGAGAGGGAGGAGACGAAAACATGCTGCTACACTTTTCCCTGTGCTATTGCTGTAAGAAAGCATGATGATGGGATTACAACTAACTGTGGAACTAAAGGGAAGTGTTCCACCTAGAGACCATCTTCACCAGGCAAGACAATGGGCAGATTACCTGCAAACAGACGCTCTTTCAGGACTGAATACGCCTCCTGGTTCTGTGGCAAAAAATGATGCAGAGGTATTGCCCCCAGTAGTAATTAACAATGTTAATCTTCTTCTTCCTCTCTATGGTGATAAAAAGAGTAATTTTTATATTTAATTAATGCAGAGGATCATTTTGGAAACTAGCTAATGAGGCTCTGATCACATTACCATGAAAATGTGCATTAACACCACAACTGAGGAGGCTGCTTCATGTGCAGAGAATCCACTTTGTAATTAGCCCACTGTGAAATGAATCACGTCAGGAGGAACTCGGAGGGAACCAGTCGGCAATGGGCACTTAGCTGCTGCTGTGCCAATAGACCACCAACACCGTAAGCCGTTTTTTCTCCTCCGCGCTGCCTGTCAGCAGCAGCGCAGTCCGAAACTGCAAGCGTTCAGCCTCCGTCAACGGCAATGTGTCAAAGCCAGGACAAATTACAGAGAGGGAGAGAACAGATGCTGAAAGGCACTAAACTTTAGTATGTGAAGGTCTGCTGTGCCAAGAGGAAAAAACAAACAAAAAGCTGCAAATCAAATACTGATTCAATAGGATCCGAGCAAAAATTATGGGCTATTATGGTAAGTGCTTGTTTCATCTTATCTTAAAGGAGCTGGGAACATGTTAGCAGCACACTGTTACACTGCTGCTCACACTGCTACAATGCTGAAAGAGACACCAAAATACCTAGATGGGATTAAGATCTTTGTCTAGTAGTAAACAGAAACAGTGCACACACAAGGAATGAACAAGCAGCACACCTCACCCATGGAAACCCTGTTGTACTCAGTACCTGTTTAAAGGTGACAAGCACGTTTCAGAATCATTTCATTTTTAATTAATTAACCTGAAAATTTAACATACTTCTTGGCCATCACAGACATGCCATAAAAACTTTGTTCCTTAACTTAGAAATACCTGAGATCACAGACCTAAAGCTTTCAGAGGCAGCAGTGCAATTTAGCTGAAATCAATCTTATTACCAAAGCCAAGGGCTCCCTTAAAACATCACCGATACGGTTCAGTGAGCCTGCTGCTATATGACTGACATCTTGGCAGAAGATGCAAAAAAATGTTAAAAGAATCCCACAGGAAGTCATCTGAAGGGGGAGTGGCAAACGAGCAGAAAACAACAGGCACCTAAAATACTAATAATTACCCCCCCCCCCAAACAACTTAGCTAGCAATTT
>Ga0065711_1001437_pt1 | contig 43319 bp, 19 predicted proteins | sample Hoacrofraction12_FD_59098 | JGI IMG/M metagenome (GOLD analysis project Ga0065711, IMG submission 59098) | Hoatzin crop microbial communities from Cojedes, Venezuela - Epithelial fraction 12 v2 (version 2) | ecosystem: Host-associated > Birds > Digestive system > Esophagus > Crop | place... | reverse complement strand
GCAGGCTGCACAGGACCTTGTCCAGGCGGGTCTTGAATATCTCCAGAGAAGGAGACTCCACAACCTCCCTGGGCAGCCTGTTCCAGTGCTCCGTCACCCTCAGAGAGAAGAAGTTCCTCCTCATGTTCAGCTGGAACTTCCTGTGCCTCAGTTTGTGCCCATTACCCCTTGTCCTGTCACTGGGCACCACTGAAAAGAGCTTGGCCCCATCCTCCTGACACCCACCCAATCATGTTAAATACTCGATTTTATGAAAGCTGCTACTTGATCTGTATCAGCAATGCTGAGAATTCTTTACTGCTCAGAAGGAATGTGTGGATCTTCTTTGCATGCTGCCGTGCATAACTTAGGAGGTTCTTCATGGATTTGTATTGCCTTTGGAAAGACAATACACTTTTAGACTGATAAAATACATTGGAGGTTCTAAAAATTAAATAGGGTGCTCCAATTATTGCTAGTCTTGAAGCCGACACAGGGCTTATTTGGGACTAGGTTCTCAGTTGAATGTAGGGTGGTAAAAATATCTGTATGTGCACATGTCTTATTTTAATGCTGTTGTAGAGGAAAATGTTCTCTCTACTCCCAGGCTACTGACTGGCCAAAGAGGGTAAAGGTCTTGGGGATTAGTGTGCTAGCTACTGCTACCAGCTAATGGTAACGATGGTGGTACAAGTCAAACCTGTGAAACCTGATTTGTAAATGTCTATGTTCACACCTTAAATCTTCAAAGATGTGAAGTCTTTGCCTCTCCTTGCAGGAAAAAAAGGATGTGGGAGAGGAAGAGGACAGGCTTTTTAAAGTTGGGGTGTGTTTTTTTTTTTTTTTCCCTGTTACTGGAATGTGAGACGGGGTGGGAGTGGCTGGAACCACTCCAAGCTGGTGCGATGCCTCACAGCACTTGCATGAATCAATACCTTCACAAATGATTAAAACTCTTTTGCAGGCCTTCAGCTTCAAGTTAAATAGACTAGTGCGAAGAGGTGCTACTGTCAGGCTTGAAGTGCTCTTTGGGAGCAGACAGATGGTGGCCAGACGCAATTGCATGGTAACTCTGAGGGGAAAGCACAGGTTTGTCTTCTCCCCACAGTAGCTCAAGTTTTTGGGATTTTCAGTATCTGCAGTAACAAGGAGATGGCCCCAAACTGAAGTAACAAATTTGACATAAAGACTGGGAGCCAGCTATGGAAAGGGAGATTAGAGATTATTCAGAAAAATGTGTAGTGAAAATGCTCAGGGTCATACTCTTAGCACTGTGAGACCAGGCATTAACACAGCTTTATGAACTCAGCTGCCAACTGGATACAGCACCAAGCCTCTATTCCTGAAAGTTAGAAATAAACATGGAGCAAGAGGTATTTGAAATGCTCTGTCCTCATATGTTTCTTTCATTAGGTGAAAAGTACCATGTGTTAACCTATGTGTATATATGAATTGTTTATGATACAGTTTTTCCTCCCATCATATGGGATCAGCTGAGGAGATGAACTGAGCCCAGACCTGAGGCTCTGCTGGAGAAAAAACTACCTCACTTTCATTTCTCTCCTCTGCTATTCTAATACCCATCTACTATTCATTGTTCCTCCATTTGAGTTTGACTCTTTTATTAACAGGTATTATTTTAGCATGTATCTGAAATTTCCCAGTTCCACATATCAGCAATGGAGCACAATAGCTTGAAAAATTGTCAGCCAAGACTGAAAGGGTGTTATGACAAAGAAAGGACCCGAAATAATTTATTTTCAGAACAGTGTTGCCTGTTGAGTATGGCCTTGAGTGTGACCCATGTCCTCAGGCTAGAAATTCCTTTTGTGTGTTAGTTACTCATCTGAATGATACTGATACTAGTTATTTCATAAAATGCTTTGAGTTGTGCTGGTGCGAAGTGCTATTTCAAGGCAAAGATTCATTATTATTCTCTTTCATGCTGCATGATTTTCAAAGAGCTGCTGCAAACAAAGGAGTTATTAAGGCTTCTTGAGAAATGATGTAAGTATCTATTATTATTTTAGTCCCCCATAGGGAGCTAGACTTCTGCTACATTAAGAAAGGAAATTCTAACCATGGTTACTTCATTTAAAAATAAGACTCACTTCATTCTGGGAATCTTACTTCCTTAATCCAGCTGTTTTCTTGGGTTAGCATTGTGATTTAAAAGATGCTGGACAGCAAACAAGTCCCAATTATTGTTGTCTGATTTATTATTGGAAAGGAAATATGGGAGGGATATGTTTGAAGATTTTTGGAAAGCTATAGGTTGTCAAACCAAGCAGTTTTGTTACAAAACTGGTGAGACAGGACCTCTAACGTTTTCTTTTCCGAGATGGTCAGCATTAGGAGCAGAAAACCATCCATTTCAGTGAAGCGATTTCCTGAAGTGCACAGTTCATCGAACTCATGACATTTAAGATCACCAGCTGGCCTTTCTGTTAGTGTCTTGAGGAAACTTTCAGGGGTTATGAAAGCTGGCTGTTTCTCTTTACACTTAGAAGGTCATCTTGTGCTAAACTGTGGACTTACAGCACGGGAAGCAAAAAAGCCAGACTGACTCAAAAGGGGAGGTGTTCTTATCTCTTTGGCCTGCTGTGCAGGGCTGGTGAAAACCCATGGCATGTTTGCATAAGCAACACCTTCAACAGAAGAACAGAGAAGTGTATGAGTACAGGTTCCCCTTTAATCCAAGGATTAGAGTAATTTTTTAAAAAAATATTTTTTAGTTTAAATCCAGGAAAGTAGAGGAAGAGCTTGAATCTTGGCATCCCACATACTTCATGAATAATTCTGTAAATGGGTATACAGAATAAGAGTATTAGGAGGATAAGATGTGTCTCGGTTCTTCCACCTTTTTAAAAAATAATGTTTTTTACTTGATATAGATACAGAGTTCCTGGGTGTGAGTCCTGAGAAGAGATGCATCTGGAGAGGAAAGAATTATCCCTGCAAAGGTGCATGTGTTTTTTTGCTTGGGTTTTTTTTGAGGTCTGTGAATCTCATCAGTACTGGTGGTCACTTAAACTGTAAGCCATTCGTAGTGCTGTTTTATGATGCTTTGTTAGTAGTACCTAAACTTTTCTATGCAGTGAAAAGATCGTGTTCTTTACTTAGGATTGTGAATCTCAATGAACAGTGGAGAATCTAAAAGCCATGCCTTGTATTGGCCTAAGCTAATAACTAAGTTGGCCTCTAAGTGCCTTTGGTCTTGGAACTGGTGATTGGATCATTCAGGAAACTAGAAATGAAGATATAAGAAAGCACAGGAAAGACATAGACCTTCTTGAGTGGGTCCAGAGGAGGGCTGTGAAGATGATCAGGGTGCTGGAGTCCCTCCCATATGAGGACAGGCTGAGAGAGTTGAGGTTGTTCAGTCTGGAGAAGAGAAGACTTTGGAGACACTTTATAGCGGCCTTACAGTACTTAAAGGGGGCTTATAAGAAAGATGTGGAGGGGGTCTTTATCAGGGAGTGTAGTGATAGGATGAGGGATAGTGGCTTTAAACTGAAAGAGTGTAGATTTAGGTTAGATATTGGGAAGAAATTCCTTACTATGAGGGTGGTGAGACACTGGCACAGGTTCCCAGAGAAGCTGCGGATGTCCCATCCCTGGAAACATTCAACTTCAGGGTGGGCGGGCCTTTGAGCAACCTGATCTAGTAGAAGGTGACCCTGCCTATGGCAGTGGAGTTGGAATGACATGATCTTTAAGGTCCATTCCAACCCAAATCATTCTATGATTCTATGATAATGAACTGGAAAGTAAAATGTTTAAGTGGAAGGTCCTGAACATTGCCTTTATTTACATTGGTAAAGTCAAGGATGCTGCAATTAAGGTTGCAGTGAAGGCAAAGTAACCCATGAACAGCTCCAAATGACATGTGGCAGAAGAGGAGAGTCTCTAATCTTGAGGGAGAGGTCAGGCTCAGCATAATACTGAAAGCTATAAATAAAACAATTGCTTGCTTTCTTTTCTGTGGGTTTTTTCCCCCTTCTTCCCTGTAAAGGAAATTTAAATTTACAGGTAATAAGGATGCCATTAAAGATTTCAAGAGTAATCTCTTTTGAGGAAAAAAAGTTTTTATCTTACAGTATTGCAGTCCTCCCTCTTGGCATTTTTAAAGGCTTTAAATACTGTTTTTTGGACTATACCATGCTGTGTTACAAGTAAACATACACAGCTTGTTAAGTACACGGTTCTTCAAAAATTCGTTTTCACCAAACTTTGTTTGTTTGTTTTTGCACTCGACTTGAAAACATAGATCTCTTTGAATTTGTATTAATTTTGTTTAATTTCACCTGGGGGCCAGTAAAGTCAAGCAATAATTAATAAACTTTATTCATTAGAGGAAGGTTCAGAATTTCAAAATAATGAAAGGAAGAAAAACATAAGTGGAAGACATCTCATTTCACTGTCAGTGGTCTATTAAACTTTGCAGTGCAAGCAGAAGTGTTCTCAAAATAATAACTCTGCTCATGTCACTGCACAGTATGTCTTCTCCACACACCAGCTTTAGATTACTTTGATATTTGCCCAGCAAGTCTTCATTTTCTCGTCAATGATATCTGAATTATTTAAGGCTTCAATTTTTTTTTCCTTTTAGAAAGTGGGACTTAGGAATGTGTTGGCAGTGTGACCCTGACCATTAACATATAAATAATGTAAGCTTCTCTATACTTTGAGAGAGATTGTTGGCCCTGTAAAGATATTTGTACAAAAGTGTTTGCTATTTAATCCTCATCCACGCAAAAACTAATCATACTGGAAACAGCCTATGAAAGATAAACTAATAAATCTTTGCAACAACTACGGATACCTACAATATTTGTTTTGAAAAACTAGTGAATAAAGGATATGTATTAGTGAGCAAAATATTGATTGATAAACCTGTCATTTCTAAGGGCTGAAAAAGTATGACTCTTAGACTTATTGATGCAGAGATGATGGTCATTTTTATTTTAGTAACAAATCATAGTATGACATATACAAAGGTATTAGGTGATAAATCATGAGACAGGAGGATTTAGGTAGCAACTTTGAGAAAATAGTTCATTTACAGAATAACATTTACATCTAATTCATGTTTTAAACAGAACAAGTATATCTGAAGCTGGATACTTATGTCTAAAAGGTGTTCCTTTTCTAAATCAGTAAGGGAAAGAATGTCAGGGTCTTAAGCCACAGCATATTTCAGTGACCTAATTGTGAGGAAAGAGTAGGGCACGTATGTGACACTTCTGCTTACAGAGAATGGATTTTATGTTCTAGTTGATTAAATTAGTTATTCCAAATACTGAAACAACGAAAATTGGTTTATCTGTTCATTGACTTAGAAGTGGCATGACCTAGAATGTGTAAAGCCAGGCCATTTGGGCTCCATTTGCAGATCTCCAATGATCTAGTTTGTGACCTTGTCTTGTCTTGGTTTCCCTCCTTCTTTCTGCCTTATTTAGGGGTTAGTCTCCAGTGCAGATGCTGTCCTCTGTTCCCATCGATAGTTTCTGTCTACACTGCTCTTTACCAGCAGTTAAATCCACCGTCTGGGTGAAACACTTCTCTTCTGGACATTAAAATCCTCAAAAAGCATTTCAAGTTTGGTTGGAAGAAGCATTCTCACATGTCCTTTGGGTTAGTACATTGCCAGATCTTCCAGGGTGGGTGCATTGGCAGTCTCTGGGTTGTACGTGAGAAACTGACTTGTGTAAGCTCACACAGAAGATAAGGAAACTTAGAACTAAATTAGCAAAAAATTAGAGATATGGTGACTTTGGAAGTCACTATTACAAAATGACGCACATCGAACTGTAGTGCTTACTACAGTAAAGTCTCCTGCTACTAATGTTTTACGAATAGTGAATGACAGTATTGGGGCAGTGTTATCTTGTAGGTATTCTCTCAAGTGATGCTTACTTTTAGAACAGATGTAATTCTATTGATTCCTCTGTCAAAATCTAAAAGAAGGTGCACAGAAGTAGGAGTTCGGAGAAAGATCTCATTAGTTCCTGGCTGGTAGTGAAGCTTGGTACCTCTTCATTGCAGATTTTTTGGGAAACTGTATATGAAACTTTCATTCATCAAAATACAAAATATCGGGATTGAAAAAATATCAGTCTGAGAAATTTTCTGTTCAATCACAGCAGATTGTATTTGTCTTCAAAACGACTAGAAACAGAGTAGTGAATATGCAATATTTTTAAACAGACTTTTGAATTGCTTTGTTCTGTGTGTGATTCCGAATATATCAGAGATGTGTAACAACCTGTGAGTTACATTCAGTGTTTGGAGACATCAAAACATGTTAGGATAGTGGACATAAGAACAACACCTGACAGTAATATCTTGAGGTACTCTATCTGTAGAGGATACTGGAAAAAAACCTGTTCAGCTGCTGTGGGAAATGCACATTAAGCTGCAGCAAATAGTACAGCTTAAAACTGGGACCTTGCTTTGACTGCTGACTCTGTGAACCATGTGATGAAAAACATTGATGAATTCTTCTGTATTTATTTATTAATTTCTCCGTGATGTTTGTCACTATATCCACTATGTAGCCAGAAAAAAGCTGAGCAGTCCCAGTTGCCTAGTCACATGCATGGGATAAAGAGTGAAAAAAATACATTTGGAGGAGAAGGGGCTCTACTATGTACCCTGAATGTATCCATTTACCTTGTCTGTGGTCCTGCTGGCTTTGGGTGACGAATGAAAAATGAGTTTTCATCATTAAGGCTTACAGTTCACCTTTGAATGTTCGTACACAACTGATACTCTTGGGATGCACAACTATAATTCCTGCTGAGACATCATGGTCCTTCTCTACAGCAAGGAGAAAGAAATCTAATTAAAAGCATTGAATGTATTTGTGTGTCTGTGTTAAACAGCTATAATATGAAGCGCACTGTATGCTCTCATCTAACTAGTATTCTCTCAACTTGAACTCAAATTTAATGAGGACATCAATGCCTCTTGCATCTGACAGTCTTGGTACACAGTCTTAAGCTGCTTCACTCTCAGAGTGTGTTTCACAAACTGCCAGTGGACACAACTGACCTCTTGGCATAGAGCATGAGGCGTAGCCCAATGTTTGTTTTTTCAGAAAACAAGCATATTAATAACTCTGACATTTTTACATGAAGCCTGGTTCAAGGTGATACCCAAAGTTTTGGAGAAGTTGGGATTAATGGATGGAACTGTGGTGCTCATCTGAATCTGTGACTGTTTTATGCGAAGAGCAAGACTTCCTCTGGGGCCCTAGGCACTCATGCTCCTGTCTTCCTCAAGACTGCTGATTCAGCATCTAGTAGCTTGCTCAGATAGTTTGTGACTTGTATGCTTATTGACAAGAGGAAGGTGAGGAGACCACTCTATGGTCCTCAGTCTCTACGGTGAGATTCACCTTCCCTCACTGTATGCTTCCATATCACTAGAGACCTTGTCTGTCACACTTATTAAAAAGGTCATGACAGCACCTGCAGTCATTCTCACATTTATTGTCTGAATATGAAATAGAAATTGAAGGGGAAATGATGTCAATCATTATACTTGCTTGTTCTCTGAGACCTGATCTTGGTCTGAGGAACTGAGAATTCCCTCAAAAGTGTGGAGCAGTATGCAGGCAGCATTTATATCTGATGTACTAATGGAGCAGGAATGTGTCATGCTTGCTGCAAGCAGTAATACACGCTTTTGTTCTCTTGCCAGCACAGAGGTGTCTAGTGCCATCTGAGATGGTCTAGGACATTGAGATGTAGCTGGTGGATATAATGCAGGACCTGCAGGAGAGTGGTTGACTTCTGAAATTGACAGGGGGAGGTTGGCTATGGTATCTTGGAGCACCTCAGATGATCCTCGATGTCTATGAATGGTAAATGACTCAAGGCTCAATATTCTTGTGCATCACAGTGTTTCTGAGGTTTACGAATTTTAAGGCAAGGCCTGTGGTGGCCAGATGTGATACCAAATAAGTATCTAAAAGCACTGTGATCCTGCAAAGAATGTATCTTGTGCTCATAGGAATGCTTTAATTAATTAAATTGGTATTCTCTACACAGAAGAGGATATGAGCACATTTACTGAATTAGTCATTTACCTTTCCTTTGTCTATACTAATTCTGAAATAAAGATAGCAGGTATCAAGAATCTGAATCTGTAAAGTTGGCCCCTAACCTGGGACTCTGTTATTCAGATAAAGTCAGTCTTATAATTAATTTTACGTTTATCTCGTGTCTGCAGTCACAGATTTCGTTAATAGAAAATTTTGCGGTTAATTACGATATCCGTCCCAATCTCCATACTTTTTGTTTCGAAGTCAATTGATACTTTGATTTAGGTATTAGATAAGTCTAAGTGTTCTAAATGAATCTATCAAGATAATAAACTGAACATGTTTTCACTTTGTAGTGGTCTGCGTTTGGAATTTGCAAACAGGTAACGTTTTCCAATCAGAATAACTTAGCCTTTGAGTCTTAAACTTTTGTATTTTTTTTTTATTATTTTAAATGTAGAATTCTTATTTTCTCTAATTCTCATTATAATCTCATCATCTGACGTTTGCTAAAAGTACTGTGGCAAATCTCTAAAACACTGAAGATTTCTAATTGGTGATAAAGCATGAGAATTTAGAAACAAGTGGCCTAATTTACTTGCAGGACAAAAACAAATTTTGTGATGGCATTGGCTTTTAATCAGAGGGATATGCTGAGTGTGATCCGTTTTGGGGTTTGTATTAAAAATAAAAGTAAAACCTTGAACAGTCACTAAATAGTCTTTAGTATTCCTCTCAGAATTTTTAGTTAACCTTAAAACTCAGCATCTCTAAAAAGAACTGTGCTACGTATTATTTATACATACAGAAGTAACGTTGCTTTTTAAGTATTATTACTATAGGCATAGTGACCACAGTCATGGCTACTGAAGTCTGATTTTTCACTTCAATTGCTTTTTAATAACATAAAAAAGATACAATTATTTCAGAGCTGTTTTCATGCTTCTGAAATATGAACTGACACAAACAAGTTGAATGTATTTTTCTTTTTTTTTTGAGGTGACAAAATAGAGACCAGTATTAGTTTATGTTTGACAACTGGTTGGACAACATTATTAAGGACTGCATTTTTTTCTTATTGTTTCACTCATTATCTTTACTTCTTTGGGATGACTCATAGGAAAAAAAATGGACTGACATTGGCAGCTGTATTTGTGAGATTCTAAATATTTCCTGTGGTTTCTGAAAAAGCTATACATTCCCAAAACTGAGAAGATTTTTGTTTGCTTTTGTGTCACAGTATTGGGAGTATAACTAGATAAGTAGAAGAAATAGTCCTTATAAATAAGGCTGAGCAAATATAGTGTTTCATTTGTTTGAATAAAGTTCATTACCTCTTCTGATATATCTATATAACTAGCTTTTCATATATGGAAGTTGGAGTTCTTACAAGAGAAAGAATACTTTTTCAGAAGATATTTTTGTTAGGATTGCACGGTATTAAGACTGAGCTGTAACTGACTAGCACTGATTAAGTACTCAAAATACAAGAATACAATTTGTCTTAACATAATAACAAAAGCTATAAATGTCGCTTCACAAATTTCAGCAAAGATTGACATTTAAAAGAATTTCAAGTATATGCATTAAGGGCATGTGGAAGTAAGATGCTAAAAACAACCACAGCATGAAAGCTAAGACATATTTTAGCTTAGTTAATGCTGTGAAGAGGTTATGATGAAAAGGTGTTATGAAGTCTTTAAAAGAGTAGTAGTAGATAATTCGTAAGTGTAGACTTAGCATTGTTATTTTTATTACTATCTTTCAAAAGTTTCTTCTTAAGCGGGAATTCTAAATCTCCTTCAAAAAGCTTCGGAAGAACTGCTGTTCCTCGCAATTCTCTCATAACCCATTGCTCTTGTATGTGAGGGCAGTAGGACAGCACCAGTAAAACCTGTCCCTTCCCTTAGTTCCTGGTAGGTGAATACTAATTGTGCTCAGGAAAAGTGTTGATCTTGTCAGCTGCCAGTAGTCAGAGCAGGAAGGAGAAAAAGGGATGTTGCGTATTCTGTTGTACTAAGAGCACAACAAGCCCATACAAGCTATGAGTGCACATTCATGGCATTCGTATATATAGGCTCATTGTACTTTTAGCTTTATTTAGAGAAAAGGCGGGTTAAAGCCACTTAAGATATATGAAGTTCTCTTGGAGTATATGTAACCAAGAACATCACTCTTGCCTGTAATTAACAAGAAGTTTCAGAAGTGTTAGGTATGATCTTAAATAGTTATTTGCCTTCCCCCACACTATACCCCATGTAACGCTACAAGCTTGGGAAGAGTGGCTGGAGAGCTGCCCAGCAGAAAAGGACCTGGGGTTGCTTGTTGACAGCCGACTGACCATGAGCCAGCAGTGTGCCCAGGTGGCCAAGAAGGCCAAGAGCATCCTGGCTTGTGTCAGAAACAGTGTGGCCAGCAGGAGCTGGGAAGTGATCATGCCCCTATACTTGGCACTGGTGAGGCCGCACCTGGTGTACTGTGTTCAGCTTTGGGCCCCTCACTACAAGGACATTGAGGGGCTGGAGCGTGTCCAGAGAAGGGCAATGAGGCTGGTGAAGGGTCTAGAGAACAAGTCTTATGAGGAGTGACTGAGGGAGCTGGGGCTGTTTAGTCTGGAGAAGAGGAGGCTGAAGGGGGCATCTTCTTGCTCTCTACAACTACCTGAAAGGAGGTTGTAGTGAGGCAGGTGTTGGTCTCTTCTCCCAGGTAACTAGCAATAAAACGAGAGGCAATGGCCTCTAGTTGCATCAGAGGAGGTTTAGATTAGATATTAGGAAAAATTTCTTTACTGCAAGAGTGGTCAGGGATTGGAACAGGCTGCCCAGGGAGGTGATTGAGTCACCATCCCTGGAGGTGTTAAAAAAAAAGTTTAGATGTGGCACTTCGGGATATGGTTTAGTGGACATGGTGATGTTGAGTTGGTAGTTGGACTTGGTGATCTTAGAGGTCTTTTCCAACCTTAATCATTCTGTGATTCTGTATTGCAAATGATGTACAAAACCAAATCCACTCAGTGATCACTTGCCTGCTGATTTTTATGTAAGCAGAAGATACTATTTTTATACCTAGTGAGTTTGTTAAAAAGTCTGTTTTAAGATTTCTTACACTTGTAAGTTAACAAATTATTTTTCAGTCAGTCCATAAAAAGTCATTCTGTACTATAATTTTGAAGAGCAATAATATTGCATATTTTAGCTCTAAGTTAATATTTGTTTACTGTGAGTGCAGAATAAAAGGAGAATTCTAAAATACAGAGCCAGGATAAAGGTTTCTGCAAAGAAAACAGTGCAAACACTGTTTTTACAGTGGAAGCAGTACTCTTCCTATAGTAAGTTTTCGTGATGTCCATCTGACCCTAGAATAATCAGAAAAAATGTAAAAACTTCAATGCTGGATCAAATCTTTTTATATTCAGAATATAGGCAGACAAGATTTCATTGGAGATCAAGATACTCAAGTATGTGTTTTGAAATTGAGATATATTTACAAAGTAGACATAATGCCTCATTTGTTCTTTGGCTTTGCTTATATATTTTTATATTTTAGTTCCACTTATGATAATCAATTTAATAAAGTTAAAGTTTAAACAAAAGACAATGAGAAAGTGGCACAGCCAAATTCTTCCTTTTGCACACAAAAATCCTGTGAGAAGTTAGAACAAAATCCAGGAGTCCCTGCAAACTTTTAACATTTCCCTTATTAAATCAGCCATCCTTTGAATTAAATGACTGCTTTTTGCAGTGATCTGTGTAATGTGTGAATGAAGATTGTAAGCTTTAAAATCCTGAATCTTTTAAGTCTATCATGATGTATGCTGATGATTCTTTATCAGTCATAAAAACCCTGCTGATTTTATAGTTAGTACAGAGGGTTTATAACATAGCTGATCAGCACTGTATTTTATATTTAAATGGATGTGTATATTATTATGCAACTGTATTTTCTTCATTGGACTGGAGACAAGCTAATTCCTTTATGGTAAGCTCAGTTATCTGGCTAGAGGAAGTTGTAAATCCAGAGTGGGAAAGCACAGGAATGGATTTCTACAGCCTGTAGCTGCCGATGCTGTTGTCCAGCACAGCTGTGGGCAGCTGGTGCTGGCGAAAGAGCCCCTGCAGCAGTGAGCAGAGGCTGTGAGCGGCTCTGCACCAGCCTCCCAGAGCCCTGCAACAGTCCAGCGGCATTTGCTTCTCCAGCAGTCATTCACTTTTTTTACACAGAAAAAGGCAACAGCCTGGATTCAAGCATCCCATGGGCTGGGCAGGTTTATAGACCGCTACCAAAGGTTGCCCTGAGCACGTCAGTATGGAGGAGCTGCTCTGACACGAGGGAGATGCTGGGCTGCAGCGGTACATCAGTCATAGCCTTTGGTCTCTGACTGTAACTGTGTCCCTGTATGAAATATATGCTCTATTAATTTGTTAAGATAGGTGAAGAAGTATTCTGAGATGACAGCAGCCCTGCATTTAATGTCCTCGGAAGGACAAAAGTTGGATTTAAGCCTTTTTCCTTTTCCTACAGGTATTTTCCTTACAATAGATGGGTTGTCTCTATATATGAAGGTCTACGTTCTTTCATATCATGCTTGTGGTACATTAGGCTAACATGAAATTTCATCTAGTAATTCTAAAGTTTATTTTACGAGCAGTGTGTTTAAGAAATTCACTGGCAGATGGTTGAGAATTACCACTGAAGTTATTCCAGTCACTGCTTGTTTCCAGTACTGTTTCTTGTCTAAGGAGTGGATTTTAGTATCACATCTGACATGTTAGCATGCAGAGTGCTGTCTCTAACCACGTTTTAGGTGTCTACATTAGCAATAGATTTGTGTGATTAGTAAATTATTCTATTCATTTATTATTCCTGATGATTAGTAAATTTTTTTTAATGACATTGACTATCCTATTTTTGCATTACTTGAAAGTGATTGGAAGCGAATTGCTGTCAAAAAGGCTTTGCAGCTGCAAAAAATTACACTTCTACTTTTATTGTATTCTCTTTACCCCCAAATAGAATATACTATTTCTGTCTTCCCACTTGATTCAGCCAGCTGTCACTCACACATCCACAAACAGTTACAATGCGCTTGTGTCACATCCCAGCTGCCTGTGATAGACTATTCTTTTGTAGTGCAAAGCATACAGAAAATTCTCTGAATATCCATCTCCCACTGGAAACTAGTCTTTCATTGGCCACGTTTTTTTTTGTCTGAATGATCTACAATGCTCTGGTCAGGTTTCCAGCACTTCTTAATCTTAGAAGGGTTTTGTATGATCTCTGTAACACAGAGCTGTCTAATATGAATATCTCACTAATATTACCAATGATTATAGTTCAAAAGTGAATTAGAAGTATTTTGATTTACTTTGTAGATCTTCTAACATCTCAGATCCATAATTTATTTTGTAATGATCATATTATGTCAGTTGTGTAATTACAGATGGAAAACAAAATTGTTCCTTTTCATACCAAGTGGTCTATGACAAGTATCATTAAAAGCGCTTTCTAAAAGGCATTTATTTTCTAAGAATATATTATTTTCATTTAGGGTCACTTGAAATGTGATATTTCCCTGTCTATTTTAATCATGAAGTATCCATGCGTTTAGTATTTTTCTGAGTTTAAAGGAATATGCAGAAATATATATTTTAGACATAATATTATAGATTAAATCTAAGTGAGTGTGAAAGAAAATGGCGATTGAACTATTCCTTTTTAATAACATCATCCAAAGTCTTCAACTGAGCATTAATGGAACTTAGGAGATGAGCACCTTGAAGTACATGGTTTGCCATGTCTAAGAAAGCAAATTCTGAGGGACTGCTGGTTTTGCTCCCTGTCAAGGGCACACAGCTAGAAAGTGGATCTTATTAACCGCCATGTTAATCTACAGAGAAGTTAGTGTAACTTTAAAGCATGAGTCATTTTTGTGGTGCAATTTTTTGACAGTTCACTTTTTTCTGGAGATTCTGAACTTTGAGACAATTTCCAGAAAATCTGAGTCTTGCCTCTTTATCAGCATCACAGACATCTCCCTCTGTCTAGTATTATTTCTCCTTCATTTTTTAAACTTGCTTTAAACAAGTTTTTCACACCTAATAGTGCTTTTTGAGGTTTTTTTATAACTCATACTGCAGTGTCACGTCCAGTTCTCAATTTTAAACTGATTGTTATATCCTTTATTGGCAATATTTCCTGTTATACACGCTCTGAAGTAATCTACTAATTATTAAATGAACTTTAAATTTAGTCATCATAGAATGGTTTGGGTTGGAAGGGACCTTAAAGATCATCTCGTTCCAAGCCCCCTGCCATCAGCAGGGACATCTTCTACTAGACCAGGTTTCTCAGAGCTCCATCCAACCTGGCCTTGAACACTGCCAGGGAGGAGGCAGCCACAACTTCTCTGGGCAACCTGTGCCAGTGCTTCACCACCCTCATGATGAAGAATTTCTTCCTAATATCTAATCTAAATCTGCACTCTTTTAGTTTAGAGCCATTCCCGCTTGGCGTAGCACAACACACCCTTGTGAGAAGTCCCTCTCCATCCTTCCTGTAGGCCCCCTTCAGGTACTGGAAGGCTGCTATAAGGTCACCCCGGAGCCTTCTCTTCTCCAGGCTGAACAGCCCCAACACTCTTAGCCTGTCCTTGTAGGAAAGGTGCTCCAGCCCTCTGATCATCTTTGTGGCCCTCCTCTGGACCCGCTCCAACACATCCATGTCCTTCTTATGTTGGTGGCTCCAGAGCTGGACGCAGTACTCCAGGTGGGGTCTCACGAGAGCGGAGTAAAGGGGCAGAATCCCCTCCCTTGACCTGCTGGCCACGTTGCTCTTGATGCAGCCCAGGATACGGTTGACCTTCTGGGCTGAAAGCACACATTGCTGGCTCATGTTGAGCTTCTCATCCACCAGTACCCCCAAGTCCTCCTCAGCACTGCTCTCAAGCCCCTCTCTGCCCAGCCTATACTTGTGTTTGGGATTATCCTGACCCACGTATAGGACCTTGCACTTGGCCTTGTTGAACTTCATGCGATTCACGCAGGCCCACCTCTCCAGCCTGTCAAGGTCCCTCTGAATGGCATCCCTTCCCTCCAGTGTGTCAGCCACACCACACAGCTTGGTGTTGGCAAACTTGCTGAGGGTGCACTCAGTCCCACTGTCCATGTCGCTGACAAAGATATTGAACAGCACCGGCCCCGGTACCGACCCCTGAGGCACACGACTCGTCACTGGTCTCTACCTGGACATCAAGCCATTCACTGCAACTCTTTGTGTGCGTCCATCAAGCCAGTTCCTTATCGAACGAGTGGTCCATCTGTCAAATCCATGTCCTTCCAATTTAGAGACAAGGACATCATGCGGGACAGTGTCGAATGCCTTGTACAAGTCCAGGTAGACATTGTCAGGTGCCTGTCCTTTGTTCACCAAAGCCGTAACCCCATCATAGAAGGATACCAAGTTGGTCAGGCATGATTTGCCCTTGGTGAAGCCATCTTGGCTGTCCCCAATCACCTCCTTGTCATCCGTGTGCCTTAGCATGGTTTCAAGGACGATCTGCTCCAACATCTTGCCAGGCACAGAGGTGAGACTGACTGGCCTGTAGTTCCCCAGGTCTTCCTTTTTTCCTTTTTCAAAAATGGGGAGTGATGTTGCCCCTTCTCCAGTCAGTGGGGACCTCCCCAGACCACCACGACCTGTCAAATATGATGGAGAGTGGTTTGGCCACTTTGTCCGCCTGTTCCCTCAGGACCCGCGAATGCATCTCCTCAGGCCCCGTGGACTCCAGCTTCCTTCCAGAGAGGGCCCACATTTTCCCTAGTCTTCATTTTATCACTGAGATACCTACAGAAGGCTTTCTTGTTCTCTTTGACATCGCTGGTCAGATGTAATTCTGTCAGGGCTTTAGCTTTGCTAACTTGCTCCCTGGCTACTTGGACGACCTCTTTGTATTCCTCCCAAGCTACCTGTCCTTGTTTCCATCCTCTGTAGGCCTCCTTTCTCTGCTTGAGTTTGTCCAGGACCTCCTTGTTCATCCATGTAGGCCTCCTGGCATTTCTGCCTGACTTCCTCTTGGTCGGGATGCATTGCTCCTGAGCTTGGAGGAGGTGATCCTTGAATTCTGACTGGCTTTCTTGGGCTCCTCTTCCCTCTAGGGCTTTATCCCACGGTATTTTACCAAGAAGATCCCTGAGGAGGCCAAAGTCTGCTCTCCCAAATTCCAGGGTAGCGAGCTTGCTGCGCACCCTTCTCGCTGCCCTAAGGATCTTGAACTCCACCATCTCATGGTCACTGCAGCCAAGGCTGCCTTAGACTTTCACATTCCATTCCCCACCAGCCCCTCCTTGTTGGTGAGAACAAGGTCCAGCATCGCACCTCTCCCTGTGGGCTCCTCCATCACTTGGAGGAGGAAGATGTCCTCAACACATTCCAGGAACCTCCTGGATTGCTTGTGCCCTGCAGTGTTGTCCCTCCAACAGATGTCGGGGTGCTTGAAGTTCCCCACGAGGACCAGGGCTTTTGAACGTGAGGCTTCTCCTATCTGCCTATAGAGGACCTCATCCTCTCGCTCGCCCTGCTCAGGTTGCCTGTAGAAGACTCCCACTGTAAAGTCACCAGTGCCTGCCCTGCCTTTAGTCTTGACCCATAAGCTCTCTGTGGGCTCCTCATCCACCCCCAGGCAGAGCTCTGTGCACTCCAGCTGATCTTTGACATAGAGGGTGACACCTACTCCTTGTCTCCCCTGCCTGTCCTTCCTAAAGAGCTTGTATCCTCCCATCCCAATATTCCAGTCATAGGAGCTGTCCCACCACGTCTCTGTGATGCCGATGATATCATAGCCCCGCAGAGGTACGCACATCTCTAATTCCTCTTGTTTATTCCCCATGTTATGTGCATTTGCATAAAGGCATTTGAGTTGATCTCCTGAAGAAGCTGCACCGTTGCTGCCGCACAACTTGCTGTTCCGTACCCTTCCTGACTCAGCAGAGTGAAGGTCCTTGCTAGTACACCATCCACTAACAGCTGAGTTGCCACCCCCATTCTTTTCACTAGCTAGCCTGGTTTTATCCCCTTCCCCCTTCAAATCTAGTTTAAAGCCCTATCAGTGAGCCCTGCTAACTCCCAAGCTAGGATCCTCTTCCCCTTTTGAACAGGTGTACCCATCTGTTGCCAGCAGGCCTGGTGCCATGTAAACTGACCCATGATCAAAGAACCCCTCCTGTCTGTATATGTATATGCATCTTCTTTTAATCACTTATTATTATGGTATATGACAGAGCAGTTTTCTAACCTCTCCCTTGCTTTCAATATAGTTTTCGAAATACAGGTCTTTTACTTCCTTTATGAGTGGCTGGGTTAAACCGTAATGCTTTAGGTAGGCAAGAGTTAGCAAGTACTTCACTGATGCAACATGGTGTGTTTAGTTTGTCAAAAAGAACATTAGCTTCCAGTGTGATTTTTCTTTGTGGTAAGAGTGAGACTTACCAAAATAATGTATGATCTTTGTTTGTGTTGACACTGAATTATGGCTTTAAAAATACAAAAGGTATTAATGGATATTTCACACTTTCAGTTTTTCCCAGTTCTTAATTTAGAAGGACTGTGTTTCTTTTATCCTTTTTATTTCTAAGGGATAGTCCTTAACACCCTTGTTTCAGCTTCAGATTATAAACTTCAGTGAAGTCAGTACATAATGTCTTTAGAAACAGTTGCTCTTAAATCATATGGTCTTCATTGTCAGCAAAAATGTAAGTGAATTAGAAAGAATGACATCCAATTAACACAGGTTTAACAAGCAATGATAAGTTTAAATTGTTTCTTTGGCACTTTTAAAGTAAGTGAAGTTACAAGTAGAATAAACTAAGAGATTGTTGTTCCATTGATTCATAATAAATTATTTGTAATTTATTTATACTGGGATAGGAGGCATCTTCTTTGAAAAGAAACCCCTAGGTCATCTGAATAAATGTCTGTTAGAATAAAATCCACTAAATCATTAATTACTATGGTGTGTGGGGTTACATAGTAAGATGAGCCATGCTGTTTCATTACTTAGTTTTTGGTTTTAAACATCCAGTTAGTATCCCCTATATCACTAATGTATAGCTTTTCTTGATTTCCATTGACATTGATATACTGCTGATGCTTCTAGAGAGGCACATATCAGTCATCTACAAAATACAGACAAGTATACTCTCCTTCTGGAAAAAATATGTGGCTTCTTTTAGATGACTGCTTGTAGATGCAGTTCTTCTTGAAATTAGTAGGCCCTCAAACTGCCATAAATTTACATAGTCAGGTCTTTAAAATTTGAAGCTTTTGTGTGAAACTGCTTAATGCCATTTGAGGGACCACCTAGAAACCATTTATCATGGCCTCTGTGATTCTTGTACTTCAAGGATGAAGGTTTGAGATCTACTGTTTTCCTCATTATTTTAGTGGAAATTAGATATTTAAACATTCATTGCACACACTAGCAGTTCTCTTATCTATTCTCTTAGTTATCTCATGTGTAAAGCTGAAGTAGACAAAAGAAAATAGGTGAGAGCAAATTAATTTGTTTTTTTCACAATCAAATCTGAGAAAATTAATACCTTTTCTCTCCCTGAGCTAATTTCAGTCTTCTTATGAATTGTTTCAGCAAATAACTGACAGTCTTTGCTATTAAGTATCATGAAGCTAGACTTGAAGAAGGAAGTGTTCAATTTCCTCATATTTTTGGTTTGTTGACACCTTGCTTAACGACAGAAAATGCGTGAACTGACTTTTTTAAACAAAGAATGTTTTACTGCTATAGTCTTTAAAAAAATATATATCAAAGCCTTCTGTTTTCATCTACACTAAACAAAAAAAGTAGTAATAGTATTTCTTCTTTAGAACAGTTTGGGTTTCTTTCGTTCTCTTCCTCTTTTAAATATATTCCTAAAAAATATTACATTTACATTTTTTTCTGGGAATTTTGGCGCTCTCTTACTGTCTTCCTGTGTTAATGTTTGACAGTTTACACAAATCCCTGCATTTTTATAGCTCCATGCTTTTGCCAAAATTGTTTCTCTATGATATGGTTTAGCTTAATTTCCTTAGGAAGAACCATAATGCTTCACATCCCCTTAAGGGAGAAGACCGCTTTATTGTTGTTGCTTTTTACTATTATGCCTAATCCTAAATTTCTAACTGAAAGTCGTATTGTATCATGGATCGCAAAGCTAAAGGCTTCATTGAAATGACTGTCATTGAGTAGCTGAAAACCTGATCTAGGCATCAATTGGAGAATTAAGACTTTGAATTGAGAATAGAAGAGCGTTGAGAATCTGTGGAAAGACTAGCACTCGGGAGAATACACTTATGGTCACTTGGCTCAGTGAGGCGGTGGATAGCTGGATGAGATGCAGACGGAGGATTCTGGCCATTATTTTCACAGTCTGTCCCTAAATAAAGTGAACTATGGTAATGCTGTCTGAATATGATGATTGTATGGCTCATTGTGGTCATTTTAGTGGGACAGAATACATGAAAGCCATTGGGGGACCGCTGCGACAGATTTATTTTGTCAGTACTTGAAAGGATCAGGCTGCTTTGGCTTAACAATAGGTTTGAGCAGAATCTCATGCCTTCAGACATGTGAAGAACGAAGAGAGGGAGAGTAGGAACTGGGTAAGGATCATGCTCAATTAATTACCAGGTTTCTTTTTCCTTCCCATTGCATGCTATCGCCTCTTTTTTTAACCTGCTTTGGTCAGAGCTCACTGTATTTCATCTAGGAATAGTGTTTTACAACTTGATATATTTGCTTGGGAAAGTGAGATGTAGTAGTACGTAACTGAGAAATCCAGCCACTGATAGCTGCAACTTCACTCTATTTGGCAATTTACCTGCTTCTTAACTCTTCCTTTGTTTCTTCACTTCTAGTGAATAAACTGAGGAAAGGAAGTATTTCCAGGCATATTTTTATACTTGTGCTATGTAAAAATTCAGCTGTTACCTAAGTACAACTGAATTCCTTAACATACTTGGTGCTGAAAATTTTAAACTACATTGCTGCTTTTACATCAGCATTGTGACAATTCTGGCGCTAATATGACAGCATTCAGTTTCATGACAATGGTATCTAATATGACTGTGTCTTCAGCTGCTGTTGCCAGAGGAATTATAAATTGATCAAAACCTGCAAGTGTCTTCTTTTTTTCTGCCAGTAGTAATTTCACGACCACATCGGATAGCCTGGTCTCTCCACTTGGCGTCTTAAAATGGCAGAGGCTGGGCAGTCCTCCATTCCCTGCCCAAGCACCGTTTTCATCCTAGAAAGTAAAGCTTCAAAGCTCTCGAGCTTCGTGAAAAGTAGTGCTTCAGAGTATACATCTTTTATCTGCTGAGCTTTAGGAGGTTACTAGGTTTTCTGTTTTATGACAGCCTATCAGATAGATAATAAACCTTGGCCTGCAAATAACTAGTAATACCCTGAAAACTCCAGTTGGGCAAGTTTCAGACTTTTATTAACTGAAGATTAAAGAATAACAGCAACCCAAGAGTCCAAATTAGACAATGGGTTTGTAATAGTTGTTGATAGTTATCACCAGCTATCTATGCTACACCTGACAATCTTCTTACTTCTAATATATTTTTTTTTCTTTCTTATTTCTTCATATCTTTCATACCAGGTATAAGTTACCCAAATGATTCATCGTCTTCAGACTCTACTTTCAGAAGAGCATTCATAGCCAAACAGTAAAAAAAAAGACAAAAAAAGAAAAAGAAGATTACTTTGGAAAATGCAAATCCTTCCTTCTCATTTCTATTTAGTGCTTGTTAGCTGAAGCATGTATTCTTAAGAATCCTTTCCCTATGGTATTTTTTTATGCTAGCACTATCAGAGGTAGTAAATCTGTAAATATGCAACTTGTGTATGCAGCTTTTACTCTGAGAAATCGTGTGCGCTGAAAAGAAAGCAGTGTAAGCCATTTCTGTGCATGTGGGGGTATATATGTATTGTTTTATCAGGGGATCATTTGAAATATTTTAAGAAGTAATGACTGAATAGAAACGTGACAGCTGTTAAATTTATTTTGTACCATATATATATTGTAATCTTGGTTTAAAAAAAAAAGGCAAAAAAATCAAGGTTAACCTCCCAAAACCTCACCAAACCTCTCCTAAAACTTTGCACAGCTTGAAGCTTTTTTCTAGACATTTTCCAGGAAGGTTTTTTTTCCATATGAAATTTTCCAAAGTTATTGTGTGAAATATGAATACTGAACTTCCTAGGCTATTTCCTTTCTCTGTTACTGAAAGATTAAGCTAAAGGTACAAATTAATATATGTATTTAAGTCAGAATTATATATAAAAAAGACAGAGATATTCTAGGAGTGGCTGGTATATATAGAGTATCCTTTGGTACCTCTATTAAATATGACAGCTTAAACTCCTGATAAAATTACAAAATGGGGCTTTGGTTTCAATGATGTAAATTGTAAGCACTGGATTGTTTGAATTTAACCTTTCTTGTTGACTTTCATCTTATTTTGAACACTGGGAAATTTAACTAAAGCTAAATGCCTGGAGATCATAACGTTTTTAGATCCCCGTTGTCTTGCCAAGTAAAAGAGGAGAAAATTGCCTACTGTAGATAACACAGTAACTGCGACCAAGGACAGAAAGGACATATAATTCTTTATAGTGAACTTTTTACTGGCGAGTGGCAATCTGTTACTGACAGTTTGAGTCTGAAATGAATATCAGATAGTTTCAGCAAAAACGCCATCTTTCACAGCTAAAGAAAGCCATGCACCTTTTGATCAGTACTGCATCAGGCAGAATTCAAACACTTGCAAACAAATCTCTTTAGATAAGGACAAGTGAACTGGCCTTTTTGGCAGTTCAGGTCAGCATGCAATTCAACTAATTCGTTTTATTTTGGGGGAGAACCATTTTCTTGGAGTCTTTTAATGGAAGCGAGAATCCCACCCTATACCATCTTCATTTACTTTTTATATTCTTTCATCTCAGCCCAATCTATTTGGACTAAAAAGCTTACCATTTATCTGAGTGTGAAGGCACAGCTGGGTTTACTGGGCAATTTCTTCATATGTTTCTGCTAACATTTATTGAAATATGTAGCATAAAAAGAGAATATAGGTGACATACCCTACACAAACCCAAATAAACAGCTCCACATCAATATGGTTGATCAATAGGGCCAATTCCTGTTCTTTTTCACAAAGACTTCATATATTGTGTTTTTAACTTCTCTGCAGGCTGGCCCTTTAAGCAAGCAGTTTGAAAGAAATTGACGTTTCAGCTCTGCTGTCATCTTTCAGCTGATATTTCTGCCAGTAACTCAAAGACTTGGTGGGAAACAAGGTATTATGGAAGGAATTCTCAGAAATCCAGTGAACAATAACTCAAGTCCCCTTGACAAACCTTATTTCAGAGGTAAGCTTTAAGAAGCCTGTCCAACCTGAAGTATTCTAAAGAATAGATTGTGAAAGATTTCATTACTATATACAAACAGATAAGACTTTGTGCAGCATAATCCAGGATATAGAAATGCAGTTGTTAAGAAGCGTTATAATCAAGTCACATATTAAAAAGATCAATATTTATGTGATAGATAAAATTTGAATGAGAAAAGGTAGAGAATCTATGTCAGCAAGGTCCAGAGGATTATTATACCTGTTCATTTCAATTCATATGTTAGAAAACAAAGTCATGATTCCTTGAAAATACCCTTTTTGTATGAATAAGGTTGGCTTATGGAGTTTTCTGTAACTGATAGAATTTCATCATCTTTTGTCTATTACGCCTACTCCTGTGGGGCAGTCAGGAGAGAAATATAAATCTCTCTAATCTTAGTCTTTGTCTCTGGAATACATTATCTGAGCATGATCAACTATGGAATAGCATTTTAGCAATGTTAAATCTACTTTCATTTTCGCTGCACATCACTTTCACTGATGGAAACAGGAAAATATGTATTTCAATCTGAAGACAGCACTGAATAGGAAGAAGTTTAGAGTCTATCTTCCATATTTTGTCAGCAAACCTGTTATAAGCGGTAAGTTTTTACAAGTAATTACAGTAGGAAGGGGCTTAAACAAACAAGCTCTTCTATTTGTCAATGGTCTTTCTGTGAAAATATGATTTTCTAAAGAACATCTTGTAGTTGCTTATGGGCTACAGCAACCTACAGACAGTGATGTGCCAGTAGTCTTTGAATCTTGCTTGTGCCGTAATACATGCTGTTGTCAAAAGCAGTTTTAAAAAAACTTTTGTAGCGTAGGTCCCGTCTTAGTAGAAACATTATCTCAGATAGCAGCTGACATCACTCCTGATGTGATTAAAAATAAATAAAACAATATCTAACTTTTTAATAGCAGAAGGATATAAGGGGAAGAGTCACCAGTATAAAATGATCAGTTTGCTACAAAAAATATTCTGTGGACAGTGGAACTGTGTGAAATATTCCTTTCTCTTTTGTTCATGTTATAATGTGCTTGGTTTAACATACATCGCTGTAGTACATTCATCCTTCCAGTAATTCATAAAGCACAGCCACATGAGCGCATATTTCATTTTGCAGTCTGTGGTGTAAGTCATTGGAGTCCGTTCTTTAAGGTCCACTTATATTTGATAAAGAATTTTTAGAGTGTATTTGTGCCTTGGGTGATCAGGCAGGGACATCCAGTAGTAGTTTTCAGACCATCAGTTTTGGAAAATGGTGCCATCCTATTTTCAGTCTTTTGACAAATACTAAAATTAGCTTAATGTACTGCTGTTGACACGGATGAATAAGTAACTCTTATTTCTTCCATCTGAATATTTTTTTTTCTATCAAACGTGCAACAAAAGGAAGGACTTCACATTTAGAAAGTTCAACTTCCCTATTGCACTTCAAAAAGTACAAAATTAACACTACCAGTTTGTCAGTCACGGTATTTTGTTTTTCAATAAGAAGCTTTTATTTTTTTGCAGTATTTAATTTGCGTATGAATATAGTTTGTAGCTGTTTAAGAAATTATATCTCAACTTTTCCTTCCTTTGCAGTACTTCAAATTAATAAAACTAGTCTTCTGCTATCAAAACAAAGATAAGCAACCTCAGAGTGAACCTGTAAGGGATGTAATTGAATTCCTCAATTTACATATCTAGCAAAGTATAACATGCTATGAAGATCACATCCAAAAGGTATGATTCCTGACCTGTCCAAATCCAAGCTTCTAATGCTGTCTCTGAGAACGCAACTTAATTGACGGAAAATTATTTGCGATCTAAAGATTCCCCAGCTTTGTTGCCTCTTTTTGTATTGTGATTTTTCTTTCCCATTTTTCTTTACTATGTCATGCACTTTCTTCCCATCTTTAACTGCATCTTTCTCTACTGTCGTTTATTTTTCTTCACTGCAGATATGCTATCCACCTCCCACACCTCGAATAACCTTCTTTCTTGATCCTTAGCTCTCAGAGAAGAGCTGTCAAGTGTTGCACACCTTTGTCAACCCTGTCACACCTTGCCACAGCTCTTGTATCCAGCTGGGCTGCTGTAGCACCTTGCGCTGTTGATAACCAGACAACTTTCCTCCATTTCTCTTGCTGAGGCATTGCCAGAGCATGGCTACAGAAATGAATTTACGGTTATAACTATGTTTATGTTTCAAATGCTCAAGAAAATGCAGAGAGAATCTCTAACAAACATGTTATGAAGACAGCCACCCTAAAACCTTGTTTGCCTGGGAATACAATGAAATATTAGAGAAAGAAAAAAAAAAAAAGGTGTGTACAAAGCCTTGAGGGAAATCCTTGAAAATGTAATAGAAAATAATAATGGTCTGAGAAACCTGGGACCCTTGTAACGCTCTGTCTCTCTGACTTCTTTACTGTAGTACATTGTAGTTTTCTGTCTAAAATTTGGTGCAGAATTTTCTTGAGTGGTAAACAGTCTGTGGACCTTTTGGGGCAGCACTTGATCATGTGGGCTTGTTGATCTGTTCCCTGTTTTCAGTTCTTGATTCACTCTGTGTACTTTGATAGTGGTTATGTTCTGGAATTCCCTACTGAGTAGCTTATTGTTTCTTAGAGATTTCAAAGGAAAACTGTAAAATCTCCTGGAGCTCATGTGTGTAATTCCATAGGACTTGTCCATAAGGGAGCCGAAAATTATACTGGATGCATCTCACATCTCTAACCTTGTTCCCATCCTATTCGTCTGTTTATATACATATCTGTGTGTGCATATGAGAGAAGGAGAGAGAATTTATGGTGTGAATAAAGTACAAAATCCTTTTCAAATAACAAGGTATAGATAATTTTTGTAAGGGTGTTGGATAAAAGAATGAAAGCTAGATGGTGAAAAGATGATAACAGGAAAGATGACTTCTAATAAAATTGGAAAGGTTAATAAGCTGTTCTGCGAGAGAAACAAGATAGAAAAAAGAAGAGATGTGTTTAATTTTTAGGAAAAAGTAGCATTTATTAGATAGCAGGATAAAATGCAAATATAAGATTAACAGAGCTTTAGCATGAATTAAATCCTAATTAAAGAGGATGTGGCTTATCGGTGTGACTGACAGTATTAGGCTGACAGTCTATGCCTGATGGTTTGGAGTTACTGTGAGCCTCTGCTTATTGCAGCATCACTTTGGTAGCCTGAGGTAGAATCTTTGCCTGCATTTCTGGCAAATGAGTCAGAGCTACCTTAAATGAAGATATTAACATTGATTTACTGTTGAGGCTAGTTATGAGCTCGAGAGATATGATAACTTCTGAATTGGAAAGTGGGTGAAATGTAAGCATTCATTGCAATTTGGAATATGAAAAAGCACTAGGAAATGGAGAAGAGATAGAGGACTGGAAAATATACATCTTTATTCTGAGGAATACATCTTTATATTTTGAAGAAAGTCAGCTCAAAGTTTAAGGGCTCAAAGTGATTTTATAATAAGAAAAATAGGCAGAAACATTTACACTTTTGTTTTAAAACTTGCATTTTAGAATTTCAGACTCCTGAGAAACACATTTGTCTTATTTAATATCTTCAAAAAGCCTTGGATGTTGATAGAGTGATGCAAGTATTAATCAAACTAAAACATCTAAATATAGGCTTTCTTCAGTGTCTACAGTCATTATTCATTGCATCTCATCCTGTTCATCCTATTTAATCTATCCTTATCAATTCTTCAAATTAAGAAAAAAATGTCCATGAAAGAAAGTAGCAGTACAAAAGCTGACAATCTAATAGACGTATCAAATATGTTATTCATTGAAAGGACTGAAAACTCGAATTGAAGTTCTGAGTCAAGAGCTGATTATGCCTACCAAGAATTGCATTTCGCCCCTCGTGCCTGTCTGTTTCTCGATGTCCTTACCAGCTTTGCTAATCCTTTGATTAGTAAAGACAGAAGTTTCCTCTAGGGTTAATGTGACATATGATTGACTAGTATATTCTGTGTCCTGCCTAGGAGGGTATAACATAGAACAAGATAGTCCAGTAGACTATAATTGCTGTTTTAGGAGAGAGGAAGTTTCCTCTTCCTTTAAAAGAGCAACAGTATAATCTGGGAGAAAAATTATGTTGGACTTATGACATTTAATATCATGATGAGCTTTCACAACTTTCAAAATCATATTTGTAATGTTCTCAAGGTGGTTCTCTTTGCAATTTTGATAGTGATATCACTGTATAAAATGCTAATATAATAAAAATCAGGAAAGGCATCTGCACAAACTACGGTACCTTTGGTCAAAATTCAAGCTCTGTGGCTCTTTCTGCAACGCCAGATATTCAAACCTTATGTTTTGCTTTTTTTTTCCATTGTATTTGTGATTACACATTCCCTTCAGTCCACTCTTATCTGGAGTTAATTTCTTTTTTTTATTGATATCCTTAAGTAGATTGAATTAAATCAGATATATTGTTCATCAGCTCAGAATGTGAGGTTTTATCTGCAGTACCCTGAAGTGTATAAATGAGTTTCCTACTGAAAATGTCACACAGGTCATTTTTCAGTACCCTCACTTCCAGCAAAACTCTGGATGTGCAAATATATAATTCCAGCTACAGGAAAATAAGTAATTAATCTGCAAATCAAAAACCACTGCCACATAGTTAGATTAATTAAGAGCACTTTACTGTAACATTCTGAAGGTATTAGTTTAATTCCATAGGAGAGGTTCTTATCTTGTTTTCAGCTAATGTTTTGACAAAGCTTTTGGCCTTTCTTTAAGGTTTCTGTGAAGTGTCCTTTAGTTCTTCTCTTGCACTGAGACAGTTATGGCTACCGCATTGTCAGGGGTAGTAACTGTGTGCTCTAGATCCAGGTCCATCAGGAAAGGGACAAGCCAGACAGCCCTGACTGGCTGCGAAGAAATACGATTAGAGCAATGAACCGAGAAAGCACCCAGAAGTACATTCAGTGAATCTTCCCAAAGCACTGTCAGTGGAGTCTTGTTCTTGGAAACTGTTTTCTTGCACTAACTAATTATTTAGTGAAGCTACCCTGCTTCTGTTAGATGTTATGACAGACATGACAGCAGCATGAATGGTACTGACCATTCACTGACCACAGGACATTCTTTGCTTTTTTTTCAGAAATCATAGACAACTAGTCACATAAAGGAAAATAAATATCCCGTGGTTTTGGGGCCCCTGGCTTATGAATCAAAGGAAAATTTAAAATGTTGAATGCTCATTGAAACATTCAAAATGATTGATCCAAAAGCTGAAAAGAAGTATATATTACTATAAATTAGTTGTTTATTGCATTTCAAATATGGTAGATATTTCTTATTTTTTGTAAGCAATCATGAGAGTTTGTGGTTATGTGTTAATTTAAGTAGGTGGATACTGGTTCTTACAATTTCACATAAAACATTTTCTCCATCTTTTTTCCCAAGAACAATGTTTTCCATCTTTTTCTATCGTAACTGGTTAATAAATGTAGATCCACTGTTAGTACTGTGCTGATAGAAACATGTGAGTGATTAAGTTCAAAATAACGAGCAATGATAAATTTAAATTGTTTCTTTGGCACTTTTAAAGTAAGTGAAGTTACAAGTAGAAAGAAGCGAAAAGATTGTTGTTCCATTGATTCATAATAAATTATTTGAAATTGTTTTCTGTGTGTTTTCAGTACTGTAACTTGTATGACAGCGGTTTTATCCTCCCTTTGCAGGTATTCTTTACTTGGCTTGATTTTACTCTTCAGTTTCATTGTTTACTTCTGCTGGCCACTTGCAAGTGTCTGTCCTCTCTAGGGAGTGTTTGCTGTTCAGGTATGTTCTACTATTTACTACTGCTTTGTGTTTAAATAATACAAATATATGTTAGAGCACATAAATAAAATGTTAATTTCTTACACAAAGGAAACAACAACAGTCATTATCAGGGAAAGCATTGGCGTGTTAAAAGCAATGCCTAAAACTGTGCTATAAAGTACTCTTATGTGGTATTTCAGATAAAATAGGAATAATGCAAAGATGCAAAGGAATATTAGCAGCTCATCTTGTATCCAAGAATCTGCCTCTGGAAGCACTTAATAAGCAGACCAAGTTAAGACTAAAACTTTGCTATATATGTAATTGCTTAGTGATAACTGTAAGTGCAATGTGCAAAAATAGTGCCAGTCTGATGTTACAACCTGTTTTTCCTTTGCTTTGTGCCACCTTTGCACTTATTTAAATAGTCATACAAACTGCAAGGTCATGCTGATTGGGACTATATAAGTGTCTAATGTGGCTTTCATTTCTTACGTGACTGCCAGGCTAAAGAGTAGTTACAACATTCAGGGATATCCAATCTCTGTGACAACATCTGGTCGTCTTCTTGGCAAGGAAAGTCTAGTTTCTCTATGTTGACTTATCCTACCTACTGGTAGTGAAAAAACTATTAATTAAGAGCATCTTCTCCTAGAACTGCAGCAAGCAAAATCTTGAGCCTGAAGGTAATTTTTGCTTTAAGATGTTGATGTAATGTTAACTACATGTATAATGGTTCTCATGAAGTAGTCATGCTTTGAGATTCTTGGCATGTTATATGGTTAATGGGGAAAAAGGTAAGAAAATTTTAGTAAGTGTATTAACAATTAAGTGTTTAAAGATCACAACAGAACTTAGTTCCACACTGACATTTTAGTGTATCAAACACATGCCTAGAAGTCAGTGGAGTTGCACTGACTGTTGATTTTGGCTTGGCACTTCAATGTTGCAAGAAGCGATGAGTGTGTTCACTTCCTTACGCTCACAGTGAATTCTGAGCTCCACAAGATTATTGTTAGTCAGTTAAACTCTGAAATGCTTTAAGATAAGAGATTATCTGAGCCAAAAAAGAGTGCTCTGCAAGTGTGAGTGCTACAGATTATAACTGTGCTTTAAAGCCTGCCAAGGTAGGAAACTGTCAGGAGCCAGTTCTATATCTATCCAGTTCACTTTATCAAATACCGTACTTTAAATTTTCAAGATTAACAATCTTCATCTGCAAACTGCTGAAGGACAGCAAAGTTTTACAGATTTCATTTCCGGTGTGTGTGACAGCGTTAATGGATTTGTCACTCTCAGCAGTAGTTTTTTCCAGAAACATTTTGACAGAATTGGGAAGCATTAAACTAATTTCTACATCAGCATTAAAAAAGTCTAGCAACAACGTGGTCTTTTTCTACCATATTCAAAGTCTGAGTGAAAATACAGTAAATCTCAAGGTCAGTGCAAGTGTCAAAGACAACACTGCTATTCTGAGAAGGTGCTGGAGACTGGTATGCAAACTTGAGTATTGTAGGTGAAAATCTACATTTGGACCACTGCCACTGAAGCTGTTGGGAGATTCCTGGGATAATGATGTTTTACTCCAGACCTTGCTGAGATAAAATGAAAGGGGAATCCTATGTGATCTATTCATCATCTTTGGACTTATGTGCATGCATCCTTTTTGAGTAATACCAGATTAACAGTTGTATGTTGTAATTGTTACTGTAGAGCTATTAATTTAATCACAATTATCTATAAATCTTAAAATACATTAGTAATATTTGAATTTGTATGCATCTTCCCAATCATGTGACCATTTCCTTTTGGGTTTTTATAACCCTTATGGTTTGCTTAAGAAAAAGATTGCAGGGATCAGTCAGTCCTGACCTTTTTTGCCTAGTAGATTGCTGGTGTGTTTGAGCTGTAATAATAAGCTGTACAGATATAGCTTGTGTAGTTATGAATAATTTAATGTATACATTGATTAAAAAAAAATTTAAAAAAGAGCCTTCAGTAAAAGAAACATTCCTCTTTGAGGAACAGAAAGTAGTTTTCAAAAGGAGAGACAAGAATTGTACATCTTATTGAAAAAAACAGGTTGAGAGAGGTAATTTTTAGTATAACAGAGTTACATACTTGCGGAAGGGGGGAAAAAAACAACCCCCAAAGGCACCTTTCATTGCAAGTGTGAGGGTAACTACGGTCTCTTCTATGCAGCAAGAGAATAGACTGAGTTTAAGATAAAAGATGCTGTCTAAACTGACTGGTGCCCTGAATACAGACAAGGGTGGATTACTCTGTTTTAGAGACACTCTTTTAAATCTTGGCACATGAACATGGAAAAGAAGATGCATACTGAGTTGGTAGCTCCTGGAATCAGTAGGGCAAGGATAAATTACTTGGGAGGCTCTGGTCAGTGTTTCTTTGAAGAACTGTGGTAATCTAACATGCACAGCCGCTTGCAACTGCTGAACACCCCATAACCTTATGCAAAGATGATTTAAAGTCTGTTTTATCTGCAAGAGAAAGATATGAAATTACATTACTTGAACAATTCTACTGTAGGCTTAGTTTTTTAAGAATAAATGGCACCAGTGACAACATAGGGAACAATTTATAGTGAGGTAGTATGTTCCTAGTTTTGCACATAATATCTGTTTTCAGAAAGGTGTTACTGTATATACACATGAGGTTACACACAGAACTGATTTATGATTACTACTTTAGTTTCAACTCATAAATCAGATTTAAAATGGCAGAACATACTTTTCAACTGAGTCATTGCAGATTAGGTAGGCTGGGATTATTTTAATAACCCAAAAAGTGCAAGTTCGACAAGTTTGAAAACTAGGTAAATAGGAACGGAAAATACTAAGGCAAGTTTACTTCTTAAAAGGAAATATAAGCAGCAGAGGAAATGCAGATTTCAGGGAATATTTCTGCAACTGTTATTGAAAGAAATGTTGTAAAAGAAAACTTCCATAACCAAAAAATAATGAAGGTTTGATAAAATAAACTGAACTGACAGTAATTTTGTTTAGGGTTATTGAACATAATTATTGTGGTAGAGGATGAGAAAGGAGAATGAAGAATCAGGTGATATGTGAACACAGATTTGTGTCAATATGAGTAAAGTTCAAGAAAAAGTGCTGGTTTTAATGTTCTGCAGCGCTGGAAGCTCCAGAAACACAATTCATTAGAATGTATATTACTCCATTTTTTCTCTTTTCATTGTTGTAAACAGCAGTCTAAAACTTAAAATGCCCTAGTCCCCTATGCTCAGTCTGTTGTTTGTTCTTCCGAATTCAAGCCAGGTTATAAAGTTTTAGTGCCATATTCTCTTATTTGTTTGTAAAATCTTGGCTTTCAAAAATATTAAGTGACGCAAAGCAAATCTGGAAGGATGGTGGATGTTTGTAATTTTTCATTAAGTCAATATGTATTGCAAATTAGCAGCTGTTCTTTTCATGATGTGGCCCTGTAAGTAGACAAAATTCAATGTACGCTACCTTATGGAACAAAACTTTGTGAAACTGGGAAGCAATACATGTCACTTCCCATTTCACCACAGGGAATCACCAGTGTTTATTTAGTTTGCACTGTGAACCTTCTTTTAGGTAAAACATTTGAGAAAAAGGAAGCTGTACCATGTAGCAGGCTGGGTACCAGAAGCAGCATAGCTGTCCTAGCACATTAGGTGAGCCTGCACTGTGTCAGTGTGTCCTGGCTTCCACAACCATCTTTTTTCAGATGAAGGTACTTTGGTTTGTGGCTACTCCTTGCACAGACTGGCAATGTCAAAACCTGAATAACTGCTATTGTACAACTCATCCAGAAACATGAGAACGGGCCTGATACTACATTCTCAAAAAACAATGCTTTCCCACTCTCGTGCAACAAGCTGAGCAAGTCGACATTAAGAAAGAGACATTCTAGCCCTATGTATTTTGTAAAATATCTGACCATTCTAGTATGATTACGGAATTCACTGAGTAATTACTCAACAAAGTAGCTTCTGAAAGACAAAAGGACATCTGATTTTCCACCTTCCCCTTTCCCATTAGCCTGCAAAGTACTCCAGCAAATGGCCTGATCATCCTGCTCCTTAGGCTTACAGGACTTGCTGGAAAAGGCAACCACTGCTCCCTTTCATCTCCCCACACTGTTCTCCACTTGCACAATCTGAGAAAAGTCCAGCCAATAGGCAGATTGCTATGAAGCGATTATTTAATTTCCCAGACTTTCGCCTCAGTGTGATATAATAACTGTTGTGGTCCTGGAAGGAGAGACTTCACTAAGGTCCTTATGGAATGACAGTATTATTCTTTTCATTCTGGCCCTCTGCTAGCTGTATCAATTGTGCTGGTTACACATTATTTCCAGTAGCTTGGGTCATCTGCAATTTTATTCCTAGGTGCCCTGCTTAGTTATCTTCCTTCCTAATCTCTCACATTAGCTGTGCTCCTCATTTTTACTCCTTTACTTATACCATTTTGTACTGTTGGATGATCAGGTGTTCTGTATCTGCTCTTCGCAATCCATATCTCGCTATCGGTACCTGTAGTTCTTAGGATGGTCAGGCAGCTTGGATACTTTTCTGTTGGCTTTCCTAGCTATCAGTGAAGCCACTTCAGCTTTCTGAGTGGGAGGGCTGGTTCCGTTGTTAGTGAGTATATTTGCCCTGATTGTATGGAAACGTAAGGTGTTCTTCCCTTCTTTGGGTTTGATGGCCTTGGTATAAAAGGTAGTCTTTGGATGTATTGCCTCAAAAGTATCCAAATCATTAATGACTCAGTAGTTTTCAAAGGAAAATTTCTTGTGATAAATATTCATTGCTCAGGGTTATTTTTGAAATCATGTCTTTGCCTGCAGGACTAACAAAACTAAAGGCTTTTGAGCAGGGCCATTCCCTTTTACAGGCAGGACCTACAGATGGTGTGTGTTTTTAAAAAGCAATGTGTTTTAAAGCCTGTCCTCTGAAGGAATAATTTTGCTTTATAGAAATATAAACATTTAATGGATTGGTTTTATGTATCATCGCCTCATCCCCTAAATAGAAGAGATTTTCATATTACAAAGAATCCATTATCATTAGGGAAAATGTATCCTGTAAAATTACCTCCCACCGAGGTGGGTGGCAGACAGAGGGTGGTGAAGCTTGTTACCTGAAAACTTGAAATCCTCCTCAGGGATCTAGGAGGAGAGTAACACACCAATATCATGCAGAATAACAACAAACATACCTATTACGCATCTTCCACATAAATACACTTAGATAGAAGGGAAGTAATTGAAATGCTGAAGTTTATTGTAGCAAGATTCAAATATTTTCTGTTTTATTTTCTATTAATCAGCATAAAATTAATGATTGGAATATAAAGCAGAATTCTTTGCATATATATTTCAGTGGCAGTTTTCTCCAGGGTGTAATTAGAAGTGTTGTGAGACATTTTTTGCTTCATTTCAAATATGTGATGCCTGGCTTTACTTCTACTGAAGTGAATGGCAAGAATTTCGTTAACTCTCTCCCTTGATAGTCCAAGTCAAGCTCAGAATGAGGGAAATATATACCAGGGTGCTTTGTTAGAGTGATGGCTTTAACTGAGATTAAAAAAAAGATGAGATTAGCTATTAAAAATATTGAAGATTAGTGCACAAAATAATTTGTGATCTCCCTCCATGCTCCAAATGTCCCACTATGTTAGTACGCGGAGTATGGAGTTGTCACTGTAAAAGCTGGAGAACTTAGATATCCAGTATTATGTTAGTAAAGTGCTTGATGATAAGATAAATAAAATGATGGTACACTGTTAAAAAGAAAAAAAAATTAAAAATCCTATAAAACAAAAAATGTCTGCAAAGTTATGTATAAATACTGGTGTATGTATAAAAAAACTGTGTTTGAAAACAGAAATTTCCCCCTGGAATACCTGCAATATATTAAGATTTTTTGAGTAACACAGAAGAAATAAATGGAATATACAGCACATCAGAAGACAAATGCTAGGAGAAAATTTATTGTCAACAGGAATTACTTGAAACAAAATCTTTGGACTGTTATTATGATTGATTAGCATAGTACACCACTTAACTATATTTACACAAGCATTTTATTTATTAGTAAGCCTTGTCAACAGAACTCTAGGCCTCAGGCAGATTTATCTGTAATTTATTCAGATCTGGGCTTTAGTTTTACACTGTATTCTAGAGAGAAATGGTGATCTTTCTATTAGAATTTAAGACTCATTCAAAGTATTTTCAACAGAGGTTTTTCTTCTACAAGAAGGGATTTAATCAGGGTTTAGTAGACTCTGTTCAACACTGCCAATCTAGTTTCTGAATATTATGTTTCTTCTCTAGCTCTTACTGTGAAGTAGTCATAAATATTCTTGTTCTGACTGCGTTGACTACTCGGTCTTGGTCATAGGCTGAAAGATGCTCAGCTTCCATCAGAAGTTTCATATCAGGGAGCTAAGTACTCTGACCAACTCTCAAGTATCTTGTAAAATATCAGCAGTTTCAAGGTATTTATAAAGCCAGATAAAGCAACACTGGCTATTACTACAGCACATACAATGAAAAGTCTTTAGAAATACAAACCATGTAAAGGCTGGCAAAGTATTTTCAGAAGCGACTGTAGTGCTTTTGTAGCTTGACATATGGACAAACAGCTCAAAACATACCAGAATGTTAGCAGACATTTGAAAAACAAATCAAACAAAGACACTCGAAACTAAAACTAAACTTAGACCTAAAATCTTTAATTCTTTGCAAGTCCAGTCCATTGGAGCTTGAGCTTTTCCCACATAGCCATCTGAATTTAACATGCATGAAAGTAACTTGCAGTGACTGTGTGTGTGTATTACACGGCTGAGAGTATATGAATTTAGAGTTAATTGTTTGACTGCGTATCCCACATGAAAATAGAGGTCCTGGGATTTTTGGAGGGATTTGAGGAGCAAATATATAATTCTTCCATGTAAATCACAAGATTAAAGAGCTAATTAAGAGTAGATAAATGTATTATTCATGTAAAAATGGATAAAGACAATGTTGCAAACTCATTTTCTTTAGCATTAGTCACATAATAAGCATTTAACTGTTTAAATAAGAGCGGCCTGATGACCACTGCTGTTGATTTCTCATTGCTACTTTTGGTATGTGATCAGTAGCCTTATTACAGAGGCTACTTGTAGGCACAGTCTTGTGTGAAAAGGTGGGCCATGTTGTAAAGTATGTTTTGTTGTGTGTATACGGCATCAAATCCTTAAGTGCAGTAAATGAACCTGTTTCTTTAAAGTTCACTACTGTGATTACTTATTCTACAAATCTGGTATGTAAAAATGAATTTTCTTTTTTTTCTTCTAATATGCAAAATCTCATTGAACAGATCAGTCCTATAGGTCTTGCATAACTTTCAGAATTATTAAAAAAATTGGAGATGTAAACTATTAGGTAATTATAAAATTGTACAATGTACTTTTTCCAGATAAACAGCATCTTTGTCCTTTGTCTCCCTTTGAACCATTTATATATATATATATCTTAATGTTACTTGCTAAAGAAAATACGGTCCAAAAGCTGATGTAAAAGGTTTTGACATATAAAATCAAATTATATGAAGTCATCAGTCCTTTAAGTCAATAGACATGAGTTTGGATGTTTATAACCAAATGCATGATGGGCAAGTAAGTGTCAGTAAGTTGTAAGAGGACAAGTGAATTAACATCGTTTTTCTAAAGATTTTCAGTGTCAGATTCATGATTTTTTTTTAGGGACCAGAATTAGATTTAGTTTTCTCTGTCAGGCTGCAAAATTATCTTTATAAACTGAGATTACACATTTATATATGGGCTGCACTATAAAGATTTTGATTTGCTGTTTTGTCAAAAGTAATTAAAGTGGTTTTTTTGTGAAAAACAGTAAGATTTAATATCACTTTTTAGTAGGAGTTAAAAAGTTACAGTTTTAATTAGTGGTAATGAATATGTTACAATTAATAGGTGACATATACTTTGTAAAAGCTGCAGTTTAGATGGCTTTATCTTCATTGTGACACGTAACACTGGGCTGTAACATCCTACTCCTGAATACACTAGATTATGTCATTCAGGGGGCAACAGGGGGGTATTATTTTTAAAACTGCGTCTGTCTTTCCGTGCTGAAGGAAAGTGCCCTACATCTGTCTCTGCCAGAACTATTCAGGCTCAGCAGTTTGATATGACACTAATTTACTTACAGAGAGATTTATGAAGCTTCATAAATAGCAGAACAGTATGATTAGCTAGTACTTCTGTTGATTCAATTATGACTGAGGTTTAAAGATACTAAGAAAAAAATCAAATGGCCCAAGCTGGAATTAAGCTTTCTTAACGGAATGGGAAAAAGGTCAGCAGTGATGGAAAAGAAACAAAGAATTTCTGCTATGATCAAGCCGGGAAACCATTTCATAAGCTGTGATGGATGTATTGCATCAAAGGAAGGAATTCTGAATTGCATGTCGTTTTTCTTCTGGGTGTAGATTTAATTTCTAACTTTAGTGAAATGTTTTAAAATCGTTTCTTTTGGTTTCCACTGAACTTGTGTCTTTTCATAGAGAATTAGTTATGCACTGGATCACCCCACTCATAAATGTACACAGAATACTGCGAGGACTCTTTTGGTAGTGACATATTATGCTTTTATTCCCTTTAATGTGCCATGTCAGCAGTTCTCGGATGAGGTGTTTTTTAGCTGAGCAAGGCAGGAGTTTTGAACTAATGTCCAGCATACCAATCTGTTTGTAATACTGGTAGTTCAGCCATGTGTTGCTGATATGACATGTCTTTTGCTGCTTGTCTGCATTGGACAGTTTTCTGTGAGAGGAGAGGATACTCTGTTGAAATCAATCGGGCGTAGGGTTCTAAACTTCAGCATGTGGCTTGGTACCAGTAAATCTTCAGTCAAAATTCTCCAGCAGACAAGGATTTACTTAGAAAAAGGTTTTAACTGCCGCTGTGCAAAGCTTAGCTCAGCTTCTTATTTGAAGAAATTTACGTATATGTGTGCACATAGAGAAATTTTTTTCCATTTTTTTCTGGCAAAAGCAATGTTTTAGATGGCATTTTAGGTTGAACAAAACATTTCATATCTGTAAAAATGCTGAAATACCCACGAAATGAGAGAAATCATGAAGAAAATGAGTGCTGAGTGCCTATCAGTGGATAGGGAAGTTATTTAGAAAGTTGAATACCTGTGTTTCATCCCTAGCAGTAGCAAATATTAAAATACTGTATGATATTTGGTCCTGTCATTCCAAGAAGTACAAACTGTTTTGCTCAACCCACTAAGTCAGGTTGCTTTTTCCTTTTCTAACCAATAAAAATTAGCTGTTTGACCAGTGATGCTGGATTACAATACAAGCCTAAGTATAATGTACTCCTACCCTACACCTCCAAGTCTAAAGCAAAAGTGAAGAAAATTTGATGTGGCTGTTGCTTTGAAAAGGCTCCTATTGAATGTCCATCTTTAAGTTGGTAGCTTCACAGTGAATATGCAGCCGAAAGAAAAATGGTCTTGTGAATCCCTGACACAACAGTGTCCCTAAGATTGCTTTCTGGGTTTTGAAAAATACTGTGTAGACTTTTCTATTGAGAGATTCCACAAAGTCAGATGTGCACTGGCATGGTTGTTCTGAAGTATGTCTAACTGAACAATACACTGAGTAACTACCTATGAAGAAAATTTGCTTTATTAATGCAGATCAAGGAACACAGATTGAAGAAAGGAAGAATAGAGGTTTAAATTTAAAACTATTTTGTAGTGTGTTTACTAGTAGGACTTACGCGTAGAGGGAACTTTTTTACTATTTGAGGCTACTTTATGCTTAGCAAAGTTTGTTAATTTATTGACACTAATGCATAAGTGTATTTCTGTGGTGTAATAATAAAGTACTAAAATCAGTTCACCTACAAAGGGATAAGAAGTTCTTTGTAGGCTACTCTGCTGGCATCTGTAGGCAAGCAGAGAGAAGCATCTGGATCTGAAGGCCTTGTTTGCATGTATGTTCTTCCGTGGTCTGGATGATTTGAAGTTGAGTCAAATACAGCATTGCTGGAAATGATATACGTATATTATATATATGGAGACACTTGTCTACCAGTTGTATTAGGGATTATTCTTAGCACTGTAAGGATTATACTTAACTATGCCTCCCTATACTATGATAGCGTCAAAGAGCCTCGGACTGATGTGGCGAAGGGGAAGAAACCCCTATTTCAGTTGCAGCTTTGGGATCTTTTGTGTCACTGTGTGCAAGTGGTAAGCAGTCAAATAATGATGGAGAAGCCTGGGCCGCTTTTCTGAGGCTATTGAGGCAACAGCAGCTATTACTTCCTGGCAGGGGTTTACTTAGCTAGCAACAGACCTGTGCTCGTTTGTGCTGGAAAAGCTCTCCAGAAACCTCCAACACCTGGAGTCCTTCAAGCCTGCACAATGAACTATGATTGCTGTATAACCACCATTAGAAAGAAGTATCTGATTATCCTGACAGCTGCCCAAAGTGGTAGGACAGAGACCAGAATTTTTCCATTACAGATGTACTCTGAGACCATTCATAACATCATTACTGTTGATTGTGCTGATTTCCAAAGTTGTTGGTTTATTCTCCTTTACTTTATAGTGAATATTTAAACATGAACTGACTTAGCATTTGAAAGTGTGGAGGTATTTCTCGTGAGGGGGAATCTGGCTGGTGTGGTTTATTTCTCCAGTTTCCTGACTGCATCCTTAGCAGGATGGTAATATGCATGCCTAGGAGCATCTAAATGAAGGTTTATGTGGTCTCTGGAGAATATTACCGTGTAAGGATTAATGCAGTTGGAATTCTGTGTAGGGAAAGGGGGTTGTTTTGGGGAGAGTAGGTAGGCTGAAAACCCTTACTCCTGGTTGAGTCTTTACCCTGAGCCTGTATGTATTTCAATCAATGAAGTTTTTAATAGCATTTAACTGTTGACTGCTGCTGCGTCAGCAAACTCAGCAATGGAATATCCCATCACTGCTGGGCAAAACACCAGCACAAAGTCACCTGTAGTTCTGTCAGGAAATTATTTAATGGAGCCTGAACTTTGTTTAAAAGCTGAACAGTTTCCTGTTTCACAAGCCAGTGGAGACACCACCAATCCTTAGTTTACTTGAGTAGAAACAGTTACATTGCAGCAGGGTCCCAGAAGCCATTGCATAAAGACTCAGTAGAGCCAGCTGCTACTCCTTAATAGGAAAATAAAAAACTTGGTCTTTCATCGTAGCTGGTCTAACATAAATCAATTTGATTGCTTACAGAGGAAATCCTATTTGTCTGATCTAGTTGTCTGCAAGAAATATGTTTACACCACAACTTGTGTAGCAACTAAGCTTCCTGCTTTTTAGGACAACTGTGTTCAGGAAGACTCTTAATTAAAATGGTTGGCTCAATCCTCTTATTACTTTTCTTTCCTCTTGGAAAGGCCGTGACCTTTCCGTTAAAAAATATATCTGCAATATATCTGAGAATATTTGCCCAGAATGTTCTCATGTTCTCTGTGGTCAGAAGACTTATGGTCATTTGTTTTCAAATTAGAAAATGAAAATACAGACATGTAACATAGAGATTTTCTTAGATGCAATCTGTGCTTTGAAGAAAAAGAAGGAAAAAGTAGAATGCCCGGTGGGATTTACCGGTGATTTTTTCTTTATATTATTCTGCATTGTAAGTCCAAGTGCTTGCAAATAAAGTACACTGAAGGTAACAACATCCAGAGAGAATAGTACTGAAACAATGGTTATGGATCTCCAAAAGAAAGATTTCTGCTTCCAGCAAGGTCAGGATCTTGTTACTGGGTGATGAAAATATTCAGAATTTAAATTTTGTCTTCAACAATGCAGAAGATAAAAACCCCAAACCCCTTCCAACTGCGTCTTTTTATACAAATATAATAGAGTTAGAGAGATAACTAATACTGTACAAAATTATGCATTTATTAATTCAAAAGAATCATTTAATAATTCCAAGTGTTAGAAGTATATAGAAAGTGGTCAGATAACTATTACAGTCTTCCAAATAAAAACATTTTCATGGCAGGCAAGAAAGACTAACTTTACAGCTTGCACCATTCATGTCCTCTAATGTTTAATAGAACAATATAATCAAATACTCAGTCATGTATACTTCATCAAATTGATCTTTTGCAGAAAGCGACTGAATTAAATGTTCCTTGTTTGAATGCATTTCTGTCTGTCACAAAGTGGGGTAGAAAAAAAAATCCTGAAGAGCTGAAATCTCTCCTCACCTTGACAAACACGAGATAAACCAAGAGCTCCAGGTTATCTTTCAGAAAATACGAACAGATAAAACATGCAGAAAAGGTTTGTTTTAAGCTAGTCACTTCTCCACTAAACTTCCTTTGAACCTTCAGGGTTCAAACATTTAACTGTATATCAGAAAACTTGTGTGACAGTTAACGACTCCACTTCTTTCCTGTTCCCTTTGATACAAGATATAATCCTGTGGACTTACTATGGGAAAAAAATCTTGGTCGACTTTGATGCTTTGGTATGCTGGACCTTTATGTCAGAACACTGTGGCACTGGGCTCCATGACTGATATTTTTAGTGTCTCAATATGTTTGGAAGAGGAAAATCATCATCTGGAAACTATCTGTAGTGGTCTGAGCTAAGGAAATATGCAATGAATAATGTCCATTTACATTTTCTTGCATAGACAAAATTATTACAAATGTCTGTAAAAACACCGCCCAGGAAGGAAAAGAAACCAAGTCTAAACTAGTTATTGAAGATGAAATGATAGTAGTCTCTCCCATTAGGTGGGGATACTGATCTGATTTTCTTGTAAGATTCTGCTTACTTGCATTGCATCTTGTATTTTGGGTCGGAGAGAGGACCCGTTGACAAAGTATATATTAGCTTTTCTGTCCAATCCACTGGATCCAATTTTCTTCTGCTGCTCTTTTCTTCCTCTAGTGTTTTTTTGCCTCTAATTCATTCAGGCAAAAGAGCAGTGTCAAAACTGACTAAATCAGGGACAGATTCTCCTGTTCGAATACATAGATAACGCTACTGGCAGACGGATCTCTTTGGCCTATTGATGATTTTCTGGTTTGGCAAAGGCAACTGTCCTGATCTCCATCATCAAAGGCATGAAGTGCTCCATTCACACAACTTTCTTACATGAGCTTGCTTACTAAAAAATCTTATTGCTAAAAATACTGCAGTGAATTTAGGGTTTTGGGCACTACTACTAATATTTGCTATGAGATGTGATCTGTTTACAGTCAATAACTGTAGAGTGCTAAAAGGTTTTAGAATTACATTCAAAGTACTTTTTTGAGGATTACCTTGATAGCAGCGAACACATATTAGCCAACAATATTTAAGTGCTCAAGCTTAGCTGCGTAGAAGCAGCATTATTATGTATCTGTGTACACCTGAAGACTTGCATACAACATATTAAATGGGGAGACTAATAGCTTGGATTCCATTTTTAGTATTTTTGCAGTGAACCTCGTTGAACAATTATGCCTACAGTTTTTGTATTTACAAATTGTAGAATTTAGCTAATTAATGAAATTAAATGTCTATGCTAAGTGACTTCTAATTTACTACGAAATTTGCAATGCATTCATTGAGTTTCAGGGCATTTCACTTATGGCATGTTAGTTTAGGAAGAGCAACTCTGAGTTTCTGTGTAGATTCTGAAAGCCATACTGTAAACAATGTGTTATTGTCGCTTTGTTGTACACCTGCATGCATTTCATTTACCTGTCCCTTTTCTCCTTACTTTTGCATTGCGAACAAGCTGCAGCTGCACACCTCATAAGCTGGTGTTATAAAGAGACACTTAGGAGACATTTATGAATTCATGAGTTGATTAAATATTTTAATGCAGCTGCTTCAATGTATCTAAAATCTGTAGTTAAGATGGATGTGTAGTAAGGTGTTAGCACAGTTTCTAAAGGATTAGTTGTCCAGTTTTCCCATTACCTTTGACAGAAAACACATGTACTTGACTCACTAAGCTGGAAATATGTGTAACACACTACATGCCTTACAGCATATTGCAGAAGATGCAGTTCACATGAGAACAAGCAGAGAGGAGTCTTAAGGTACTACCACCAAAAATTCTTCTCCTATTCACATTCTGTTATTGTAAAGGAGGGTGGGGGTATTTTTTCGGACTTTGAAGACCCTAAAATTTTCTCTAAAGAGAACTCTATCCTGATATTCTTCTTTCTGCATTTCTACATGCCATACTATGACTCACACTCAAGATTTGTTGGCTTTGGGGACTTAATTAGGTCTATGGAACCTGTGAATGAAACGTTTTTTTGGGCTAGACTGCAGAATAGATTGCAGATATTGAAATAGCCTTTTGAACAGCACGAGCAGTTAAATCCAAAATTGTGGTCCTGGAAACCCTGCTGAACTATTGCCTGATCCCAAAGGGATCTAGACTGTGGATGGACCATAATTTCAACCTCAAGGAGAATCTCCTTGCATCTTGACAGTGATATCTGTGTTCCTGTCCAGCTTGTGTTTAGGACCATCTGGTCTTAAGAAAATTTTTTCTACTAAAGTTTCCTGATGACTCAGCCAGGAAAATCACTTGAGTAGGCTTCTCGGCCCCCCGCAAAACTGAGTTCCCTGTAAAATGCAGTAGTCATCAACACTCAGTTTTGAAATCTCCTCTTGACCTGGACAGGCTGGAAAGCTGGGCAGAGAGGAACCTGATGAGGTTCAACAAAGGCAAGTGCAGGGTCCTGCACCTGGGAAGGAACAACCCCATGCATCAGTACAGGCTTGGGGTAGACCTGCTGGAGAACAGCTGTGTGGAGAGGGACCTGGGTGTTCTGGTGGATGACAGGTTGACTATGAGCCAGCAGTGTGCCCTGGCTGCCAAAAAGGCCAATGGCATTCTGGGGTGCATTAGGAGGAGTGTGGCCAGCAGGTCGAGGGAGGTTCTCCTTCCCCTCTACACTGCCCTAGTGAGGCCTCATCTGGAGTACTGTGTCCAGTTCTGGGCTCCCCA
>Ga0065711_1003494_pt1 | contig 43321 bp, 39 predicted proteins | sample Hoacrofraction12_FD_59098 | JGI IMG/M metagenome (GOLD analysis project Ga0065711, IMG submission 59098) | Hoatzin crop microbial communities from Cojedes, Venezuela - Epithelial fraction 12 v2 (version 2) | ecosystem: Host-associated > Birds > Digestive system > Esophagus > Crop | place... | reverse complement strand
AGAAGATGTGGTGGGTGCCAGGGGAATGTGGTGTGGGGGGGGGGGCAGCAGTGCTGGCAGCTGGAGAGGCTTCCCCGCAGGAGTACTGGATTTTGCAGCACTTGGCTATTTCCCAGTGCCCTTCTGCGCTCTCGCCACCTGGCTCTGGTGCACAGCAGCTGTGGTACAACCCCTTTACAGCTGTTTGCCTAAGACCTGCTCATCATTGCCGTGCTCCTCTCCCTGCCCCTGCCACTTTGCCACTGCAAAATAGGTCTCTTGGTGGTGATGTGTGCCTGTCGCCTCAGCTGTGTGGATTTGCTCGTAGCTGCTAATGCTTTTCAGGCAAGAAAAACTGCTCCAAGAAAGCCTGGCTCTGCTGCCAGTGCTTTGCTGTTGCTTCAAGTGAGGAACGATGGGGTCTAGTGATGGTGTGATGCAAGGCAGAAAATGTTAATCCCAGGCTGAACATCCAAGACCAAATCATCGTGCTTGGAGATCTGATGCAAGCCTACTGCAAAAAGGAAAAAAACCGAGACCCTGTGAGCATCCGAGGAGAAAGCCCAGGCACAGGGTGCCCAGCCTACATCTAGGGGAGGACGGAGACATCAAGCACAGTGTACCCAGTGGGCAAGAACAGGCTAGTGGAGAAGCTTATGAGATAACTGGGAGATTAAAGAGCACTCTGGTGTGGATGCAGTGCTTGTCCCAGCATGCAGTTAACCCACTGACATCTCTAAAGCAAATTTAAACCAGCAGTGTGTTTCTACTCTGCGTAAGCAATTAGCATCACATGGCTGTGGTGATTTTCATCTGGCACCTGCATCCCAAAGACAATTTAGCATGAAAATGCTCAGTGTGTAAACACGAGAATAGCCTCTTAGCTCCTGGGCCCTCTGTCCTTGTCGTGACATTCAGTATTTACAAAGATTGTGTTTTTTTACACCACAGCAGGGAATCAATCAGATTTCTCTGAAATCAAAGCACGATGACTATTTTGATGTCCAAAATGACCACTTCTGCTCTGCTAATATTGGACAAATATTGACTAATGGCTACTACGAGTCCATTCCTTCACTGATGAATGCTCAAGGCTACTTGGATAAACAAATGATTTCTCATGAATATTCTTATTTTAACACATCCCTAGAATAATAATATGTCTTGTATACATTCTCATTATTCTTTCTTTTCTGTTGGCAGTTTGAGGTGACATTGTGGGGCACTTTGTTAGCACAGAAAAGGAGTGTCCCACCATTGTGGAGGGTCACTTGTCCAGGGCAGAGTTCAGCTGTACAATTCTCGGTCTCTGCTTGACTCTGATAAATATGAAAAAAATCAGAATTACTACTCTTGCATGAGTGAGGGACGAGCATCCAGCACAGTCCTGTCCATGTGTTATTTACTCTGGCTGCAGATCATTAATCTAATGCCTGATAATACTGATGGCCACAACCCAGAAGCTGCAGGTGACTAGCACCTGGACTGCTCCCAAAAATACACCCTTCCATTAGTGAGGTTGGCTGCTTGTTGCTCAGCCCATGACATCTCCCTCAGCTCCAGGAGCACTGAGACTGCTTGCTGCCTGTGCACCCCTTGCCAAGGACCAAGGAGCAACTGTCACAGGCAACTACAGTGTGGCAGTTCTGCTTTTTGTGCTGAAGTGGGACACGCCAGGAGCTCCCTAGCAAGAGAGGGGAGAAGATGGGAAAACAGCATCGTGGTTTCCAAATATTGCTCCTTGAGCTGCAACCCTAATAAGGTGTTGGCATACTCATGCCTTGGATGAAGACTGATCTTACCAGTTTCATTTTCTAATCCTGGCAGCAAGGCTTCCTGATGCCCCTTTCTTCTTCCCACTGTTGGAACGATGCAGCTCATGGTTGGTCAGCTTTGGAGCAAACGGCTCGCCTTTAAGGCTAAGTTACTAAGTGCCTGGGGACGTCTCCTGCTCCTCCTGATGGCAGTAGGACCATTAACTTCATTTTGCTGCAATCAGTTACTACACTTAAAGTGGCTGGAAACATCATCATCCTGTACTGGCGTTGCTTTACAGACACTTTGCATTGATGTGAATGGCTCCACAATAGTGAACTGAAATGTAGGTGAGGCTGTTAAAATTATTTAGTGTAAGCCAGTAAGCAGAGCGACCAGAGAATGAAGTCTTCCATAATAAGTCTTCCAGGATAGCTCCCTACGTGAATATTGAGGTCCAAAATAAAGACCCATGTAATTCCAGAATAATTACTCTAGTTATTTTCGGTGACTCCTCTCTCAAATTTTGTGAAGTGTCTGAAAATTGTGCATGTCCCTGTCACCCCAATGAGATCACGGTGTTTCACAAAATTTAGAGTAGATGAAGTTACTGACTCCCCCAGGCAGCCTGCTTATTTTTTAATCCATTTACAGTGTTTTGATTCCATGGTGATAAGGACTTTATAAATGCTAATTGATAAATGAGATAGAGTTTATATTGGCTCATAGAAGGCAGAAGTAGTCAAATGCATACTAAATTGCTATTTTTTAAAAATTTGACAAGACTTTCCATTCCAAAGTCGACACAGTGAATAAACTCGAGGAAAATACGTCCTTCGACATGTCATTAGCAAATGCTGTGAGCATCTGGGTTTGCAGGCTCACGCCAGGTTGGCAAAGGTGGATGGCCGGGAAACCGCTGAGGAATCTAGAGACAGCTGTCAGATGTCTCACAGTTAGTATGGGCAGTGTCACACGCTTTAAACTTCCCTTCTCCTTTCTTTCTTCCCTTCCCCTGCAAGGATCAGGCCAGCCCAGCAGCCACCCAGGCACTAGCTTGGGAAGGGGAAAAACTCTGGTTCAACCCACCGTATGGACAAGCTGCCTTCAAAGGAAGTGTCTGGGGCTTTGGCTTCAATCACTCAGAGGTTCCTCACTTTCTGCAGTAAGACAAACATGATTCTGGGAGTTTTAAACTATTTTTACTTCTCTGCTGTTCTTTTTTTCTTAAACACATTGCCTACTTTGACTCCCGCTAAGTTCATAGGCACCCTAGAGGTAAGCCAGCCTGCCCACAAGAGGTGTGCACTACTTCTGAAGGAAATGGATGGCTTTTGGATGGAGCTTTTCTGGCTCACCAGAAACCAGGTTTATAGCCAGAAAACTATGAAAAAATTATACAAATTGTTGCAGGCTTGCTCAGTGCTTTTATGGAAGAGCCTGAAAATTTTATGAAAAAAATCTGCAAAATGAAAAATCAGCCTATTCTCTCTCATACCTGGAGGCTCTGTCTCTGTGTTTTACAGGTTCTGATGGTCTTTTCTCCAAATCCCTCCGGAGACAGTAATCACCTGATCCTTGCTCAATGAGTTACACGATCTCGGTGACCCAGGACGGGTGGCACTGCAGAGCCCCAGCAGCGCGTGGATGCTCCCAGAACCAGAGCCCCCAGTCCCTGGGAAGCACCAGCACCAGTATTCCGGGGAGCCTGGGAGGCGAGCAGCCTGCAGAGCCTTTACAGGCTTCCTTCCTTTTGCCTTTTATTGTCTAGCCAAGCCTAGCTGCCTCTTAAGCCCGTGTGAACAAAGACTCCCTGATGCTGGAGCGTGTCAGCAGAAGTATACATCAGCCCATTTTTTCCTATCTGTGGGGAATGCAATGCTCTCTGCCTTGTTTTCTCTCTCATTCTGGTCCTGCACCAGGCGGCAGACATTGATAATTAATTGCCTTGGTCGCTTTTTAGCTGCAGTCTCTTGCTGGAGCCACAGCATAAAAAATAGAAGTTAAATTCGTGTCAGTCCCGCCGTACAATTCCCTTTCTCTGCGAGATACGGTCTGAGCACAACGTGCATAGCAGCCTCCAGACGTCGGGCTGGGGAGCCAGAATGGCGCTGCTGCTATTTCTGCCAATGCTGACATTAGTCACACTAAAAAGGAAAAGCTACCTCTCACCTCACTGTAAAATCTAGCAGGATGCTCAGCACCCAGAGCACCCCAGGAGGGTGCTCCATGCCTTTGGCTGGGGGTAGCAGGGCTCCGACCACAGCTATAGCCAATACAGGCCAGGGTGTCCACTGTAAAAAAAAGCCACTTTTCTGCTCAGTGGGTGTGGGTCTGCACTTCCCCAAGGCTCCACTTGCCCCACTGAAAAAAGGGAGTGACAATAGCCCCACAACAAGGGCACAGCATCGCCTACGGGGCCATGCAGAGCAGCACCGTGGGAAAGGCACACCGAGGGTCAATGCTGATACCAACAGACAGGCAGACGGACAGAAGACCTTGTATTTAAAAAAATTAAGGGTGAAACTTTTGATTTCACCTGCCAGTGAGCCCATGAAGATTTAGTCTATAGTGAAGTGTGTTGCAGACATTTTATACATAACTGTAAGCACAGTAATAAAGCATGCTATATGAGTTACAGGACATAGTAATAAACAACCTCTGGTGATCTATCAGTCCAAAAGACCCCATCAGGATTTATTAAAACTTCTGTTAATCATTTATACTTGCCGTTCTGTACCTAAAAGCCTGCGAGCACAAAGCTTCGAACAGAAAGCCATGTTGGGAAGACAGTTTATTACAAGCCCTGTGGTCAGCAGGAGTGAAGATACACGTGCATTTTAGTGGGCATGAGTTTGCTGCAAAGACTTGTATCTGCAGACATGACATCCCCAAACACCGGCTGATGCTCCAGAGGCTGCATCAGAAAAAGAAGAACTGGTCATCTTCACATTGTTTGTTTATAGAAATTGCTAAAATTACTGCTGTTAATAGGATCTGGGGAAGAGCCACACGCAGCAATTATCCAGGCTTACTGCAATTGACTGAAGTTGTCCAAAAATCACAAAGACAAAGAAAATCTCCCCCTGCCGTTAATCCTCTTGTAGTCTAGACAAAATCTCACTAAGTCTATTCCCATGACCATGTGGCTCTGCACTGTCACTCGAACACTGAATAATAGTTAACAGTCCATCAAATTTGAGATTATATCCCCTCTGCCATTTTCAGAGATTTTTAGGCTGTTTACACTGATGAAAGTAGAAACATGCCAGGAGAAAAAAAAATCAGCTGGGAACAGATTTTGGCTGGAGCCCTTCCAGTGGCACCTGAAAGGTATGGTTTGAAGTCTCCGTGCAAGTACTGCTTTTTGCATTAGCTATGCACTTTGCTATCTGCAGACAGGAGATCAGCAGGCATTTGCTCACCCCAAAATGCAGCGAGACACCACCAACAGAACTGGCAGAACTGCACTAACATCTCTGTAAGAACGCAGATTTGATCACGAGTTATTCTTTGGCCAGGTCTCTACACAAATACCAAACTGGGAATGGGAGACTGATGCAGCTACCAAGAAACCTCATGGCATCTACTGAAATGAGTTGCCAAAGTCTGGCAAAGACTTCTCAGACCAAGCAAATGCACTTTCTCAACAGAAAGTGTCAGCCCATATGTTTTACCTGGAAAGTAGGCATCAGATAGATGTGTGGTCAATGTGGTACAAGAGCACTCTTCGGCAAAGAGACATTGATGCTGAAGTCGAAGCCAGTGATAAAACAAAGCCTTATACTTTTGAAAGACCTAAAAATACAGTGAAATATTACTCAAGAAAGACATGTTAGCCTGTCAAGGGAAATACCAAATGCCCTTTCCGGCAGGAGCTTTGGTAATGATATAAATGAAGATCTCCCAGAAACCTCAAATTATGAAATATTTGTTTCAAGGAACGGATGACATCCAAAGCATTATTCGAGGCAAATCAGACCCTCTGCTGATTTTCTCTCTTGCTATTCCAGGTGGAGAGCAGCAGGCATTGCCAGTATTCATTTAGCAGGAAGGACCCTAGGTGTAATTGAGAGTTTGCTTGGCAAAGATTTTTTTCCTCTGGTTTTGACATAATATGCATTCAAGTATAAGCAATCTGCATTAGGTGGAGGTCTAGCAGTTTCCCTCCAGTCCTACACTGACAAAAGCTGATTTTTGCAAGTATCTGCTGGTAACGAGAGCTGATGTCTTGTAGATGAAAACAGGTGCTGTTCTGCAATAACCACGGGATCCACCTCTGCCCACGGCATTGCACGAAGGCCGAATCCCATCACAAATGCCACATAAGGTCTCCTTCTTCCCTAGGGCTTCTCGATATGGAAGTTCATTGAATGAGCAGCAGCACCCCACTGCATGTTGGATGGTGGGTCCGTTGTGGTCATGGTGAGTCCCACCCGGATATGGGACACTGCAAAAACATGCACGCCATTGTTTATGTAGGTCTTGCTCTGAACAGGGGACCCTCGCTCCATGACTCAGTCCAGTGCTGCCACCGTGAACAGGGGAGCACTGATGGGGCTGAAGCCAGCAAGGTGCCCCGTGGCATAAGGGGTGAGGAGACCTCCTGCACCCACTGCAGACCAGGAAGAGCTGGTGGTGACATCCCTCCTTGGTTCAGTCTGCACGGAGGTGCCAGCCACCTTGGAGGGAGCGTGCTGCTTCTTACAGGGAGTGCAGCCAGTCCCTCCTTTGGATGAAAGACCCTGTGGAGTCTTCCCAAGTGCCCAGGTGTCTCCATCACCATTGAAGCAGAGAAAGGGTGGTCTCTGTCTGATGGGGGGACCAGATTTGTGACTTGGAAACCCAAGCTTTGTGCTCTCAGGATCATGATCCCAAACAGCTTTGCAATAGCTACTGCCCTGTCTTATCAAACTCATGACCTCTGCTTGTGAGAGATCCTTGCTTTTCTTTTCCCTTCCCCATGGGAACAGCCTTGTTCCCTGGGGTGAATGGGCTACTGCAGCTGGCCAGATGTGCAGGTACATGCTGTTTCTCTGCAATTCATGTCTGCCCCTGTATATCACAGGGTTTTCTTGGTGTGGCGCTGCTTTGCAAATCTGCGTTAGGAGCATGGCATTAGCGCTGCAGCTCTGTGGGAAGTGCGAGTGCTCCAATTCCCCCAGCGATTAGTGGGTGACAGTTCTGATAAATCAACTGTTTTATCATAAACTTGTGCACTCAGCATTAACTCTACATGTCTCCACCTCTGGGTGAAGTGATTATTATTCACCAGGAAAGAGACAGCCTGCAACAGGGAAGTCCTCAGCAAATCCCTCTGAGGAGCTGCCACATCACTGCCCTGGTTCATGCATGTGCACACACACATGTGCCCAGCCACATGATGACAACAACATGTACCTACAGCATAACCTGCATGTGCCCGCACACACCCACGTACACAGAAGAGACACATCCACGTGGGCTTCGTGTATGGCCAGGAGCCCCATGCATCCACGCAGGTACACACAGTGATGCCCAGGCAAGGGACTAATCCTAGCTCTTCCCTGCTGCATTTTCAATTGTGTGGTCCTTAGAGATGCTGTGTTACTTGCCAGCCCCCCAAGCAGCTGACTGAGAGAGCAGCAAACACTTAGCATCCCCAGCACAAATCCATGTGCATGTGTGTGCTTGGTGCCTTCTTCATGCAACTACCCCTGGGAGTGATGGGCGTGATTTTTTTCTCCAAGGTGGGGCAGCCAGTGTGCATAGCCCTGCTTGGTTTCCAACCTATCTGTCCGCCTGCACCCAGCTTGTAGGACTGGCTGTCAACCAGCTTTTTTCAGAGTCCCAGCTGCACAGTGAGCCTTGCAAAATGGGAAAACCCAATCCCTTGCAGCTGGGGGCAAATTTGAGGACAGGGAGCAGGCACTGGACTTCACCTGCTCTGCTTCTCAGTGTCAGGACATGATGACTTGGCACACACACTCATGCAGAGCTAAAGGGGTCCTGGTGGGCCAATGCTGAAGTGAGCTTTGGCAGTCCCAAAGCTGTGCTCACCCTGAGCTGCCATCGCTGATGGGGACACTTCCATTCATCACCACTGGGTTTGCAGAACAGAGCCTTGCTTCAGCCTGGGCAGTCTGTGATACTGAACCCAGGCTTGGGCCAGGAATGAAGACAGGTGGAGAAAGAGGCACCAAAGGCACTGGGATGCAGCACAGCCTGCAGCCAAGAAGGAGCTTCAGCTAACGCATACAGGGAGCCACAATACCCAGATACCAGTTACCCAGGAGGATGCCTCAAGGCCGAGGGCCACCGCAGGCATCTACCCTGACCTCCCTGCACACAACCTCCCATGTCTGGGGCAGGGGACCACTTCTACACCATGGGAGGAACCAGGGTGGCTTCCCAGGGGCCCATAAATCACTGTGTCTCTCTGTGCATTGTAGCAACTCCTCATTTAGTGTATGTATGTATTTGTGTATTCCTTCTGACATTTTTATTATTATGAGATGGTTCCCCTGAAGGGGGATGAATAATGAAAATGCAGCCTTTGGATACAGGAAAGTAGGGAGGCAGAGAGTAACTGCTCTGCCTAAAGACACCTCGCTGCAGCGCATGTCCCCTTCCCATGCACCTCTGTCCCCAGAACTGGATCCCGGTGCCCCCCGGCACAGAACCAGCACCACATCCACCCTCTCCTCCTTCTATGAAATGCTGGTGCATCATGTCTGCCCTTCCCCTGCCGTTCCTCCAGCGAGCTCTGGTGTCTCTTGTCCTGCCCCCAGATGTGGCTACTAGCACCAATTCCAGAAAGGTACTTATGGTTATTTGGTCTCCTCTGCTGACCGTCCTGCCTGAGCACCAGATGTTGTGTTGAGGACATGGAGCGGGGCAAGGGGACAGCTCTGTGGGCTGCTGGAGGAGATGTTTGCCAAGAGGGTGTTTTTCAGGGCGAGGAGTGGAGGTGTGATGTGATGTCCCACCAAGGCATCCTGTGTGGGTTGCTGGGAAGCCTTGGACAGCTGCAAGCATGTGAGAGCGGAGTGGCTGTGCTCATACTCAGGGCTAGGGTGGGCTCTGCTGCGGACCGAAGCATGGGTGTAAGGGAAGTGGGGAGAGTAACTGGCCCCCATCAGCTGCTGTCAGGGGATTGTGTCCCCGGGCACTGTGGATGGGAGTGCTGATGCCCAGGGCTGGGTTTGGAGATCAGAAAAAAATCAACAGTATCGGTTTCCGTGGCAACCCTGCCACAGAGCTGTAAGCGAGCGTCATGGCCCCCATCACTGCAGACATGAGGGAAGGCCATGCCTGGGTGATGGTTTCTAGACAAAATTATGTCCCCTTCATTACATGGCACCGGAAGAGAGGCTGGAGACCTGTGGGCTGGAGCCAGCTCCACAGAGGAGCAGATGTGGAACTAGAGCCACCAGTCCCACTCCATCTGCCAAATCCACAGCCCAGACCCCCTGTGGAGCAGGAGGATGGTCTCTTTACTGAGGGCCTCCTTTCTTCACCATGCAACCCAGGGGCAAATGACTTGCAGGGGGATTCAAATCCTGTGGACCTTCCCAGGGTGGTTGGGATGGATGGAGGGGTTTGCTGCGAAATCCTGTGACCACAAAGATCAATAGCACAACATAAAGCCATTTATATTGCTGTAAAGGGAGCATACAGACTAGAATTAGTTACACTAAAATGTCTGTTGCGGAGTATTAATTGGGTTACTAAATATGCCACTGCGAATGTATTTTATAGGCAGCATAAATTTCTGTGTTAAGAAGGACCATTTCTGGTCCTCTCTGTGGCTGCCCATCATGGTGTGAGCTCCACCAGCACAGGGCTCTCGTGGCCCGGCGTGCACAGGGCACCTGGCAGGTGATGCTGCTGGGCTCCCTTGGTGCCACAGACCTGGCAAGACTGCACTGGGCTTGCCGGAGTTGTCCTGATGAAAACACCCTCTGTGTTCCCGCAGGGAGCAGAGGCACAGCTCAGCCCTGGAGGCAGGAACCGTGACTGGTCAGGATCTGGCCCACTCCCTTGCTGGGGTGGAAGAAGAAAGTCTTGGTGTGATAAACCAGGTCCCCTTTGCAGGGGGAAAGCAAGGATGCACGAGGGATTGGGGGGGTTTTGGGGTTTCACCATGGGACCCTGCTGCTGCACAGTGGGAAGCACAGGCAGGGATGCTGTGCACTGCCTGCATGTGTGGGGTGAACCAGTGCAATGGAACTGGGAAAGGATTGTGGTCCCTGGGCATCATGTCAGGGCTCTGGGCTGGTGAGCTTGGCCCTTCAGGGACAGTAGCTGGAGGACCTAGTACCACCAAAGACTCAGCCATCTGTTTAGATGCAGATACACAAACACAGGGTGTAGTTCTGGACCTTGTGTGATATCTTTGCTATGCTAGTCCCATTTCAGCACTGCTCCTCCTGCCCTTGTACATCTCCTGCTATCGAATGCTTCTTTAAACAGAGAAATTCACCTTTCCAGTTGCTTCAGATTATTTGTGGTTCTTGCAGTGAAAAAGTTAAAAAAAAAAAAAAAGATGTAAACCTTCCCAGAAATGTGAGCTTCTGCCTGCTTGCTGCCCAAGGGGCTCCTGCCAGCACTTGCACCGGCAGTTGGAGAGTTGAATCTCATCTGTAAGTCACCCTGCCTGTGGCTGTTGTGGGGTGGTCACAGAAGGGAAGCAATCCTGGTTTTACATGAAATATTTAACTCTATCTAAGTTACAGCTGGCATACATCCACTGCAAACAAACATCCGTGGAAGATCCGAACTGTCAGTAAATGCCTATGAAAAGAAGGGAGAAAAACACAGCTTTCAACATTAAAAATATCACTGCAACTTGCTCCTTTTAGTTTAAAGAGTCTCTAAGGGCAAGTCTTTGACCCTGCAGCCCTGTTGCTCGGAGCCATTTTGGACAAGTACATATCGAAAGGGCAGTTATTGAACTGGTGACGCTTGATTTTGATTTTTTATTTTTGTATTTTTCTGGTGAGGCAAACGAAGATAGAAGCAAATAGACATGAGGAAAGAAAAGGGCACAGAGAAAAAGGTAAAAATATCATTTCCCGTATACTTTGGCTTAGTTGCTGAAAAATGTCAAGCCTACAACCTGCTCTTGTTTCAGATTTGAGAGGAAAGCTTTGGCAGAGGGCTGGCAGCAGCCAGCGAGTTTACCATGGGATCCAAGCCAGACACTTCTTAGGGAGGCAAATGAGATGACAGGAGGAAGAACAGGAGATAATCTGGGGATGAAGAGGTGCACACAATGTGGGGCTGGCAGCGAGGACTCCAGGTTCACAATGCTTAACTTATGCCAAGTTGGTCACCTCGGAGAAGGAGGGGATGTCACTGGGACACTGGTCTTGACTGGACTGTTCCCCGTGCAGAAGTCCCTGGTCCCGAGCCATGTGCATGTCTATATAGAGGATTCCTCCTTCCTTTGCTTGAATACTAGTGACTCACACAGAGCTTGAGAAGAAAAAAAATGTATTCCTAAACATTGTTATTTTGGGTTCATAAAAAACAGATTGTTCACTAGGTAACAAGAGAACAACTTGCCAGACACATGTAGAGGTCACGACGACTGTGATTCATCTTACTAATCTAGCAGGTATCTAGAGCCATTTTAAATGTCTTTATGCTTGGCAGTGATTCACATCAACTGCTCCCAAGCACCTTTCCAAAAATGCAAGATTTCTTTGCTCCTCTGTGATCGTGAGAGTTGTTCACAGAAGGTAAGGAGAAAGCAGTTAAGCACTTGCCAGATAACCATGTGCCTCACCTGAAGACAAGAGGATTAAGACAAATCTGCATTTAATGTCTGCACTCAGATAGCAAAATATGAAAACGTTGCCTCCTTGTACATGTGCATGCTGCAGAGCTCCATGATGGGTCTCCTATTTGCATCTAACTACCTTCCAACTTCAGCATCTCTACAAACTTCATGCATAGCTGGACCAGAAGCATCTCCAGGAGGCTTTTCCAGAAGGAACCTCCAGAATGAGACCCCAGGAGAGCAGCAAAGGTTCTTCACATGTGCAGACCACATACGTGCAGGTCTTCATCTGAGGGGTGGTGGCAGGACATTGAGAGAAAGCAGGAGAGATGCTCAGGCAGTCTGTGGCAATCTGTGGCTGGAGGACCATGGGATAAAATGAAATCCTCTAGAGAGGGACTGGCATGCAGTTTAAATCTGGGAACGTCAGATTCAGACTACAGTCAGTGGGAGTGGGTAGATGGGACATGGGTGGGAGATCAGTCAATGCATGAGTTACAGATCTAGGAGAAAGTGAAAAGGAGCAGGTGAGATCATGTAGGCTGCTTGGAGAGGTGGAGGAAAAGCCATTGTATTCCCTTCCACATCATGTGTGGTGCTAGGAGAAGTAGAGGAACAGGAGAAGGCTGCTGAGAAACCACCAGCTTCCTGGGCATCACCAACATGTCCCTGAATGCAGGTTATTGTCTCAGCGTAGAAGTGAAGTGCCCATGGGACATTCTTCAGGACCATGCACTCCCACCACTTCCCTGGTGTGATTGAAGGGTGCAGGGTGATGTTATTCACTTCTTCACATAGGTAGAGGGCCCCTAGCCTCCTCCCATCCTCCCCTCTCCAGCAGATAATAAAGAGATCCTTCCAAGAGAAGGCCCACCAGCAGGCCAGATGCTGAAAATAGAGGTTGGATGGGTTCTTGGTAGGCAGGGTCTTTTGCAGCTGAGAGGTGTATGCAAGAGCAGGGAAAGGGAGGTGGTTGGTAGCATTGAATATACTGCTCTGTGCCTGCCCAGGGACCATGTTTCAGCGGAAAGACCTGTATATGTCCTGGTAAAGTCTTGGACAGCCACACTGCCAGCAAAGCCTCTGCCATCTTGATAGGCTGGGACTTAGTCATCTGTATTGTCAAGACAGTGTTTGGGATAGATATGACCTAAATAGGGACATCTGATTTTAGTCAGAGAAATTGCACCCTCTCTGCTATTTTCTTATTAAGAAACCCAACACAGGTTAAATGCACAGAAAAAAATGAACCAGTCCTTTCAAACTGTCTTTATCTGGAAAAGCATGGGTCCTATCTCCATTTGTATTCCAGGAAAGTGATCTTTAGCCTGAGCTTTAATGTCAACACATTGAATTAAAGGGTTCTTCATTAGTTACAAGGAAGGTGAAAATCATCTTCTGCTGAAATGTGGTTTGCAGCAGTAAGTGGCAGGGAGATGATTGTGCTGCTTTCTGCAACAGGTTTCTGCTCTTCCCTCAGGAGTGTAAACAGGCAGTTCCTGATGCCAGAGATGGAGAGCGCAGAGCCAGGGCTTGCTTGAGCAGATGTAGCACGTGGGAGGGCTTTCAGGTCTTCATCATCACCAATCTCTGTCCCCTCAAAAAATCAAGCATGAGAGTGCTCCACGTTCTTGGGTTCAGACCTTGGGTGTGTCGTGAGACTGGGGACCAGCTGTTTTAACACGACTTCGGACCTGGGAAGAAACTGGATAACATGCCAGGGGCAGGACCCAGGGGCTAGCTGCATCCAGGATGTGCTGCTTGTCATGCATCCCACACCATGCGAACGGGGTGTCAAAGGGTTGAGAAGAGGAAATGCGTGACCGGAACAAGTTGCTTTTTGCTTTCTTTGTGGACAGGTCTTTGAAGAGCTTAGCCAGCCCAAGTAGCTTTAGGCAGTCAGGGTCAGCCAAGCAGGAGCTGAGGTTCAAGGACCAGCGTGTAGCTGGTGGCTTTCTTCCCCCACTGCAGCAGAGGTAGGGCTCTTTGCACCACTGAAACTGGGAGGAAGCACAGCGTGGGATGAGGATGCAGGGATGTGTGCATGCATTCATTCAGCAAGAAAAAAATGTGTATATGCAGCTGCATACACTCTATTTACACATTTTTACTAGGGTGTTTTTATTTTTTATTACACTATAAAACAAGAATAAGTGATCAGAAACAAAAGAATTTAGTTATCAGCTGCCAAAAGCAAGACAGAGAGAGAAGCATTGCAATAAATTGCACAGTCCATAAAAAATTCCAGCGTATTAACGAAAGTGCTGCAGAGCAGACAACAGGTAATGATAAAGCTGAACGTAATTACTAAAGAAAAGAATTCTTTTAAAATACTGGGATATTATTAGCAGAGAAACATTGCTGATCTACAGTTTAGTTGGCTGGATGAAAGAATATCTGTATTAAAGTGAGAAAAAGCAGAAGCAAGCCTGAATTTGGCGACAAATCCTACCCAGGTCACGTTTAGGAAATGGGAGTACCAAGGCCTTTCTTTTCCATCAGATCGTGCTGCATTTTTACCGTAACATCAGAATACGCGGCTGACACCTTGTCCGGCCCAATTAACGTGACACACTAAATCTCTGCAAATAGGCTGCCTGCTGCAGCCCTGCTCCACAATCTCAGCGTACCAAGTAATAAGTTCCTTCTTTTTTTCTGACACAGGCTATGAACCCGCAACTATACACCAGAGGCACAAATTCTCAAAGCCCAAATGCAAAACTCTATAGGCTGCTCAGCTTAGCGCTTTGTTAACAAAACCCAGATGAAAACTCTCTCAGATTGTCCCTTTTATCAATTTTGCCAGCCAATACGAGATGTGGAGGCTGACATCGAAACAATGTGCTAGTTAGAGGATTCAGAGCGCATTGACCAAGTCATTTTAGTTAATCAATTACCCATTCCGTGGTCCTAATAGCTCTTTAGATCTCATTTCACTTAGTGAAACTGCAAAATCCAGTACTCAGCTATACAATTTATTAATGAAATTTCGCTTTATAGTAATTTTACAAATTATGGAATGGAAAATAAAGATGATTAACAATGCCTGCAAAGATTCAACAAATGTATGTAAGGTTTTAGAACTTCATTGTGAATCAGTAAATCTAATCGATGGATAACTGTTATATTGGAATTAATATTAACATAGTGGTAACTTATTCTAATTATTGCATAACCTATTTTGGAGGGGCAATTTTTGTATCAGCATGAGCTGTCGGTCTTTAATCTTTCATTAAATTCATTCATAGCCTTTTATTAATCTGCCAATCAAGCTTTATATTTGAATTAAAAGCTCTGGGACTTGGACTTGTCAAGTCAACCAAATGATTTCAAAATCAGGATTTAGGAATTAGACAGTTACTTAATTACTGCAAACAGTTCATTCACAACTGCCTTCCCCTCATTGTGATACTCATGGTCACACCCTTCTCCTCATGAGTTTTGCTCTTTCTGCAGCCTTCATCTTTTCTAACAGGTGCACCAGAAAATATGGTCTTGTAGGGAAAACAAGAGAATACAGACTGTGAAATAAAGGACTGGCTTGCATTGCATGTGTTCTGAAAGCCACATCAAATTTGTAGCTCAGCCCTAGTAGGTGTAGTTCTTAATTATCTAGATATAATCTTTGCTAGTTTGTCTTTCAGATACATAGAGGGACAGGCAGATCCTCTCACAATGCTGCTGCGAAGCACTACTGAACTGTCTCACGCTTTCTTTTTCCTCTATCGTCGTCCATCACCAGCACTTGTGCACGTTCCCTGGCCCTGATCGCAGCCACCCAGTGCACACATGGCAGGACAGGCACCCAGGTGGCTCATAGGTGCCTTCGTCTGCGGCACTGCCGTTGTTCTGCACCCAGGACCTCTCCTCTGCATGCCAATGCAGATGCAGCCATATTTGTCATATTTACATGTACAAGACAGTGTTAAGGCTGTGTGTGGGACAAGGAAGAGGAAGATAGAGTTATCACACCAGGCAGGAACGCATATGGGCATAGCTGGGTCACTCCTATCTGCGTTTGGGGGTTTCAAGCCCATGCGTCATTGTAATGTGCTACTTGTAATGCTACTATCTAGTGACCTTAATGCCCAGCTGCTGCCTTGTGGATATGAATATCATGAATATCAAAGTTGCTGCGGTGTTTACATTGAGTTAGAAAATTGATCCCATCCCACCCACAGGCACTAGCTTGTTTTCCAAGGTACATATCCTTGTTATTAGTAATTTATAGGCAGCATTTGATATTGCAGACAGGGTGGGGCAAGGAGCAGCAGCAGGAATTGCTGTCAGCATGGTAAGATGCATATGTAACTGGTGGCCTAAGGATGCTATTACCTGGCCAACTCCTACTCTGCAAGACCTCTTGCTTGCAGCCTTATCTTTCTTATGTTGGCTGTAGCAATTCTGCAGAGTCAAAACAACATGCTGCTCAAGCTGCAAACTAACATCATCAAAAAAACGTTTTGTTTTATATTGAAGATGAGCAGTGAAATGGCATCCTTAGATCTGGGCAACCTGCTACCTCAAAAGGCTCACTCGTAGATAAGAGAGCCAATGGCTCCTTTGAAATAGAAGACATCTCTAGCAGGAGTGAAGGCCACAATGGAGTTGGAGGCACGGGAGTCCGACAGTGAGCAGAACTTATCGAGGCTGCCCATCCTAGCAGGGCTGCAAGTTGCCATGTAGTTCAGGTGCAACCTGTGCAGTTCAACCCCATGCCTTCCAGCAAGGGAAACAGTTCACCAAAACCAAAGCCACTCAGCATCTACCGAAGTCCTGCAGTGTCTCGTAAAGAGGTAGGGAGCCCAGGAAAGGCTCAGGGACTTGGGGTGGTGAGGCACTGAGACGGGGCTGAAAAGGATTGAGCAGCCTCAAATTTTCCTCTGTAAAGGATGAGTCAGAAATTGGACCCTGAGAAGCCCATGTACTTTCACTGTCCAGGGTCCGCTGAGCACCAGCTGGGATCTGAGTTCAGACAGGCTTTGCCCTCCATCTAAATCCCTTTGCTCCCTTCTCTCCCAAGGGGCCTCTGCTCTGAAGATGCGAGGCCAGTGCCGTGGCACTCTCCTGCTTTCGTCTTTGTGGTGTAAGTGTTGCAGTTCTGGCAGTAGCCTGAGGGCAATTCGCTCTGGAAAGTTTGAGCAAAGCTGGTTCAGTTGCTTCAAAGTAGGAAGTGGATGACAAAAATACATAATTGCCTTCTTAAGAAAATAAAAAGCAACATTTTTTTTGGCAGATTGGCAAGTATACACTTCCTACACACTTTCACTTCTACCCAAAACATGATTCCAGCCTTATTTTTATTTCAGGAACTGTGAATTATGAAAGGGCTCTCCCCTCCCTTTTCCTCTGCCTTTTTCTCTCTCCCTCCAACTCTTTCTCTCTCTCTTTCTCTGCACTCCTAACCAGTATTATGTTAGTTTATAACCTTCACATGCAGACCATGTTCTAATTTACTTTATACACACGTTGCAGGGCCCACAGGACAAGGACCGGTTTGCTGCTGCTGCGGCTTTATGAATAAATCCTTTCACAAAACAAAATCCCCCTGCAGTGCCACAGCTGGGTGATTTGTTCTACTACATCCCAGTGCCCCTTGCCCCACACTTTTTCAAGTGCAAGGTGTTTGTGCATGCCCAGAGCCAAAAGGAAGCTGCCACATCCCCTCGGCTGCCCCCTGGCCCGTGGGATGCCCCTTCGGCTGGATCTCCGCACACCCCTGGGCATCTGCCGGTGCTGGTACCCGCTCACTGCCTGCACACCGGGCAGCTCCGTGGCTCTGCAGTGGGTCACCTCGCATGGGTGATTACAAATCCTCTTTCTCCTGAGAAGGGAAACGCTAGCCATGAAGTTATTTGTGGTCAGTTGCCACGTGGCCTTTGTAGACTTCTAGAGTCTCTCCGGTTAAGCCTGCTCGGAGGAAGGTGTAGCTGTTGGCTGGAGTGCTGCCCTTACACAAATGCCAACCTGTGCTGACAAACCAAGTCCAGGCAGGAAGGCGGCATGCGCTGACACCAGGAGGCTTTCCTGCCTCTTACCTGCCGGTCCCCACATGTTTGGTTACACAGGCGTGCAGGCAGCAGCATCACTGCTGTCAGCTTGACCAGCCTCGAAGTTCACAGATCGACTGCTGCAAAGGGCAGCCCAAGGAGCTCCAAAGACAAGTGAAGAAACCCCCTCTTCACAGGGGCAATGCCCAGAGGTGCACCTCAAACCGCAAGGCAGGGGAGGGCGGAGGGACGGTTCGGTGGGGGTTGGCAGAGCATCTGTCCCTTGGAGGAGGAGCTGTGGGAGAGAGAAGCAAAGCCACATGTGGAGCTATGTACAGGTAAAGGATGATCCTGATCAACTTCACTCCTTGGCTGCACCTGCTACTGTTTATGCCAATGAACTGGTAAGGCTGAGAGCCACCATAAAGGACCTGGACGATGGAGATAAGTGTCACTTGGAGCTTCTGGCATCAGGGAAGGCGAGAAAAAAATGGTTGGGCAGTCTCCATCATGCAAAATGCACTTGATCCCACAACCTCCCTCCCATTAAATGCATCACACACGACTGTGACACTGTGAAGCCCCAGCTAGACTGGCTCAAAAGTGAGTTGAGAGCTGCAGGAAGAGTGCGGGAAGTGCTGAGAGTTTCCCACAGCTCTTCTTTGGGATCCTGGTGATGGGCAGGAGGCATTGCCTAAATACTAGGCATAGGGACTGGTAAAGCACCTGGGCACGACAGGTGAAATGCCATGCGAACGTCAGCTACACATCCCCAACTCCAGGCATGCCAAGGAGTGCTTCTGTCCTGCACGTCCCCTGTGGACTTTTTGCAATGTGAAGACTAATGTTTCTTTCCTGCTATTGCCAAGAAGAGACCAAACTTCCCCAAACCAAATCCTTCCAGGACGAGTAATGTAAGCAGGAAAATAGCTGTCCATTTAACTCTTCCTTGCAGAAGGGAGACAGGCAGGGGACTAATTTTTCATCTTCCTCCCTCACCTCTCTCCCATTGCTAATCTGTGATGGAGGCTCTCTCACTCAGCTCTCATACCCTTTGGCCACCCTCAGGCACCTCACACTGCTGAGATGCAGGGAGCCCTGCTCCAAAAAGTGACTGACGGCGTCTTGCTGAGCATGTCAGCCCATGCCGGGTAGCATGCTGGCTTCCATCTCGCCCTGCCAGCAGGCCATGGGGAGCCCTGTGGGTGCTGACTGGGCAGCAGCTGCCATCAGAGGCTTCGGTCCAGGGTTGCGGGGGGCTCAGGACAGGGAGCCCAGCTGTGCCAAAAGCTGTGACAGCTGCTGCTGGTCCCAGATGACAAGAGAGTTTACAGCACTTGTAATAGGGGACCTGCAAACAGTAAGATGGGATGCAGCTCTGAAGGAGCTTATGGAGGAGCAGAATGTGTGCAACCAGCCCTACCACCCCCAGGGGCTTCTCCTCCTGCCTGAGCTGGGCAGCAATTTCTAGCACGCTGCTGCAGAGCGCCTGGCTCCTAGAACAGCTCTGATCTCCCACCTGCACCCCTCACTCTGGAGCCATTTCCACCTTTGCTACAACCAGCACTGTGCCGCGGCTGTCAGTATCTGTCTCAGTAGCATCTTGTCCCTGGGTCCAGCCCCTCAAGACATCTGTGGTCTTGGAAGAACAAAAAGTCACCAGAGACCATGCATGGTCCCTGTGACTCCCCAGGTGGTGAGAGGGTCTCAAGCCCAGGCTTTGGTAGGGGAAGTCGTGGTGCTGGCATCCAGCATGGAGCATTTCAGAGAGTGGGGACTACTGGGGCCCCAAAAGGGATGAACTCACTCTCGCAGGGGTGGTCCCCAGCTAGTGATCAGAGTCTTCCCAGGCTTCCTGTCCCCATACCAGAGCTGTGCGTGCATTTATCATCAACAAGGATCCTGGGAGCAGGGATGGGATTGGAGGCAGCTGTGTTCCCTGCCTAGTCTCCTCCAGAAGCAGGTCCCTGCTAATTGCCTGTGATGAAATGAGGCAGATATACCTCCCCATGCAGGACTGGGCTGCTGCTTGGAGAATAAATCCCCTTCCTAAAAGCTGAGCCCAGCCACATGCATCTACCCTACCCCTGCAAGCTCTCAGCACAGAGCAAGCTTCCCAGGCCCACAACCCATCCGTCTCCTGGCACGCTCATCTCCGCAGTGCCTCTGGCAGAGCGGTAAGCTCCTGAATATTTTATGTGGTTATTAGTCGACAACATAATCTATCTGAGGGGAAGTCAGAACTGCTGACCAAGGCGTATGGCACAGCTGTGGGGAATGCTGACTCCCGCAGCACCCTGCCCCATCCTCGCAGCATCACCCCGTGCGGTGCAGGCACTGCCTGATGCTGTGGGCTGGTGGCTTGCCCTCGCATGTGCTGCATGCCCACGGCCAAGTGTGGGCACATGCTGCACTTAGAGGCAGCCAGATTGAATACCTCCTTGTCTGAAGGGCTTGTGTATACAACCCTTCCCCTCCTAATTTGACACATATGGTGCAGGCATGGTATGTCCATGTGTCTTGGCGCAGGGGCATATGCTCTGTACACAGCAGTACCATGATTAGTAATGCAAGAACCACAAACATGCCAGTGATGTGAGCACGTACAATGCCTATACCAGTAAGTACAAACATGAATGTGAGCATGCAGAAACTATGCACCCAGGCCTCTCCTTCATGTGCAACCCATCCAACTTCTGTGAGCCTGCAGCCGTCTGCACCCTGGCTGTGAGCAAGTGATCACCTGCACAGTGGAGGATTGCTGGCCTGCATTTTGCAGGGTGTAAAATTCAATACTCTTTGCACCTGAAGAAATGTCTTCAGGTGCAAAAGACTGCAGAGCTCAGGAATGCATAAGGACAGTACTGTGCAGACACTCACAGTGCAAACAGCCTGGGAAAGTAGAGTTTAGACTGGAAGGATGGCACAGAGGCTCCACACGTGTTCACTGCACGTGCTTGTGCTGTGGATCTGCACAGGCCCAGGGAGAAGAGAGAAAGCTAAGCCGTGTCTTTGGTGCGCCTGCCATCCATGGGAGGTGAATTCCAGTGCAAACAGGTAGCAGTTGTGCAAGATCTAAGACCATGATGAAAGTCTGGCCATGAATGTAACATGGGGGAAGGAAAATACTTGAGAAACTCTGCCCTTTTTAAATCTTGATCGCCAGCGAGTTACTTGAGATGGACACTCAGCTCTCAGGTATGAGCTAAGTTATTGCTTAACTTCTTGTTCCCGCTCCCACCCCTGTGCTGGCACTGGTGTGAAAGCAGGCAGCTGGGTCATGGTTTTTTCGCACTTTTTTCCAGATGGATCAGCTTCCCAGCCTGGTTTCTTGCATGGCCACAAATACGTCTGCTGCAGTCAGAGGGCCTTGCTGAGGATGGCAGATGGGTGGCAGCAGCACCCAGCAGCTCACAACAACCAGGAGCCAGGCTGAGGTGGGAGAGGTGGGATGGGTTAGAAGTCTGGGGGGCTGCAATCTGTCCTAGTGGGCTGCAAGTTCTTGTAGAGACAGACAGAGCTGCTGCAGCGGGGCACAGTTTGTGCCTGCTTCTTGGGAAGCAGAGGTACCTGGCAGTGCTGCCAACCCCGGGATGCTGCAGAGCATCCAAGCCGAGGCCCAGCTTGTGCTGCTGCTGCTGCTGAGCCACCCAGCGCTGCTGAGGAAGACTGTGCCAAACGGGTTCATCTTTATGTAAATCACATTCACTTCAGCTGGCTTCCAGGATAATCAGTATTAAAGGGAAACTATTTTCTAGTTCATTAGAGGAAAGCTGTGTCCCTGCGGCTGCTGCTGTCGGCACCTCCTTCTCCTTCCAGGAGAAATGATATCCGCGAGCACCAAACACGGAGACATTCACACTCCAAATGTCAAGTGGGGGAAGGAGGAGAAGAAAGGTTTGTGGCTTCAAGGGCAGCCCTTCCTCCTCCTCTTCCACCCTCCAGGAGAGTTTGAGTGAAATATGGCCCTTCCCCTTGGGCTCTTCCCCAGCAGCCCGCACCCCCATACAGGCTCTGCCAGCTACCCCAGCCCCACCTGCCATGGCCCTAGGGTCATCCTGCATCCCCTGCTACGGGACTCTCCTGGTCCTGATGAGCCCTCATTCTCATCTTTTCCTTGGGCTTCCCGCTGCTTGGTAGCAACCCCGAGAGCTCGGGTCTCCCCGTGCACAAGCACATTGATGCTTGTACTAGAGGCTCTTCCTCTCAGCAGCATGCTCTGCAGTCATCCCAGTACTGGGACTGTCATCCTCCCCATCTCTCAGAAAAAAAAAGCAAGTCTTTCTTGCATGGATTATGCCTTTCCTGATCCCCTGTGGTTTGGTGACCTCCTCAGAAGTTTCTTCAGCCTATTTCTGCCTTGGATTTTCCTTGTTCACAAGATGCCTGTGCTCATCTCCTAGCTTCTTTCTTTCTCACTGTCTCCCCATTTCTTCTCTGTGGTTTAGTCCTGTCTCTGTTTTAGCTGGGTAAAGATGCTGCTTTCTCATCCCACCCAGACATACCAGCACACACTCAGCAGGCAGTGGTGTTTTCAGAGTTGTAGAGGTTGTTGCCTTGCTGATAGACCTTGGTGTTGAGATCTTCCCACTGCTCCAGAACAAGGCTCTATGTTTGCTTGAAACCATGAGCTACCAAAGTCACAAAGCTCAATACTAATTCACTTCCCAAGAAACACCAAGGTGGAAGAAGTGATGCTGGCCTGATGATTCAGGGCTTTTCACCTGCCAAGTCTCTGGGAAGCTGTCCTCAGCCCTGCCCTAACAGACAGCTCCCAGATATCAGGTGTTGCTATTACATGGGCTGTCTATCAGGGTCCTTGCTTTGGGAATAACTCAATCTGGCTCCCAGAAAGCCTTCCCTATGCAGAAAATGGACATAGCATGAGAAGGCCTCAGTGTTGCCCACGTCCTTTGGGATTTCAGCAAGAGCCACAGTATCTTTTCACTTACCTGTGACAACTGGGGTTGACTGGAGGAGTGCAGTGCCATTGAGCTCCAGACATTTTCACCCTGGAGATGATGAGACAGGTTGATGTGGGGCTAAAAAATGGATCACACAAGCCATCCAGACCATATTGCAGCAGACGATGGTAAATGATTCTCACTCAGGTAGGCCTTCAGGGCAGCATCTTAGAATCATAGAATTGATTAGGTTGGAAAAGACCTTTAAGACCACCAAGTCCAACAGTTAACCTAGCACTGCCAATCCTGCCATTAAACCATGTCCCTAAGCACTGCATCTACATGTCTTTTAAATACGTCCAGGGATGGTGACACTCAACCACTTCCCTGGGCAGCCTATTCCAACACTTTACAACTCCTTCAGTGAAGAAATTTTTCCTAATATCAAATCTAAACCTCCCCTGGTGCAACTGGAGGCCATTTCACCTTGTTCTGTTGTCTGTTACTTAGGACAAGAGACCAGCACCTACCTTGCTACAACCTCCTTTCAGGTAGCTGTAGAGGGTGATAAGGTCTCCCCTGAGCTCCCTTTTCTCCAGACTAAACAACTCCAGTTCCCTCAGCTGCTCCTCATAAGACTTGTTCTCTAGACCCTTCACCAGCCTCATTGCCCTTCTTTGGACACACTCCAGCACCTCAGTATCCTTCTTGTAGTGAGGAGCCCAAAACTGAACACAGTATTCGAGGTGCGGCCTCACCAGTGCAGAGGACAGTAGGATGATCACTTCCCTACTCCTGCTGGCCACACTATTGCTGATACACGCCAGGATGCCATTGGCCTTCTTGGCCACCTGGGCACACCGCTGGCTCGTGTTCAGCCGGCTGTCAACCAGCACCTCCAGGTCTTTTTCCACTGGGCAGCTTTCCAGCCACCCTTCCCCAAGCCTGAAGCATTACATGGGGTTGTTGTAACCCAAGTGCATGACCTGGCACTTGGCCTTGTTGAACCTCATAGAATTGGCCTCAGCCTGTCCAGATTCCTCAGCAGACCCTTGCTTCCCTCAAGCAGATCAACACTCTTGCACAACTTGTCATCTGCTAACTTACTGAGGGAGCACTTCATCCCCTCGTCCAGATCATTGATAAAAATATTAAACAGAACTGGCCCAAATACTGAGCCCTGGGGAGCACTACTTGTGACTAGCCACCAACTGGATTTAACTCCATTCATCACAATTCTTTGGGCCCAGCTTCCAGCCAGTTTTTTACCCAGTGAAGAGTACACCCATCCAAGCGCCATGAGCAGCTGTTCTCCAGGAGAATGCTATGGGAAATGGTGTCAAAGGCTTTACTAAAGTCCAGGTAGACAACATCCACAGCCTTTCCCTCGTCCACTAAGCAGGTCACCTTGTCATAGAAGGAGATCGGGTTAGTCAAGCAGGACCTGCCTTTCATAAACCATTGCTGTCTGGGCCTGATCACCTAGTTGTCCTGTACATGTTGCTTGATGGCACTCAAGATGATCCACTCCATAACCTTTCCTGGCACCGAGGTCAGACTGACAGGCCTGTAGTTCCCTGGATCCTCCTTCCAGCCCTTGCTGTAGATGGGTATATCACATTTGCTAACTTCCAGTCAACTGCGATCTCTCCGGTTACACAGGACTGCTGGTAAATGATTGAAAGTGGCTTGGTGAGCACTTTCGCCAGCTCCCTCAGTACCCTTAGGTGGAACCCTTCCAGCTCCATAGACCTCTGTGTATCTAAGTGGTGTAGCAGGTTACTAACAATTTCCCCTGCTATTATGGGGTCTTCATTCTGCTCCCTGTCCCTGTCTTTCAGCTCAGGGAGCTGGGTACCCTAAGAACAACTGATCTTACTATTAAAGACAGAGGCAAAAAATGCATGAAGTACCTCAACCTTTTCCTCATCCTTTGTCATAATTTTTCCTCCACAACCAATAAAGGATGGAGATTCTCCTTAGGCCTCATTTTGTTGCTAATGTAACAAAACAGCTCGGAAAACAGCTCTCCCATCCACTGTGGAAGCAGGACAAGACCACTGCCAAGATGTGATGGAGAATTCCAATGCAAGAGCGTGTCCAGCTCCCTCTGCCTTTGAGTGACCCCAGAACAGGTATTGCCATCAAGAGAGACAACACGCATAGGAATTCCTGGCAAGGCAGAGAGACTGACTGGGGATCCTTTCCCTAAAGGTTTTGCTAGGCTGGGGTGCGAAGATTCAATCAGGAGAGGGCAGGCTGTGCTTTCACTGGGTAGTGGATGGGGCCAGGGTTTGCATGCACAAGGCAGGGTGCAGGGTGGTGGCAGTGCTGCACACCTCCAAGGTGACAAAACTGAATTTCCTAAGGATAATAGCACCAGCACTGACTGCTTCAGCCCAGGCACAACTGCCAGCACTTTGGAAAATGGTTAGGGTTTGCCCACTCTCCCTCCTGCCTGCAGAGTCTGGGAAACGGCCATGGTGTGCTGGCCCTGCAGCTGCAGCATACACCTCTGTATGTCCACCTGCATGCCCACACACTCCCAAAGCATCTACTGGCACAGCTCTGTGCCAGACATCCTGCAGTGGGTCCTTCCGTTCCCAGCTTGTGCCTCCTCTCCTTGCCAGACCCTCAGACTCAGTGAGGCCAGACCTGGGTGACTCAGACATCACACTGGCATGTATCAGCATCCAAGCTCATCAGCGAAAGTCAGGGCAGTGACAGGAGGACACTAATGCAGAATTGTTAGTGGTCTTTATGAGCATGGCTTCAATACATATCCATTAGAAGCAGCTGCCCTGACAGTGGCTTCTGCCTGATACAGGGGAAGGCCAGAGGCACACTAAAGCCACTGAAGGATTTGGCGTCCCTCTGGTGCGGTCCTGGTGAGAAGAGGCAAGAAGGAGCCTGTGCTGGGGCAGAACAGCAAGCTGGATGTGAGATGTGTGTGCTCGTCAGACAGTAATGACTGAATGCACCAAGCATGGCTTTTCCTATCTTGCTCTGCTAGCAGGGGTCCTGGAGGTGTTGTCCCCAGGAAGGTGGGGATCCAGCAGCATAAAAGTAGAAATGAGACCGGAAAGTACTGGAATGAGTGTTCTGACAGGAAAGAAGACAATTTTGTGGAAAGAAGTGCAAAAAAACCCCATCCTCGGTAGCTCCTTCCTGGCAGCTCCAAGCATGCAAATGCACTGGCTGGTCCCTCACATGGAGACGGAGAACGAGTGTGAACTCTCCAGTCTTGCAGAGGGATGCCAAGTCTTGGCCTTTCAGAGCTGTTCTCTTCTCTGGCTCATAGCTGCAGCTGGGGGCTTGCTCCTAGGAGAGGCCAAGACTGACAGATGATCCCCTAATCAACTGTATAAGCAGAGCCCAAAGTCTCTGTTCCCACCTCTGGCAGCTAATTGCTTTTGTTACTAACCCAGCGGGGCAGAACCAGTTTCTGTGCTCCGGTGCCCTTTTTAAGCATTCACACTGTGTTTCCCAGATAGGCTGTGCAGATGTTGATGAGCTCTGATGAGCTGTTTACCCATCCTCCCAGGCACCAGGCCTGATCTCTCTGCACGCAGCAGAAGGCAGCTTGGAGAGAGCTCCTGTGCAAGGCGGCAAGTCTGTCTGAGTTTATACCCTTTGCTGATGCTCTCATGAAAAAACCTTACTGTCAATCAAGAAGAAAGCTTATTTTAGGCTGCTCCCATCCTCAGACAAAGCCCAAAGGTGTTTTGGGACCTGTGATCTCGGGAAGGGGCGGTGTGTGTGTAAAGATGGGACAAACCTGCTGCAGTCTGAGCCCACGGATGAAGTTAGTATGACACTGATGCTAGTAAAGTGGCTATCACCTGCAGACTAGTTGTCTAGACAGTTTGTGAATGAATGGGGAGACAAAATCACCTCTGGGGTGCGATTCTTTTGACCTATCCTGGGTGCTACTACAGCAAGAGATGAAAAAGCTTTGGCCCATATGGGAAGCTCAGCCATGCCTGGCTCGTGGGCCATGCTTGCATCCATGTTCCTCACCAAAAAGGGACTGAGGTCTGGTCCAGCGAAACACTCACAGCATTGCATCTCCTGTGCTCCCACCTTCCTCCCTCACCATCATCAGCCAACCATTGCTTTGATCACGGGCAGCGTGGTCACTGTATGAGAAAGCTGCTTTGCAGTCTGCAGCAGCATCTCCTGCCCTGAGTGATGGGAGAGCAGAAAGGAGCAGAGGTACAGAGTGAGTCCAGTGGCAACCTAGCCCAAAGGAGCAGATCTGTTTTTGCAAAGAAGGCCAGTATAAATGCAAAATTGTCTTTGTATGGACCCCCAAATGGGTCCAGAATTAAAGAGGAACTTGGAAGATGGGAAAAAGCAGCAGTCTTGAAGCCCCCTCAGCAATCAGAGCTGAAATTCCCTGGAAATGTGATAAACAGCTGAAGAAGATAAAAAACAGAGGTCTGCCAAAAGAAGCTAAAAAGTAACCTCCATGCTGACAATAGTGGTGCTTGAGGTATTTGAAGGTTTAATACTCTTTAGTTAACTTGGGAAGAGGAGAATAATTCTGAAGTCCTATTGAACAAATCTGAGGAGTGCTACACTCAACATGAAAATGATGCATATGAGAAAGAGCTTCTTAACTGGAGCATATGAAACAACGTGACACCATAGAGGAATCTGCAGCTCATCAAGGTCTGAAGGGCCCATTTTGCAATTATGGGTGCTGAAGTTTTGGTAAGAGACTGAAATCTGATTGTGATCTGGAACAAAAATTTTAGACAGAGATGACAGGAAGACCCTAAGATAATAATTTGCAAATCAATTAGAGCTTGCTTATCTAAGAAAACCACTCAGTCTGGTCTGAAGGTTACAGAGGAATGGCATGGCTTGGCATGGTGGTCATGGCAGAGAACCCAAAGTGGCACAAGAGGAATGGAGAGACAGAAACTCATGCCGAGCCAGAGCTGGACACCAGCAGAAACACCACACCGCAGTGCACAAACCGGGGCAGTGCCTGGAATATAGAAAAGGTACAAGACCTCAGTACGTCTCCTTGCTTGGCAGGTGTTTGCTTGCACCAGGAGAGAGCACCTAGCCCTGTCAGCCTAGAGAGGAGAGGTGACTGAAGTACATGAGTTCACAGTAATTTGTAGGAGTGTAGGACAGTGCTGCTGCTGTTGATGAGACCACCTATCTGAAAGTACGGAGTATATTAAATATGTGTAAGTTGGATCCCAATGCTCAAACAGGGGTGGTGTCGAGGTTAAGGTTGTCTGTAAGCAATAGGCAGTTCTCCAGTTCACCCAAAGCTTTGTCTGGTGACACACAGCAGCACACATCTACTTTCTCCATCTATGCCTGTCCTTCTGGATCAGCCAAAACCATGCCCTCTGCTATGAGAGAGGCTGCTGCAAAGCCCTCTGCCCTTGAGTGATGGCTGCCCAGCAATCTCCAATACAGCTTAATTTGATAATAACCCTGAGCCTGTTTAAATACTTCGATCATGCCACCTCTTAATCATCTCCTCTCAGAACAAAATAATCCCACTTTGGTTAATCTCTTCTCCTGTGGAAATCCTGTCACTCCTTTATTGTCTAAATGACTTTACACTGCACTCTCTCCAACACAGAAATAACTCTTCACATAAATTGACAAAAACAGGACATTATTCCCAGTGTGGTCTAAGTAGCTTCATGGCACTGCGTTTGTAACCCCGGTGAACGTCTCGTGAAGGATTGACACCTCTACTGCATACACGAAAGCGTGTAGATCCAGGGCAATATTATTTTATCCAGTTGTCTGCATGAATATCTTCACTGATGCTCACCCCTGGACCAGCACGAGGCCACCTCCCGGCTCACTGCGTCCTTAGTATCCAAGGTATACGGGTAGGCTGTGGCATCGGGGGAGCTAGATGGGATGTAGATGGTTGCAAATAACATAGGAAGCTGGCTTGTGGGTTTTTTTTTTTCTGGAGATGCCAGACATGCAGACTTGTGGAGTTTGGGCAGACAGGATAGAGTAACCGGAGGCAGCAAATCAGCAGTCTTTACTTAAGAGGACAGGACATCGCAGGTGTGAAGAGGGAGAGGAAGTCAAAGGGCGCTGCAGGCTGCAGTAAAATCACACGCTGCAGGGGAAGTTCCCCATAAGGGACCAGCAAGTCTTGGTTCTTCCCTCTCTGACTCGTGAAATGCTCTGTGTAGCAAATATTGTCACCTGGAAAGCTGCTGTCAGGAGAAATAGAGACAGAAGATTTCAGATCAAGACATCTGCAGAAGATTTTCAGGATGTACTGGCTGCACTTAAATTTTTTTTTTCTTCTGCAACCATGACAGCAAGAAATGTAATCACAATTTCAAAAAAAAAAAAAAATCAAGATGAGATTTTTATATATTCATTTTCTCACCAGGATGTAGGGCTTGAGGAAGAGCAGCAAATGCTTCACCAAAAATTCACGAGAGCTGACGTAAGTGGTGTTTCGTCAAAATCTTGAAAAGCTTTTTGCCTGGAGAAGGGATACAGGTGAATCCACTCGTAGGAAATCTGTTACTGTTAAGCCTGTACCAACTTTGCAGAGCTAAAGTATTTCCCAAAAATCTTTGGTTTTAGGAAATTTTAAAAGGTGGTAAGAATGGTGTGAGCTGTTTTACTCCCACACAAGCAGTAAACAGAGAAAGGTGTTTTTCTCCCCAGCTCTTCGTTGTTTGTTGCGCTTTATGTTGCAATTCCTTATGCCTAAAATGAAACCAATACAATGTGTCCATATTTCACACAATTTACGGAGGCACTAAAGAAAAAGATGCTGATGTTTAGGTGTGAAATATTGTCTCCAGCAGCAGGAGGTTGTGACTGAGAAGCAGTCAGGCCCCAGGACCTGTGGTGCAGCTGATGTCTCCCATCATAACACCCCGTGCAGGGTGGACACTTCTTTTCCCCAGCCACTCTCTTGGAGTTATTATTATCAGACAGGTTTTTGTTCTGCTGGTGCAATGAGGCCAAGCTTGAGCTCAAATAATGAATAGGAACCTTTTAGTTGAGTTCATTGATTTGGGAGAGACAGCATTTCATAGCCCTGATTGATCTCTTGAATAACCATAGGCACTGCAAGCTGGGCAGAGATGCTTTGATTCTGTGTCTGCTTTGAGATTTATTTTCCCAGCACACTGAAGTGTGACTGAATTGTGTACACTCGCTCAGACCATATCTCAGGCGCCTCAGCCGGCTTCATACAGACCCTCAAGAATTACAAAGTAGAAACCACCTGTTTACCACGTTAAATATGTGACATCAGCAAGGTGGATGTACCGCTGGGTTTTTCTGGTGGGGTAAGGGAGAGGTCTCTCTGCGACCACCACCAGGTAACAGCCTGATCCTAATGATGATGGGTCTGTCAGACCTGGGCAACTAGTTATTAGCAAAGCCTGGAGGACTCCAGGCGGGAGTGGAGATGTGGGGTGAGTTGGGCACACGGCAGAGGGTGTCTGGCAAGCTGCTGGGAGGCAGGAGGAGGATTTCTCCTCTCTGCAGAGGGCTGGTGGCTCCTGGCTGGTGTCCTGCTGGGTCACCAGTGCTGTTGGCCTTATTGGCTGAGTGTGCTTCCCCAACCACTGAGCAGTACCCAGCAAAGGGATTGATGTGAGGGCAGAATGTCCTCCATCAGTGTTTTCATCTATTTATTTCTCTCCTTTAAAATAAATATTTGATAACTTTTCTGGGATTAAACTCTCTGATTGGGGCTCTGATGATTTATTTATGCACATACTTATTCTGCTGCAGCACTATGCCACAGCAAATGCAGACATCCTGATGGCCGAGGCATCAGCACAATCATGGATGTCTCATCTGGGGGCACCAGCATGGTGGCCAGTAGCTTCCATGCCATCCCTGCACCACTAAGTTACCTCTGCTCTTAAGCCTGCAGCTGTTGAGGAGACAAGAAAAGCAGCTGCCAGCAGCTGGGCAAGGGGTGATGAGGCATCTTGCTGGAGCCCTTGGTCTTTGAATCTCCACTTTCAGTAGCAAGGAGTGAAAGGAAACCTGGAGAGAGAAATTGTTTAAAAAAGAAGTGGGAGGTAGAAGGAGAAAAATTATCATAATTTTCTAGGGAGATAGGACACACTGAAGACTGATACTTCAAGTGTTATGTGCTCACAGAGGGTGAGCTGCACCTTTGCCTCCTGCAATCCAGATGACCGACAGACACTGGTTTTGAAAAGCTGCCTTGTCAGGCTGACTGGAATTCATTGCCAGATATCTAACTGCGGGATGCCTTGAAAGGGTGACTCCTCATTTTGAGTTGATTTAGGTTGTTGTGTTACGGTGTGGAAATGAACACAGCTGTGGCCCTCTCTTCTGAGTCAAAAGAGACTCATCCGTATGCACAGGCCACTTGAGGACTCCTAGGCAAGATTATAAAGCCAGGTAGCAGAGCCCTGACAAATGTTAAGGTTGTCGGGATCAGACGTGGAGAGAAGTCCTCTGATTGCAGCCAGGGTGGAGCCACACAAAAGGCTGTGCCAGCGACGAAGATTAGGAAAGGCAAACAAATTTTCATGAAGTGCAGAATTACCTATTGGAAAGAGCCATTTTGAGAAATGTCAGGTTCCCATACATGTAAGGATTGTAAATTAGGACTGTACTATATCTGGAAAAAACCCTGTGCTAGCTGACCCATGAGGCTGGATGTAAAGTGCTTTGGCTAAGCTGCCTGGCCCATGCCTGGCAGGCAGGCAGGAGGAAGACAGTGATCCCTCTGCTCTCGGCATCCCTGAACCGATAAAAATCTACAGCATGGTGCTTGTTAACACCTCTGCTCAGCGGTGGTTATGCATGGACACAGTAGCCAGGCCTCTCCATCAGACCCTCTGCTTCCCAGGGTCCCAGCTAGAGCTGCTGCCCTGCTGCTGGTGAGCCAAGCCAGGGGCTTGATTTCCCCTGCTGCTCCATGAATGGCAGAGCTGAGCCCAGCTGCTCTCACTCATGTTTGACAGCAGGATCCAGGGGTCTGGAGAGCTGCTAACGCTGCATTTTGGGTGGGAGCAGCCTTACACAAAGGTAGCAGAGTTGGCAGGTGCAAAAGGATGGGGGCAGTGAGAGGACCTCCCAGCTCAACTGCTGCCTGCACACCACGGCATGGCTCATGGCATTGCAAGGCAGGAGCCTGGCAGCACCCCGAGTCTCCCGCTCCCCACCACAGGGAGAAGACAGCGCTGTTTCTGCCCACCCCAGGGGCACTGTCCACCCTGTTGCACCCACCAGCTAGGTCCCCGTGTGCAGCAACATGGGGCCAAGCTGGTTTGTCTGGGCTGGTTCATCCCCGGCATCCCATCGGGGAGGCTGCTGGCTCGTTGGTGCTCGCACAGAAGCAGCAGACGGTGCCGGCTCTTCCACCCCTCGCCCCGCTCCCTTCCCTCCCAGCTGACGTGAGAGCACTCACTGGGGGCCTGTGTTCATTTATTCCTCTCATTTGTGATTCAGTCTCTGCGCGAGAGCGTGAGGAAGCTTTACCGACGCTCTGAGCCGAATAACGAGCTCTCGGCGTTTTGTTCAGTGCTGGCAGGTAGGCGGCAGGGCCTTGGAGGATGTTTGCAAAGAGCAGCGCCCTGGGTGCAGCAAGGCTTTGAAAGAGCTCCGCTGGGCTTTTGGGTTCAAACAAAGCAATTTTCACTCTCTCGCATCAGCACAGACAGGAGAGCAGCTCTGCAAAACCCAGGGATGGGCAGGGGGGCCCTCCTCCTCTGACCTGGAGGATGCTTCACCCCCAACCTGGGTCCAAGGCGGCATTTTTATTTGATGTTTATGGGGAGCTTGGAGCGTGCTGGATGCAACTGTCTGAACAACAGACCACCAGCGTGCATTGGAAGAGAGAATCAGCATTGGTAAATATGTTTTCCAAGATGGGGAAATGTGAATGGCCAAAGAGTGGCCTCTGTGGAGGTTGATGCCACCCAAGCAAGCAGGGAAGGAGGAAGCAGCCCGCTGGGACAGACAGACAGCTACTGGCCATTGGCAGCCAAGCCCTAAAGCACAGAAAGCAGGAGAGGAAAGGTAGATTGAGGGCAGCTCTGATCACATGCCCTCAAGGGAACTAATTTATCTTGAATTTCCACCTTTTGTTCGATTTGTGAATACACCCTGATTTCTTTAGTGTGTGCATGTGTTTCCCTGATACTTTGGATGAACACATTTCAGCCTCCCCCCTGCATTCGCTGCCTGCTGCCTTCCAGCACACGCTATTTGCTATTCATGCCCTCTCATCGGGCGCCTTTCACGGTGATTTCGAGAGGGGAAGGATGACTAATGCATGCCAAGCAGTAGGTAACACATTTGGAGCCCAGTTTCTGACCTATAATCCTTGATGAAAAAGCAGATGAAATACTCAGGATGGCAAACCTCTTCATGCAAACTTTGCATTTCTCTGGCTCCTGAAATTGTCAGTCAAAAACTGAAGGTGGTCTCACGAACAGCAACTAAGAAAACTGGTCTGTAGGTCCACTTTGTGGCTTTTTTTGGTTTGGGAAGGAATTTTTAGAGGCAGGGAGTCGAACAATGGGTTAATGGCATGGCTGTAATGGAAAATACTGCTGTATGCTAGAGTATGTACGAGGGACACATCTGACTCTTTAGAGGTAATGATAAAAAAAATAATACAAGTGAAATAGCCCTTGCCTCTGTGCCAGATTGCCTTTGTGTTGTACATAGCAGCTGCAGAAAGTGGCTACATAATGGCATAATTGCCCTGTTGTAACTTTTAGCCTCTTATTACTTCAGTTGTGTGATCGCATGGGGTTTTGTCACGGCGATGTCTGAAAGGATATATAGGGAGTTTCTTTCTGCAGCTCTGGGCAGCGGCAAATTTCTATTGTCCTCAATTGGACACATACCCGTGAAGAACAGATTTCATCCTACTCAAACACAGAACACTTACTTTTTGAATACAGAACAGGCTTCTGACCTAGTACAATAGAAGTGGCTTATGATTAATGTTAGTTAATGGCACATCCACTAACAAATCCAGCATTATGTATGGGTTACTTCGTGTGTCTCGTGCCCTCACCAGAGAATAATACAGATGTTTCAAAGTTCCTGTAATATGAACTCTCTAAAATCATGCTTGAATTTAAGTTAAAAATGAAATAAAATAAGTAATGGTCATTTTCTTTGGCTGGTCTTCATTACTGAACATTTTTTTTTTTTGGCTGAAACCGTGGAATCTGCTATTATTTGGACTCATCCATAAAGAGCTACACTTTCAGAAAATGACTGATGTTGGTGTTATTAAGGGGACTGAAGCTACAGACTGTTGTAAGTAAAGCCGTCTTGTCAAAATGGTCTGCTCCACAGGTAAAGTTAAAGCAGTGGGGCCAGGAGAGCTCCCAGGGTTTTATGTGCTGGGGGTGGACCTGGAGAGGGTCTTGGGTAGGGAAGACAAATGATTTGAAATGGTGAGATCTTGCATTCACTGCCTTATACAGCCCTGCTCTTGGGAATGTCTGTTAACCCGTTATCTTCTGAGGCTGCCTGGGAGGCTTTGGCCAGCCAGATCTTGCTGTTTGAAGGGTAAAGTATCACCACAAGTGAGAAAATCTCAAAAGAGCGGGCATATCTATTAAAACAATTGTGTCCTAATCTGAAACCAGAGAATAAAAAAATCAATTAATTACATTTTGATTGAATTTTATAATTGATTATTGCATGGTAAGGCTGCAATTTGGGAATGTTTGCATAATGACAACATACGTCCTTAATATTTTTAATTTAAATTATTATTGGTATGCACTCTCAAATCCAACTGTACTTCAGCATCTTTCTGTATCATATTTCTTTTTCTTCAGAGAAACAGTTATCATAATCATCAGCACCATCATAATTTTTGCAATTGGAAATTCTTTTAGACAGGGAAGATAATTTTCCAGAGGAGTGGGTGCCCTGCAGGAATAAGCCAGGACAGTACAAATCCACTACTTCCATGTACGTAATGATAACAAGAATACATTCACAAAATATTTGGGAGACATTTCAATTTACTTTAAAAGAAAATGTAAGAATTATTTTGTTACGTATTATTGTTGTAATTATTTTCACAAATAGACAGAAAATTCAAAACATCTGGAATCTAAAGTATCTCTGCTGCAACATCATAGCAACAAAGCTCCACTCTTGCTGTGAAGCTCAACAGAAGTCCATATAGGAGACCTAGATTTTATTTTGAAATGAAACTGATTTCTCTCACATGCATTCTTTTAGGCCCAGATATTCACAAGTTCCAGGACGTGTGTATCCACGTAATCTACCCACAGTACATGCTGTGACACAGGAAACTTTCGAGATGTTGGCTGTGAAATCTGCTTACTTCCTTCTGGCTTCTTCTTAGGATGGAATATGTGCTGATATTTGGGTGAGTCCTTCGTACCCTTCAAGCACAAACAGTGATGTTGCTTTCTTGTGCAGCCTTCCTGTGCCACCTCTGTGAGTCACTGGACATCAGTGCTGATTTATCCCTTGCCTCTTGCCTGCCTATCTGGGTATTTATGGCTCCAGTCCCTGTCTTTATTTTCCTGCACTCACTTCTTCAATGGCTTCTGCGTAGCCCTTGTTTTAATCTGGCTCTTGTCTAAGACTGGCCTTTCTTTCCTGTGAAGTGTATGGAGATGTGCTGTGGTCTTGGTGACCTGCTCATATGGGGGCTGTCACCTCTGCCATTCCCGTGTCCCTTTTCTGCCATTCCCTCTGATCTTTCCACACCCTGGCACGCATACTCAGATGCCACAAATGCCAGTCTCCACATTTCCTGCTAAAGTCTTTACATCTTGGTACATGCTTCTGGTGCGATGTCCATCAGTGCCATGGGATTTCCCAGGGCTTTAACACTAGCCAACAAGGCAGACTAGGGAACAGACACAAAGGACTGAGGAGCCTGAGGTCTCGGATAACCCTGGTCATCCAAGTAATTCAGAATTTTTTTTGTTTTTCCTGCTGTTTTTCACTTCAGAAAATGGCTGCCTTGCTAAATCTCTAATTTCTGCAGGCAGGCACACTGGTCGGCTCACTGGCCTGCCATGTACAAAGAGTATTATTGTTGCAATAAAAAGAAGTGGCATCTAAAGTCAGCTGTGAGGGCTTGGGGTAGACACAGTGATAATGGCTTCTGAACGCCAGAGAAGCGGCAGAGTGGTTATAAATTGAAGGAGATTACATTTAGGGAATAGGAAGGTTTGGAAGTGGGTCATAGAGATGCACAGACCGAGCATACTTTCTGGCATCCCTGTTGGGAACCCATCTAATGACGTATTCCTGTTAATTCTTTAGTTGTGCATCCTCACAGCCTGGCTCATCCTCAGGCGATCCAGCCCAGATGGACCTGCCACAGCTGCCTCTCTCTCCTGGTTCCCCAGGACACCTGGAGCCAGAGTGTACACGTGTGTGGCGTGACAGGACCAAAGGCAGAACCACTAATTACCTTCCGCAGAGCTGCTGTCTCTTCTGCATTGGGTTAGACCAGCAACGGTGGCCTTGGAAAGGAGACGGAAGAAGTGATTTCATGCACTGGTTGTGTGTCCTAGATAGTGGCTTGCTGGGAGGGGAGCTGAGGAGAAAGAAAGCAGCTGGAAAAGTCTTGAAAACTGCTTGTTTTCCTTTTAATTTTTTGTTAGTGTTTAGGGCTGCAGTGTATGAGTGTGTAGTGGAATCACAGGCATGGCCATAGTCATGCCCTCTCATTTAACCAGGGCTGAATCACAGTGCTGGGATAAACAAATTAACAACTGCAGCATTTCCCAGTGAAGGGCATCTCTGTTAGCCATTGGCAATCCTGTAGTGGTGCTCGCTGTGTCTTCATGTTGCATTTTCACACATGACCTTACTGGGGAGGAAATGCACTGACACTGAGGACCAACTCAGTGCCGTAGGAGAGTTTTTAATCCACAGTTTCTATCTACATCCAGATGTGAAGCAGTAACAGTGGGAGAAAATCCCTGTTTACACAAATTAAGATGTGAACTAGTTTGCTAGGTGGGATACAAACAAGCCAAGTGCCTTTTAGGAATGCAAGACACAGTGCAGTAGTTCTTGTAACAAAGAATAAGATCTGTATGCAGAGATTTGGGAGTGTTTCAGCAAAACCAGTGGTGCAGAAGGGAGCTTAGGAAGCCAGATAAGCAGGACACCAGTCCAACTTATAATTAATGTGGATTCGTGTGACAGTTATATATTTTGAGGGGCTGTTAGGTAGGACAGAAAAGTGATATGAAGTATAGGGAGAGCATTACTGAATATTGTATCAAATTCTGGCATCCACACTTTTATCATGGATTAAAAAATATTAGAGAGAGCTCAGAGAAGAGCTGCAAGAATGAGAAAAGGTCTGAAAAACCTGCTGTGTGATGATAGGCTTAAGGACTTCAATCTATTTAGCTCATCAGAGAGCAAGTTGAGAGGTGACTTGATCATGGTCTCTAAATACTTCCAGGGAGGAGATTTCTGATAGCAGAGGGTCCTTTAATCCAGCAGACAAAGACAAGACTCAGTGGCTGACAGGTGGAGCTGAAGTAAGAAAAATTCAAATTGGAATTAACACACAAATGTTTCACAGGAAAGGTAATTAACTTCTGAAACTACTCACCTAGGGATGTGCTGAATCCATCTTTAAATGATAATTGAAGAGATTTACTTTCATCTAAACACAAGTTATAGTCTCTACAGCACTCATCCATGTTGAAGTGAAAGGAAACACCCTCCACCGTGTCTACAGACATTGCCCTGCTTGCTCAGACCTGGTCAGTTGCTTGATCTCATGGTGAGGACGTGCCTTGAGCTCAGGGCACATGTGCTTCCCCTCTTTGGGGCACTGCACTAGCAGGTGTGAGGATGGGGACTTCCTTCCCTGGAGACATTCAGGGGGTGCTTGTGGGTTTCATCTCTGAGTCAGGTGTCCATCATACAGAGTTTATCCAGTGCCTCCAGTCTGGAAACTTGAGTTGCCAGACTACATGTATCTGTGACCAGTTTATACCCCTTAGTTCTGTTGCAATGTTCTTTACTTCAGTCCTCCAGCTCACCTTGGTTTTAGATAAAATTGGCTTTGGCATCAAGGTTGTCTGACCTCTCCTCTGACTCAATGACTGAACTCATCATGGTATTGTCTCCCGCTGCCTTTCAAACTGAAATTGGTTCAGATGCTCATCATTAGAAGAAAAAACTAATCTCAGAGAACCTCCAATTGCATTGGCAATAAAATCACAAAGAGCCATTGGTCCTGGTAGATGTCAGGGCCCTCACCCACATCTTGCCCATGGCTCAGGAGTCCTATTTAAAAGCAGCACTGGGAATTCTTTCTTTCCCTAAGCTGTTCTGTAGGTGTGCCTCTCTGTAGCTCTTCTGGTCCTACCTCATGGATGGACCTTGGAACTTCGCTGCACCTTTGCTGGCCCTCAGTCCTATTTGGATCCGTCTCCTTCTGCACCTGTGGATGGACCCTGGACCCAATTCATTGCTGAGTATGTCTGGGACTGCTTTTGAACCCTGTTGCCAGCAACTGGCTCTACTTGCTCTATTAAGATGCTGAGGGACTATGCCTGTTGGTGAGGATACTGCTTGTGCTGGGGCTACCCTCAGCTCCTGGCTCCCCCTCCCTTAGGGAGCAGCTGGCCCTTGCTGATCCCTGACAGTAAGAGCCAACCTAGTAAGCAAGACTGAGGCAAGAAAACTTATTTTCCATTAGTAGGTTGCATAGTCTTGCGAGTATACCTGCACAGCAATGCTATTCCTGTTGCAGTTGTTAATTAACCCCCTAAGATTGTCAGTGGTCAACACATGTCATGAGGTGTTGAACCGTGGGTGCAGTGCTTCCTACTAAACTGCAAAGCCCAGTTTAAAGCTCAGTCATCACTGAGTAACATATCCGAAGAGAAAAATCTCCTTCAGCAGAAGAATTCTGGAAGCTTGCTGACTGTAAAGCTGAGAACACCTGTGCTTGTGACACCACAGTTATGGTATGATTGGTGAACATATCAGCAGAAATGAGCAGAGCTTTTGGGACACCAAGCAGGGATCTTGCAAGTACAAGCAGAATGCCTGCATCATCTGTCCCCAGGGACCTTGCCCTGACCCATGTCAGACCCATGGCAGATCTGCTGGAGAGCAGCTCTGAGAAGAGGGACGTGGGAGTGCTGGTGGATGACAAGTTGACCATGAGCCAGCAGTGTGCCCTTGCTGCCAAGCAGGCCAATGGGATCCTGGGGTGCATTAAGAGAAGTGTGGCCAGCAGGTTGAGGGAGGTTCTCCTTCCCCTCTACTCTGCCCCAGTGAGGCCCCATCTGGAGTACTGCATCCAGTTCTGGGCTCCCCAGTTCAAGAAAGATGAGGAGCTACTGGAGAGAGCCCAGCGGAGGGCTACAAGAATGATGAGCGGACTGGAGCATCTGTCCTATGAGGAAAGGCTGAGGGAGCTGGGCTTGTTTGGGCTGAAGAAGAGAAGGCTGAGGGGGTACCTTATTAATGTCTATAAATATCTTCAGGGTGGGTGTCAGGAGGATGGGGCCAGACTCTATTCAGTGGTGCCCAGTGACAGGACAAGGGGCAACGGGCACAAACTGAAGCACAGGAATTTCCACCTGAACATGCAGCAGAACTTCTTCACTCTGAGGGTGACGGAGCACTGGAACAGGCTGCCCGGGGAGGTTGTGGAGTCTCCTTCTTTGGACATATTCAAGACCCAGCTGGACAAGGTCCTGTGCAGGCTGCTTTAGGTGACCCTGCTTCAGCACGGGGTTTGGACTAGATGACCCACAGAAGTCCCTTCCAACCCCTAACATTCCGTGATTCTATGTCAGCAACTTCAAACATTTGAGTCTTAGGTGTGATATCTATGTTGTATTTGGGCCCTCAAAGCTGATTGTGTCAGCAATGCGCCAAGGGTTTTGGAGGGTTCAGAGCTGTGTTCCTCCACCCTCACTGGGCAATACTTGAACTGAGCTTTTTGGTCATGCCTTATCCCCACCTACAGCTCCACAAGCTGTGCTGCAGGGCACCATGAGGAGCTGCTTGGTTATTGAGCAACTTGACAGCTCCTTAATTTCTCTCCTGACGCAGTCCCAAGGGAGAGCAGGGCTGCTCTGCTTGCTGCTCTGCCTGCTGCCCTGGGAGTGCAGGAACATGATCCAGCACCAAGCAGATGCTTGTCTGCATACTGCAAACCAAAGCGTTTCAAAACAGGGAGAAAATACAAGGAAAATGGAGCAAATTTGGTGCCCTGGCTTTTGTCCTTCAGGTTTCTCTGAACTTGCTGGTGAAGCCAGACCCCAGAGATGATTGCCTGTCAGATCAGTAGGAAGGCAGCATGCAGGCAAAGTGTGGGACCACTCAATGTGGGAGCCAGTTGTGGTTGAAGATGGGTATTACTGGTGCATGACAGCTTTTCAGGTGGACATCTTTTCTTGTGTTTCAGTAGCAAAACTGGAATATTTTGAGTGAAACATGGAAAAGTGTGTTTTGAGACAAATTCATTTTTTGTTGAATGAAATGAGAGCTCCCCAGCTGAATTGTTCACCCACCCACCAGCCCCACAAGCTCTTCTCAGAGAAAATCCTCAGCTGCCTCTTGTAGGAAGGGAGTTTCAGACAGCTCTTACTCCAGCGAGTTACTCCCCGAGGCAAAACCAACAAACTTCCTGCAGAGCAAGGGCTGCCCAGCTGTCTTAGCCAAGAGAAAATACTACTGTAGTGCTGTCCAGAGGGATCACACTCTTGCACAGAACAATCTGCTGAACCTGCAGTAGAGATTTGGTATAGTAGATGTAAACATGACTGTGTGCTGAATAACTACTGGCTATGTAGAGGGTTGTGCAGGGAGGTGTAACCGAGAAACCTGTAAAAATTATGTCTTTCAGGGTGGTTGACACTGCTTCTAGGACAACCCAATTGTCTTGGCCAGTTTGTACTTACGGGAAGGGTAGATGCTATAGTCCAGCAGGCTGCGTGTAGCCCATAACATCATTAAAGTCATACACGCATTAGTAAGGTTCTGTTAGGAGCCAATAAAAAGGAAAAAAGAAAATAAGACCCACCAGCAGATCAGACTCATTCTGACACTATAAATGAAAAGCCAAATGAAGTCTAGAAACTCATTCATCCACATCGCTCATGTTAAGCCTTCAAGTGTTCACACTAGCCAATGAAAATCATTAAAGAAGTGACAGCTAGGTTCTCTAGAGGAGAAGGAGTCAGAGTAGTAGATACAAGATATGCTTTAACAGAAAAATTTGATGAGCTAGCCTCTACATTAGTGATTTCTGTGACTTCATCTGCACATTAAAAATGCAAGTGAATGCCATTTGGTGTTAGCTCTGCTCCTAAGATATTAGATGGAGTCAATTCACAGTTCTTCAGTGGATAATACTTTTTGTTTTTAGCAAAGGGTGTTGAAACGGAATGGAAAATTAAAGCAATTTTTCTGACAGCAATGCATAAATGTTGACCATGAAACGGAAAAGCAAAAAAACAAAACAAAAAGCAAGTACGTATCTAACCAAGTGCGTCTGTATTAGGCAGCAGCGATTTCGTTACTGCTTTCATTTCAATAAAGGCAGAAGATGATGTGCCCTTTCTGTACCAGAAATGCTCTTCAAGTCCAAGCTAACCATGGTCATTACAGTCTGAAGAGGATTGCTTAGGCAATAGCTATATGGAATCAAATGCACGCCTGGGGTACAGCACTGCTTATTCCATGGCTAGGCACTTTTTACCTAAGTGTGTGGGGCTGGATGCAGATGGGTCCTGCTTTCCCATAAATAGCCACGTCTATGGGTATGTTGGTCTGCTCTGGAGTGTCTTAGACCTTTGTCTGCTTGTCCAAAAGTTCAGTGGTATGGTCTGAGCAAGGTGCCCCTTCAAGTCCCACTTGCCAGACTTTTTGGAAGTGCTTTTAAGCACTTAAAGAGCTCAAGAGAAACTAAAACTGACTAGAGGAAATGTTGCACTTGGGATAACGGGTAGCAGCATTGCTGTGGTCACCTCTCTTGTGCCAGCTCCATGCGCACCTAAAGCAGGAGCACCTAAGGTGGTGCTGCTGAAACTCATGTTTGTCTCTAGTAGGTCTCTGCAAGATTTACTTTGTGCAGGAGTGAAGGGCTTCCCTACCTCTCCCTTCATCCTGCCTCCAGCTCTCTGGCTGCACAGGAGCTGGCGCAAAGAAGAGCTGTGCTACTCTGACCCACGGCATGATGAGGTCTCCTGTGCTGTCCTGGTGTGTGCTGCCACTGTCCCAGCAGGACATCCTGCACCAGTGCCACCCTACCCTGCTCTCTGGATGCCTGGGATGTGCTCTTTCCCCAAAAGACCTAGGGTTTGCATGCACACATCTCTGCAAGGTGACCGGAGCCTCCTGAGCTCTCTCATGTGACTTTGCACCCTTTTGCAGTAGCTCAGCTTAACACTGGGCATGTCTCGCTTCTGAAAATGTCCTCATCTCACTGACCAGCCATGTCCCAGGGGTCTCGTGGGGCACCATAGGCGGGATCCTCATTTCACCTGCCTCAGCTGTGCCCTTGCCCTGAACTAAGCAGAGTGTGGATGGACAGCAAGAGAGAGGGAGAGGTTAGGAGGCCAAGGTTAATCATGCTGTCTGTCCCGGTGCCACTAGATGTCCTTATGAGAAAGGGCTTGGTACTGCCCACGGACAGGTAACCACGGAGACAAAGCTGGGACTGGAGCTGGGAACACCTCTGCATCTCTTGCCTTCACCCAGCAGTTTGGCTCTTCCATAGCCAGATTAGCCGTGGGCAGTGATTCCTGGCTGCAGGGACAAGCTCCGGGGGAGCTGTGTGGAGGGCAGAGAGAGGTATCCCGGCAGTCACCTGGGGATGCTGCGGCACAGGGCTGCTCGCAGCCTGGGCTGAGTCAGTCGTCGCCCCTCCTTATAAACTCCAAGCAACAAGAAAATAAAAGGCTGTGCTGTGCAGCTCTTGAGAGGAGCTGTGTGGGAGGACAAGCCCTGTGTGTGGAGGGTTCTCACATGGCTCAGATCCTCTGTGCAGAGCTCCTTGAAGCTGGCCCTGAGTGGACAAAACATAGGAATGACTGGGCAGCTGTCCTCACTGAGCCTGAGTCGCACGTGCTTCGGTGCATAGGAGTTGCATCACATCTCCATTTAGCCTTCACTGCAACGGTCTTTGTGGTCCTGGAGCAGGGAGCCAGCCCTTCTTGTGGTGCCAGCCCTGTCCCTCTGCTCTGCTGCCAGTGCCATTGGCCATGATGGCAGTGCTGAGGGAGACCTGTGCCAAGCAGGCCAGCACCATGCTCCCCCTCCTGCCAGCTTCCTCGGTGCTGGCAGTGTGTTGGAAGAAGGGCTGACAAGCAGAAGGTGAAACTCTGCAGCGAGGAGATTAGAGCTCTTGTGTTGTTTTTCTTTTTTTTTTTTCTTCAAAGGAATGACTTCGTATTTTTGGAAATAATAGCTGCTCCGAAAGTCCTGGTACAGACTCTTCCAGACTCCAGCCTTGCTTATCACGCGCTGTGCTAGGGGCCCTGTTGGGAATGAACAATTTTAACTCTTTGCTGCCTGCTTGCCATTTGCAGTTTTAGTGACTGACCCTCTCACCCCAACATAGCCTAGTGGCTCAAATTAATGCTAGGCAAAGCTTGGAGTCAAGAGCAAATCTCAGCAGGAAGGGTGAATTGGATACCTTGAGAAACTGGACTCAGCCTGGTGCAAAGATGCTGGAGACTAAAGCTGGTAGTGTTGGATGCTGAGCGGCCGTGTTCCAGCCGTGCCCGAAGTGTGACTGACACACAGCCCGCAGCTTGGCAACCAGGTGCATCTTTGATAAAGAAAGTTGCCCCGAATAGGAAGAACAGAACTAAAACATTTCTGTGGCTTGGTTTATGGGTTAATCTGCTCATCTGTGTACAGATCTCACCAGGCTTTTGATGTCTCTTGATAGTCGGGGG
>Ga0065711_1001436_pt1 | contig 43327 bp, 18 predicted proteins | sample Hoacrofraction12_FD_59098 | JGI IMG/M metagenome (GOLD analysis project Ga0065711, IMG submission 59098) | Hoatzin crop microbial communities from Cojedes, Venezuela - Epithelial fraction 12 v2 (version 2) | ecosystem: Host-associated > Birds > Digestive system > Esophagus > Crop | place... | reverse complement strand
CGGCGGGAGGGGCCACGGCTGCCGGGCGGCCGTGTCCGCCCGCCCCGCCGGCCGGGGCGATGCGGGAGCAGGTATGGGCAGCAGGCTGCGGAGGGAGCTGCTGTCTCAGGGTGAGGGGCGGTTGGCTGCTGGGGCCCGACTCGCGGCACCCCCGCCGCTCTTGCTTCTCATGGGGCCACCGGGCCCGGCCGCCGCGGGGTAGGCCGGGCCCCAGCCGCTCCTCCGGGCCGGGGGGCTGTTCCCAGGCCGGTGGAGGCGTTCCAGTGTCCGGCTGACCCCGGGCGGCGGGGGAGCCTCGGCGCCGGGGAGAAGCGAGCGTTTCCCGCGGGGCCGGGCCTGGCCAGCCCGGTGCGGTTTTGCGGCCGCAGGGCAGGGCTGGGCCGCGCCTGGATGACTCTGACGGGCAGGCGGGGAGTGATCTGCTGGAAGGTGATGCTTCGGCACTCCCTTGGCTAGGAAGCGATTCACAGTCCGCGACAAGCTTGTTGATAGTCCAGTGAGAAATGTGTATTCACAGGAGGTGGGAGTGAAGTTACATTTCTCTCGCTGTCCCGCTCAGCTGTGCGTTCATGCTTTTAATCCTTATTGCAGGTAACTGCTCTTGCGAGATCCGTTGAGTCTGCAGGAAAGAGGTGCAGAGGCTACTGAGACTGGGCTGTATGAGAACTCCCAGAGGAAATGCCAGTCGGTGTGGCTCGAGATCTGGAGGAAACTGGCTCATCCTCAGAGGAGGAGGAGGAAGATGTTGTAGGTGGCCTGGAGTAAGTAGGAAAAATCCCTCTTAACTGTTTCTATCTCCCTCTGCTTCCTGCAGGATTTGTACTAATCTGAAAAGACAGTTACATTCCTTACCCAACTCCTACCCATAAAGCGGAAGATGGTTGGTCTGGGCCTTAAGCCTGTGGGCAGGCTGACTACGTTTGTAGCTTGAAAGATCACTGTATTCATCAGGGTTGGAGGTGCAGCTATTCCTTGGCTACTCTAAAGTCCATAGTTTCATTGATCTCTTCCTGTAATGTTCTTACGCTGGGGAACTTTCTTGATGATGTTTAAGAAAATGAAGGAACTGAATTTCCTTTCTTTTTGTTTGTTTAGGTTTTTATTTTGTCTTAGTTTTTACTTTGCTACAGAGAATGGAAATATACTGTACAGCAGACTGATATGCAATGTTTTATGTCCTTTTTTAAAAACTGTCTTGTGAGAACTCGGCTCCTAGAATTCTTATTATTTACTAGTCTATGTTTGTTTCATTTGTGTTTAGTGACTTGTTTTATCTTTGCTTGTGAAGGAGTCGCTCCCTTATTATTTCCCAGAGTGAAATTCCTCTTCTGTTTCAGCTGGACCTCCTTTGATATGTCTTGTTTGTTCTCTTTTGGGTGCATATTGTGACTGAGTGCCTAGTTGCAAACGGCAGTGACTTAAGGCATTTAGAGGAATGTTGGTTCATACCAAGTAGTTGGCTCAGATTTGCCAGACTCTATAGATGGAAAGGTCCACAACTGCTTTCACCCAGAAGATAGTTGTAGTGGTGTGTCTGCATTGAGTGACCGAGGGTCAGGTTAGGAATGAATGACTGTCACTTGGAGGATTGAGCCTTACTGCAAATCCTCAGGACAGGCTTAACATAAACTCCCCTCCTGTTGCCTCAGCTTGTTTCCCACTTATATAAGGCTCTGGCATGTAGTGTAAATTCTGGAAGCTTCTCGGGTCCCGTCCAGTCTGAACAGCTAATTACACCCCAGTAGTTGGTTTGTTGTTCTGAGTTTTTAAAATTTTTTTTTTCTTTAGAGGTGGTGGAAGTAGATGGGAGTGCTGTGAAGTTAATTTGTCTGAGTGATAAAGGTAATAACAACTTGGTTAAGAGGACCAAGGTTACGCTTAAGAGTACTTGCTTGTCCTAGCGTCAGAAAGTTGCCCTTTTATCTCTGTTCCTGTGTTCTAAGTGTAGGAAGTGTTTTGACTTGTGTAGTTTCTCCAAACCTTTGGCAGACAATGATCTTGCAAATTCTATAGATAAATGCTTCTGTGTATCTCTGCCAGTCTCTATATCTCTTATTGTCTGTGTAGATAGGCATGTGTCTCTCCAACCCCTCAGTCTTGTTTTCTGTTAACTTTTTTTCACGGTTCCGTTTCCTTGCATGGTGAGTAATAAGCAGTCTGAGCTTTAGTTGCTTAGGGAGGTTGGCAGGTTTTCTTTCTGTGATCTTAGGATTTTATATAACAGACCTTAATTTTATTTGTGTGTCCTTAATTTCTCTGAGGAGATGATTGTTCCCAATGTAGTCTTGTTGTTTTGGACAGAACTGATCACTAGCTTGGAACCTGGAGTGGCTGGCTGGGGTCATTGTTGAATTCTGGGCTTGCATTCCACTGCATCTGGCAGAAATTAAAAAGGAAGAACATGCAAGTTTATCCGTTGTGTTGAGCCAAGCCTGTTCTAGTCTCTCAAACTCGGCATGAGTGCCCTTTTGAGCACTTCAGAGTCCAGGATTGCAACCAGTTAGCATGCACTGATTTGCAGTTCTTAAATTGGAGACTGGGACCTGCATTGTAAGTTCTGGTTATGTGGACACCAACAATTATGGTTTATCCTGAATTATAAAGCTTGTTTTCAGGCTATAAATCGAGAGAACTGTAGCTGTAAAAATTCACGAGGTTTCTCCCAAATTACACTCAGTAAAATAAATACATATTGAACAGAACTCTGACTTAGACTAGCAAGACCGACCCAAAGAGAGGATGATCTGGAAGATTCCCTTTACAGCTGAGTACCAAAGATGCCTAGCATGTGTGTGGGAGTCAACATAGGCAGGGCACGGGAACAACCACAAAACCATGGTGGAAATGGCAAGGTAACAAAAATAAATTTACTTCTTGCAACTGGGGGATTCCCGAAGCAACACCGGGGCAGAGGAACAGAGGCGGAGACACGGGTACTGTGGAACTCGGTCCTTGCTAGAGAGTCGCCAAACCTGCTGTTTGCCCCTGTTTCTTGGGGGATTCACGCAGGCGTAGTTTACCACCGTGCTTTGATATTTCCCGCAGCAGGGCAGGAATCTCCAGGGTGTTCAATGGGGTGCCTCTAAGTCTATCACAGGCCTGTGTTATCTGAACGTGGATGTTCTACTTGTTGAACACACAAGGACAGGCAACAATTAGAATGATATATGTATTTTTCTACACCCCAGCTGCAAGTCACTTGAGCGTGTTTACAATCTTCCTCACCAATCTTCCATTATTTTCCCCGTGTTATATTTGCCTGTGTCCTGCCCGCAGGCTAGGTGCGCAAGCATGGGCAAGTATGGAGAATTGCTGTGTCATCACTGTAAGCAACTGCTGTATGTCTGAGGCTCAGCAGCTGCTTATACTGACTGTCTTGCCATTTCAGGGATCATCCATGTCTCAAGTGGACTGGTGGCGGCTGCAGGCGGATCCCCGTCTTGGTGTTTCATGCTGAAGCCATTCTGACCAACGACAGCTACCTCCGCCTAATTGGAGGTGGGTGCAACTACGTGCCAGATTTTGGCCTGAGGGCATGAGGTGGAAGTCTCTTACTTGGATGTTCCCTTCTCTTTGTGGTGGGACAGAGGACATGGTAGGAAGGAAATTACAATCTTCTCTTGTTTCTGAGCACTGAGAGGTTCAGAAATGCTTCGTCAGTTGGTGAATGTTTATCGCATCTTTGGGTTGTGACGAGTGTCTGTCTACTGGGTCCTGATGTGTTTCGCGTTGGAGCTGTCTGCTTGGAGGCCATGCTAGAACCTGCGACCAGAATATAACTAAAACCACTCTGTAGCTAATAACTCAAGATCAGTCATTGCAGTGAGGTTCGAGAGGGTTTCACTGGGAAATAAAGCAGCCAGCCCCACAGTGGTAAGAACAGTAGTAAGCTGTAGTAACAAATCTCTGCGTCTGCAGTCTCACAACTGTGAGTAAGGCCATAAGCAAAATGATTGTGGCTCTGGCAGCGCTTGAGGGAGAGCCTCTAAATAAGAGGCAGAGTTGTTATAAACACTCTGGATTGTAAGAGGTAGTACTTTTGGGTGTGTACAGCTGGGAGCTCATTCTGGATATGCTGAGCTGGAGAAAAGCTAAAATCTACTCGCCTTCTTTTTCTGAAGATGCTGACGCTTCTTTCTTCTCTTGCTTCTCCTTTTCTTAGGTAATTGGTGCCCTCATTTCTAATATCCTATCCAAGCAGAAATGCTTCTGGCTCATTGGGGTAAGGGGTGGAGAAGGTGATTTGTGTGTGGAAACCGCAGAACCTTTTAATGTGAGTTAAGAACGTACTTGAATGGTGGCAGTAGCTGATGGTAATTGTAACTTGTCTCCTAACTGGAGTGTGGTGTCTCTACTGCTACAAGTCTACTGCTGAGCAGCGCACCTTGTTAAATTTCCTTGAGCTGTGTCCAGTCCCAGATTATGATACTTGTCTTTCTTTTCTTTAGACTTATTTTTATTGGTAGAACGTATTTCCTGAGTTTTAATCTAATGTTCATCTTTCTGTTCTCAGTTTGAACCAATTTGTAAAGTGTCTTTTCCAAGTGACCCTGCAATTTCTGCCTCTGCTTTCTTTGAACTCTTTTATGGATTGCCACATTCTTTTGTATGACAACTGGCCTCTCGTATTGCTGCTTGCTTTCTGTTTATCTTATACCTCCAGTGCTGCTTGCTGCTTTTGTTTTTATGACTTTCTACTTGGATAGTAATTTTTCTCTTTTTTTTTTCCTTGTCCTATTTACTTTATTTCCTACTATTTTTTGCAGTTACTTGTTGGAAGATCAGTACAGGTGAATGAGATGTGAACAAAAATTCGGAGTTTTATTTTGGGTTTTCAGGATCTAAAAAGTGATCATCAAAGCTAGCCATGACAATGAGAGGCATATGACGCAATTACTTTTAGCTGGGAATACCAATCTTGAATAGAGAAGAAAGCTGAAACCATGTTTGGAGTGTTATAAAGTAGTCTATATAAAGAGCTATTTGGAAAAAAATCTGGGCATATGTTAGCCTGTCCTGTGCTTTATTTTGATATGACAGTGTTCAGTGATGCAGCAATATAGTACCTAAGGACTGATGCAAGTCAGATTGATGCCATTATTGGAGTTAATGCCCCAAGAGATGGACAGGCATTTCCTATCACCCTTTGCCTGTTATGTGCTCTATTGTGTGAATGCTCCACTGTGGATTAACTGCAGCTGTACTGTGCCGAGTCCTGTGGTGGTCTTCTCTCTTCTTTGGTAGCATAGGTAACGGGTTTATTCTTCTAGGTGCAGATTCTAATATCGCGTCTCTTGCCCTCTTAACAGAGCGCTACCGCTTGTCCTATAAGATTGTGCGAACAGACAGCCGTCTGGTTCGAAGCATTCTGACTGCCCATGGATTCCATGAGGTGAGTACAGTGAACTTCAGATCTGATTATGTACTGGGCTGGGAGGTGGTCGTGATGATGATTATTATGTTTTGGGTTTGTTTTGTGTGGTGTGTGTTGTGTTTGGTTTTTTTTTTTTTTTTTTACCTCTGCAGGGTTAGAACCAGGAAGTTGCTGTGGACCCCCTTGAGGTTTTTTTTTTACATACTCTGCAAGTTAGACAGGAAATATATCATGATTTTGGTCTCTCAAAGGAGTACCCTTTAGGCTTAAGCCTGTAAAATTAGAGAGAAAGGGATGCTGAAGCTGTGTTTTTTTTCTTCTTTTAAAGCGTCACCTCACCATTGGGAAGATCTGAAGGATTTAATCTCTCAGCCTTTGTGAGCTCACAGAAGCATTGATGTAGTGTTTCACATTTCTCTTCTTAGCACCTGTCTTGCTCTAAAGAATGCCCTATATGCAGCAAATGACAGTTTGAGATATGTGTGTGTACGGTGGATTTTCTTCTGAATAACACAAAGTTAAGAAATCGGTCTCTCAAGTTTCCTGAAATGTAAAACGCTTTATGAATTGGGTTTAGTCTATAAAAATAAGAAAACTACAAGTTTTTTTTGAAAAATATGACATGTTTTTTTCCCAGCACCATTGTACAGTATCTTAGGACAGAAGTCTGGCTAGAGTTGCCCTAATATTAGAGACAGATGGAGGAGATTGTCTTAAACTAGCATTGCTTTGGTCTTGTAGACATAAATTCACAGTCTGTAGGACTAGTGGTGGTGCTTTTCACTACTTCTGTGTTTTGATCTGCGTGGTGTTTTTATGTTGCTCTTTAGGTGCACCCTAATAGCAGCGATTATAATCTCATGTGGACAGGATCACACTTGAAGCCCTACTTGCTGCGTTCCCTTACAGATATTCAGAAAGTCAATCATTTCCCTAGGTAAGGCCTTGATATCATGTTTTGCTGAATGTCTTTGTGCTGGTTTGCAGAAATCTGAACATAGATAGCTCTAAAAAAAAAGAGTATACGTGATACTGTAAAGTCCCAATGCACTGGGCCTGTGCCACATCCGTCTTCATTCTAAACAGGTTTTGGGGGATAGTATATGAGTTGAAGTGCTTGTCTGTAGCCCAAATACTGGATTTTAGAATTTTTTTTTCTATATTTCATGGTATAAGCAAAGTATTTGGGCCTTCGGGTTCTTAGTTACAGAGATAGTCTATGTTGCTTGCTAACGTTTACAAACACCATTATAACAGTTTGCTGTGCTTCAGTCTGTCTTGGGAATTGCAAGAGGTGCTACAACTGAAGATGGATATTAATACAGCCATAGGACAGGGACAGTAAAACTGACAAGTAATTGCAGGTTAGGGTTTAGATACCTGACAGGGCTACAGATGTGTTAGTAATTAGGATGAAGGGTTGCTGTAATGTGGGTTTTTTTTATGGGGGGGAAAAAATAGATAGTGTCTCTTGTTTTGGGACTTCAGGTCATACGAACTGACACGCAAGGACAGACTGTACAAGAACGTCAGTCGTATGCAGCTGGCTCATGGATTCAAGACATTTCATATCTTACCTCAGACCTTTATCCTCCCGACAGAGTACCAGGACTTCTGCAGTAAGTGAATGGCTGATGATGCCCAGATCTAAAGCAAAATGACTGGGTGAGAGGAAGGGAATTCCTTTTAATGTCCCAGCCTGTTGAAGTGCCGGTAGTTAAGGCAACAAAATTAGAGTAATCTGGAAAGACAGTGGAAAAGGCCCACGTGATTTCTTGATATAATTTCTACTCTTCTGTTTACTCAATGCCTGTGTAAGTCCCCAAGAAGGTGATGTGGGCTTAAGGCTCCAGAAATGAGCTATTTTTTTTTTTGTGCAGTGTTGTTGGAGATCACCTTCACAATATTGATGCCTACTACGTGGGAGTACTGAAGAGAGAAGTGCCAAAAGGAGGCACAGAGCAGAGAAATGAATCTATGGGAGCAGCAGGAGGGGCTTCAGGGAAGGGATGTGATAATTGCAGTGAGTCCCAAGGGGTAAAATAGGACATCAAAAAAGTAGACTGTGATCTCCTCATGCAGTTCTCTAAAGCTTTTACTGTAGGCAACATTATTGATTCTTGCTCCTCTGTAAATAAGCAAAATGGAAGATGTTTCAGACTTGTGCTGTTTTCTTTTAATCAGATACCTATTCTAAGGACAGAGGCCCATGGATAGTGAAGCCCGTGGCCTCTTCCAGGGGTCGAGGTGTCTACCTGATAAACAATGTAAGTGTTCAGCAAAAGGACTGCACTTCAGTAACACTGTCTGCAACACTATGCCAGCTTCCAGGCAAGGGGCATGGAAACATCTAACCAGACACTGGCCTTGCTCTGGATTTCAGCCATACATTGGTGAACAGTTCAACAGCCCTGAGCAGCTGGCAAAGCCTGGCTGGGGCCATGCTGTGTAACCAAAAGCAATCTATTTCTTTGTATGCTGTACTTATCTTGCAACCTACTTTCAAGTCTTAGCTTATTAGGAGCAAGTTCATGCTCCTTGAGACAGTTTGGGAAGCTGTGCTGCTTCATGCTCTCCTTGTGGCTGACAGTAGGCTGGCCTTGGGAAGATTCCCAGAACTCTCAGTAGTTGTTTCCCTGTGCAACCTAAACAGTCTCCTTGTCTCCCTCTTTCCACTGAAAAAGACCAGTTAAAATAAAACCTTATGTGATACAACAGGATGTGTATCCATCTTAGAGCTGTGTTATCTAAACGCCAGTGTGCTCTCACTGAGATGTAAAGGGAATGGTTCTTTGAATTCAGTGTGCTGATTATAGTGTCGTTTGCCCTTTGGGGCTTTGCAGGGAGTTAGGTTGTCATAGGTAACAAATACATCTTGCGGGAGCCAAACACATGAGGGGATTCCAATAAATATTCTCAGCAGCAAAGCTGACTGGTGAGTCATTTTGTTTTCACTCACTCAAACCCCTTTAGCCTCCCTTGCACTGAAAGGGTTGTGCTGCCTCATCTGTTCTCTACTTGGATCATTTCCCATAAAATAAGGGAGCAATTTGCCAAGTATATGAGGTAAGTATTTCCAGAGCTGCACTCAGCTTTTTCTTTGCTTGAAAGAGAGGGACGAGATCAGGCTTACATGGCAGTTGGCCACGAACTGGGGAAAAGACCCTTCTGGGACCAATCTCCCTTTGTGCATATCTGTTCCAGAAACACTTCAGCTAGTTTGGCCCAAAGACTTCAGTTTCCTTCAGTGTAATGTCATTAAGGGAGTCTTCTAGAATGTCATCATAGAAGTGTTTAGAAACAACAACAAAAAAACCCCAACAAACCTTTGAATTTCTCTGATCCATAATAAAACAGGCTGTCACTTGTGTGTGGTGCGCTGAGGGAAGTTGAGCTTGTTCCCTCACGTTGTATGTGTTCACTCTATATGCCTGGGCTTTCCTGCTCACGATGCTGGTGCTGTGGCTGAATACATACAAAATTGAGTACAGGCAGAATGACGGGGTTCTCTTGGGTCTTTTGCAAACTGAAGGCAAGAAAACGTTTTGCAAGAAACTGTTTGTATGAGTAGTTAAAACTGGTTACAAGAGAGAGGCTTGCATGCAGCAGAAGTAAAGGCTTTTTTAACAGACTCCATGAAGTAGCGATGTGTATTTGTCATAGATAGAGCTTTCTGTTCTGAGCTACAAGGGTAGTGTCTTCCTGGTACAGTAGCCCCTACTGTGAACTGAACCTCAGTAGAAGGTACTTACTCATGCAGGCAAAAAGTTGGATACCAGCCCAGGATCTAGCTATAAAGATCACAAGCTGAGGAGTCATTTTCTTTGCTTGTGACTTCCTCACCAACTGTAGTTACATACTTGTTGCAGTGTCTTCTAAACCCCTCCTCTGTGTGTTTGGTTAAACACTTGAGAAGCAAACAGAATGACAGTCACTTCTTAGATGTGGTTTATTTTCCTGCCTATTTTACATCATTATCATGTGGCTGTTATATCTCTCTTCTCCTCTAAGGAGCACTGAACTAGAAGATTCAATGGGCATTTTTTTTGGCAATGTAATCATTCCCAGGCTTCTGGTTAGGATCTAATTACCTTAAGTATGTTGTGACTGTTTTTTCTTTTTTTTTTTCCTCCCTCCCCAGACATAGTTGTTGGTACAAAGTGGCTTTAGGAGGTGAAGGCTGGAAAAAATGGTGGGTTTGATCTAGTCATCTTCTTACTCCTTAAGCCTCCAATTTTTTCACTCTTGGGTTCTCTATTCTTCTGTAGCCAAACCAGATTGTCCTGGAAGACAACATCCTGGTTTCTCGTTACATCAGCAACCCCCTGCTCATAGATGGTAAGTGTGCTTAGGAATTGCCTTTTTCTCTTCCCCCAACCTCACACCTGAGCATCTCTGCAACCTTTGCAGGAATTTACTTGAATAATTGAGTGCTCTATCTTCTAGTAGTTGAAAAATGTAACTAGAGAGTTCCTTGAAATCTGGAAGCTTTTCAACTGGGAAAGCTTCAGGCACCTATGTCAGCAGCAGAATAATGGTTTATTGCTCTCAGGGTCTGTTGAAATTCCTCAACTGCATATGATGTCTGAAAGATATTTGCAGTCACTGACTCTTCACAACTGTATTTCAGATTTCAAATTTGATGTGCGCCTCTATGTTCTGGTTACGTCTTACGATCCACTTGTCATCTATCTCTACGAGGAAGGATTGGCCAGGTAAGGGAGGTTTCTTCTTTCTCTGTGTAACTGCACTTGGTGATCCAGAGATGTCTTGGCTTGCCTTTGTACTCCTGACAATAGCAAATGAGGGCGGTGCGAGTTACGGAGTTCTGCAGAGTTTAAATATATGATACTTCATCATGCTGTGTCCCATCAGTGTTCTTTATATAGATTATAGGATCTTTAGTGAGAGACTTTATTACATATGTAATAAATAAAGCAAATTTTTAACTCTTAAGGGTTGAATGGCCACGCACACAATCATTGGCGTGATCGTGCTCAAGGTCAGATTCTTGAAACCTCTTTGGATTCTTGATGCCTTTGTACCCCTTCTCCATCCTCCAAGGTGAAGGGAATCTAAACTTTCTCAATTTCTGTTTAATCCTAAAGACAAAAGCAGTTGGAGACCTGTTGTTAGCTGTGTTGGCCTTTGTTTTAATACTTCCAACTGCTCTTCTAATTTTTGGGTCAGTATTTGTATTTTCTACAGTATTGAGTGAGTGGGTTTAGACTAGTTCACTGTTCTTGCCCTGCAAGATGTCAATTTTCTTTTCCATGTAAGTCATGAAAGATACTTAGGAATCCCAGGAGGAACAATTCTACCAAAAATACCTGTTTCTCTTCATCACAGAAGTTTAGCTAAATACCTGTCTGTAGTAACTAATAAATTTGAAATAATCACCTATCTGAATTTCCAACAGACCAGAAACTTTAGTACTGTTTGAGAAGACAATGTCATAGGGCTGTCTTCTGCAACAGTTTTAAGTGGTGCTGAATTTGTCTTATAAGCACATCTGACATACCCAGAAAGAATATCTCTAGGGTTCAAGCCTGCATGGCTCTGTCTTGGGTAGATACTGAATCCAACTTGTCTTTATCCAAAGCAGATACTGAATCCAAAAGGTCATATTAATAATGATCCCGCAAGAAATATCCTTCTTTAAATTGAGGAACAGATCCTCTTCCTGTGTGTTGTGATGTGCCTCTGCCTGCAAAAATAAGGTGCAGAGATTGCTTCCCTGAAGTGGGGCAGGAAGGGGTAGCTCATCTTGGTCAGTGGGGAAACTTGACAACTATGTTCATTTTAGAAAAGGAGCCTTAAACATGCCTGGCATGCAAGACTTTTCTCTTGGGAATCAGCAATAAAATTGTTAGTTGCTAATATTGCATGTTATTGGAAAGTGAAGAGGGAAACATGGTCATTGATTGTGAATATATGAGTAGATTGCTAGGATGTTCTCAAAATGGGCAGTGCCTATCAGGCCTCTGAAATAGGATTTGCACCATCATTAATGTCTTAAAGGTAGTTCTGCTGATCTTATTGTAACAAATGACTTTACTTCTGCAAAAATCCATCTGTGTAAGAGACAAGTGTTCTACTCTGTTTGGGGGCAAGTGTGCCAGTTCCATAATAAACAGCATTTTTTGTCTCTGACAGTAGAGTAACATGTTTTGTTGGGGGGGGAGAGGGGGGAGTGTATGTGGGGATGTGTATGTGTGGTTTTTTTTTTTCTGTTAACAATTCTAGTTATATTAGACGTCTTGGGAAGGAAACAAGTATATTCTTTCGACTGAAATACACTGGTCAGCCAGTTCTAGTGAATCCTGTAAGATAGAATCATGGGGAAGTTTGGAGGTTTTTAGTCCAACCTCCTTCTCAAGCCAAGACTACCTTCAAAGTTTGGGCAGGTGCTCTGCGGCCTTCTATCAAAGTTTTGAATATTTTCTAAGAATGGAGATTCCATAGTCTTTCCTGCCAACCTGTTCCAATGCTCATTGACCGTTCTTGCTGTGAATGTATGCATGCTTTTTGTATCTAATCAGTATTTTCATTGCTGTGGTTTGACTGTTGCTCTTGTCCTTCTGCTGTGCACCTCTGAGAAAAGTCTGGCTCTGTCTTTATAGCCATGCATTAACGAGTTGAACACAGTAGTTAGGTCTATTCTTAACTTTCTTATCTGCAGGCTAAACAATCCTTTTCTCATGAGCTTCTCCTTGTGCATCATGTTTTTCAGGCCATTTTAATAGTTCTCTGCCAGACTCGTATCGCTTAAGTCTCAACACTTTTACTGGGGGGCTCGTAACTGGAGGTGATGTTCCAGATGTGTGTCCAGTGCTCGCTGAGCACTCACAAGAAATACTAATCCTTTCCCTCAACCTACTGGCTACACTCTTCTTGATACAGCCCAGCATCTAGTTAGCCTTCATTGTGGCAAAGGCAAACTGCTAGTGCATGTTCAGCTTGTTGTCCACCAGGACTGCTTGTCTGTTCTGCAGAATAGCTTTCTGTCCACCTAGCCTGTACTGTTGGACAGGGTTGTTCCTCCCAGGTGCAAGACTCTTGCATTTGCTTTTGCTAAAGTTTGTGAGGGTTCTGTTAGCCCATTTCTCTAGCTTTACAGGGGCCATTTGAGTGCTCAGGTCTTGAGCCATACCATCCACTGCTTTCCCTTTGTCCCCAGAACCATTCATGTCATCCCAGAACGCAATCGGGAGGCATCAAATGTGATTTGCTGTTGGAAAATTTGTGCTTGCTGTTCCAAATAATCATTTTATCCTTCATGTGCCTGGAAACACCTTCCTGAAGGTAATAGTCCAGGAGCTCCTACTGGTAGCAAGACTGTAGATCACCTGGACTATCCTAGGTAAAAGGTCTCTTGAGACAATGATCTGATTTCTTTGAGTTTGTGAGCCAGTGCCCCTACTTGATAACCTGGGTGCTGGCTGGCTGAATTTTTTTGTTCTTTTGGCATTCAGAATATTCACTTCTAGGGCTTGAAACAGTGTTGCAGTCAATGCTGAGCAAATAATGTAAGTTTTTTCTTTCTGGGTATCCATCCAGAAGCATCAATCTTAATATTTCTGGACTCTCTGTCGTGGTAATAACCCATGTGACGGTAATACTTGCACGTCACTTCTCAGTGTTCTAAAATCCTTAACAGTCTTATATGTGTTTAGGTTCCGTTTGTTTAAATGGTAATCAAATCTAGAGCACGTGGTGCCCACATACATGGCAAGTGGACCGTATATGTGCAGGACACCACAGTACTACAAATGGTAGGTATCCTTTCCTTCATCTTGCAGCTCTCTGTTAGAGGTACCTGTGGAGTCTAACTGTGGCACTAGGTGTCTTAGTGCTGCTCTGTGATATGGTCAGCTGTACCAGTACACCTGTGGGACTAGTGTAGAGGGAATAATGAAATGTTATCTCTGGTCTAAGAACAATCCTGACTCTGGAGGGTAATGCTAGTTCTGTTATTAAACTTCAGCTGCCCACCGAGCAGTTTCAGCTGTCGTGCCAGCTACAGCTAAAGGCTTGTAGCAAGACTTGTAGTTGAATGTGTTCACAAGATGGGTATAAATTTATTGCAGCCAATATCTTTAATTACTCTTAAACTTTTCCCTTCTATGGCTGTAGAGTTGGTATATTTGTGCAGCAAGTGCTGGCAAGCTTTCTTCGGAGGACAACACTCAAGCATGAGCCCAGGTTCATGAAGACCTTAGGTGGGCTGTTCTGTGTGGCCTCCAGATGGCACTAGTGGTCTTTAGCTTTAGAGACTTTGCTTGTTCCTGTACACTGGATTTGCAAATTCGGTTGGTGAGAGGTAAGGAACCTGGAGCTACTGGATTCTGGCTTCCCATTTAGCTTTTTTGCCTTCCATTTAACAGTGTGAGTTAAGTGCTGGGAGAGACTCTTTTATTGTCTCACACAGTGTAATGCTTTGGTTTAAAGCTGGGACAAAGCTTTAGCTCTGCAGGGAGGGGGGAATGCTTTAACCTTTGGGAGTGGAAGCTGTTTTGTTTTCTTTTTTTAAGAAAAAAACCCCACACTGCTTGAGAGTGGAAGCAATTTGTAAGCAGAGAACTGGGAGGTAAGTTCAGGGCCTGGAATCAAAGGTGGTATTGAAGCAATCTAAGGGGAAACCCACCAGCAGAACAAAGGAATCTGTTTTCGGGACCTCCGCTAGTGCTTGTGGTGCACTATGGTGACTTCCATGTTATGAGTTTGCTTTCTGAAGGTAGGTAGTCTCTGAAGTATAGTCAGGCTGACCGCTTCTGGGTTGTCCTCTTAATTTTCTTTTTCACTTTTTCTTTGTCTGAAAGGTAATGTTCCCCTCCAGTGTTATGCTTTGCATATTCTAAGAAGAGGAGGAACCTGACTGTAGCAGTAAAGTTGGTGACATCTAGTAGAAAAGGAGTTCTGTCAGGAAACCATAAGATGTAATGATCTTTAAAAGGAACAGACCTGGTATTATACACATTTGTGATGCTTGACTAGATAATTCCTTAGGCCTGGTTCCTCTTGGCACAGCTAGACTTGTCATGACATGATCTAGAGTGGAATTTGAGGCTTCAGTGCTGAGGTGAAGGGGATTATGGATCCAGCATATGTAAATTGTGTTTCACTTTCCATGTGGAAGAGTGAAGAAAATGTTTACTTTTGAAGGAGATGTGAAGAGTGTGTACCCGGAGGTGTGTAACAAAGCCTTCAGCTATTGTTGCTTGATTTGTGCAGGAAGTACTGCATGACTGTGGTTTGCCCTGGCCAAAGTTCTGTGTTGTTTTTTTTTTAATGCATTTTCTCAGGAAGATATTGACCTCAAGGCTTTTTTGTTAATCCCTGAAAAGAATATTAAGTAGAATTTACGAAGTGCTGATGGTGAGTAGGTTGCTTTTGTAGCTATTTCCACCCTACTCCCTGTGGAATAAGCTGTATTTAGTAGGGATAGAGCTGTAGGAACAGAGCCTTAGGTCAGCAGAGTTGGATATTGGGCTTCTGGAGAGTACCGAAGAATGGTGTCAGTGAATGTTCTCTATGTTTTCATCTTTCGTTACAATACTGCTTTTCTGGTTTTGCCTCCCTCAAACTCAGTCAACCTCTTCTTGCGTATTTCAGGCCTGGTTCACCTCTAGAAGGAAAGCTGCTATTAGATTCGTTGGGGGACACTCGGTGATCTGTTTGGAGGGAGTGGGGTGGGGTTTTTTTCTCCTTTGTTCAGGCTTGAAACAAGACTGAAGCTGTGCTTAAGGCATAAAGCAGCACTGGGTGACTTAAGATCCTGTTTGTTGGATTGAAAAATGTGGTGTTGAACACTTTTCTAGTACATATTTTAAAAAAAAAGTAGACAAAGTGTGCTGCTGTACATCTGTTAAATTGGCAGATACTTAGTAACTTGGTGCTGGAAAGGACAATTATCATCTAGATTGGCCATCTGTGATTCACAGCCTGGAGAACTGTAGCTGGGACCTTTGTATTGAAGGTATAGGCTTGAAGAATGGGGTGGTCTTGGCAAGCTTGGTCCGGGTTTGCCTCAGAATATAACTCAGTCATCTAATCATATGTTAGAAATCTGGGTAGTTTTATTTATCTGACACTTCAAAAGTATGTGAGGGAATATATTTATTGACATACGTTTATACCTTTATATCCTAGTATGAATAAGAGGTGCACTGTTAATAAACTACAGTCTTAATTATGAACTTTGACATGCTTTTGAAGGTGACTCATCATGCCCAGTTCTGTGGAAGTCCCAAGGCTGCTCTTACAGCCAACTGTTGAATTGATGGATTATGCTGGTTTTTGGAGGGGCATCCATGCAAGGAGAGAATAACAAGCCTGACTTGTGTCTGAAGCACAGCTGAAGAGACATGGGACCGTGGGACCATGAATAGCTTATGCTGTTTGTGACCTTTCTGCATTTTGCTAGCTAGGGACGTCTCCCTCTCCCGTCTGACCTTCCTTCCCTCTCTGTACCTCCTGGTGGAAGAGAAAGGAGCCTGGTGGACCTGTCTTACTTGGTGCCTGCGGACATGATGGGGACTTGACACGTGGTATGGCGAATTCATAGTGAAATGGTGCCTTGTTTTGGGGAGACTTCTCTATAGCCTACTTTTTTGCCTAAACTACCAGGTTTAGGCAGCCTTAGTTCTGAACCTGAATGGCCTGGCAGGAACTTCTTAGTCAGATTGACACTGAATTTGAAAAACAGAGTTTTTTTGAAATTTTTTTATTTAAAAAAAAGGGCAAAAGTGAGCTGAAAACAAAATGTTCTTGCAAAGGGCCCGAGAAGCAGAAGCTGGGGGAGACTTTCCAGAGGGACACGAGAGTTCTCATCACAGTGGCATAGACAGCTGGGCTTCACAGCGGCTGCCACCCGCTGCCATCCTGCTGCTTGAGCTCACCCCCCTCAGCATTGCAGTGCCTCCACCTTCGGTAGCCTAGCTTCCTAATTAGCACTGGCTCCACTGGGATATTTACCTTTTCTGTGCTGGATTCCTGTGGTTTCCAAGGAATTCAGGTGCTTACTTGGAGCCAAAGAATTCACATTACCTCACAGGCTGCGCTGAAGCCAGAGCCGGCTGCAGCAGCCCTGTCCCCCTTGCAGTAACCCCTGCCTGGCAGGCCTCTACTTCTTAGGGAGCGTAACTGACTGCTGCATGGACACCTGGGATCAGACTGCAGCCGCTCTCGTAGGCATCGCCTCGCTAAGAAGCTGTGGAGCAGTGTTTTTCATTGGATGTCCTCACTGACTTTGGACCAGTGGATAGTGCATCATGTCAGGAGACTTCCTGCTGCTGCCTTGCTTTTTAATTACGATAAATGAGTTTTGGATCACTGAGGGAAAAGATCTGTCTGTCTGTTTGTCTATGTATGTCTTTTAACAGAAATTTACTGCCTATGCAGACACTTGTTACCTGATTTTAGGCTACGGTTTACTTTGAATTCTTTTTTGTAAAATGGGGTAGTTGAGCCTTAGGCTGCTACTGCTTGGGAGTTGCAAGGAAGTCTACTGTAAATATATACAGTAAAAACTATAAAAAATATTGTGTGCAAGTCATGGCTTAGTGATGCTCTTTCTTAAATCTGGTTCCCATGGCAGGTAGTTAGACACTTGTCTGTGGTATAGGATGCAGCCCTTTGTTAGGGTCCTTGGACAAGGTTTTTTTTCAACAACCTACTCTTGTGGAGCTTCATCCAAACTGCTGTTTTGGTTCAAAGAGCTGTTTAAAACAAGGAGAGCAAAAATTGGTCCTTGAGCAATATTTGTCTATGTTGCAGTGATGTAGTTATAATATTAACATAGCGTTTCACCATTCTCTAGTAAAAAGAAGTGTGTATTGCTAGCTTCAGCAACCTGTCTTCTTGATGGCATGTTTTAGGAAATTCTGAGGTAAGGTAGCTAAATACTAACTAGCAAGCTTGGTTTTTGATCTCTTCTGCAGACCTTTCATCTTTCATGTTCCTCCACCCTCCAAGTCATTTGGGTCTGTCTTTGGGTAGCAGAGGGTGGTCTACAAGCAGGGTCAGTGTACTAAAGAATCGGAGAGGCTGGGCAAATCTTGGTGACAGTCTGCACAATGAGAATCTAGAGAATGTGAGAAACGGAATAGAAGATGTTCACTGATCACAGAGTGGCTGAGATTGGAAGGGACCTCTGGAGGTCACCTAGTCAACCCCCCCTACTCAAGCAGGGTTGCCAGTTGCCTAGGACCATGTCCGAACGCTTTGGATTATCTCCAAGGAGGGAGACTTTACAGCTTCTCTGGGCAACCTGTCAGTGCTTGGTCACTGTCATGGTGTCTCCTTATGCTCCACAGGTTCAAAATCCTGTTAATGGCAGTGCGTAATTTGAAAACTTGCAAATTTGTTACGAAAAGATAAAAAAGGAAAATAAGTCTTGTTGGTTTTTTTCCTGTCTCTGCAGACATCTGGTAAAACTGCTCCTGGATCTTGTTCCTTAACATAGAACTGCTTGAATAATTTTATCCTGCTTTGGTTAGAGAAACTCTGCCCTCATGGAGATGTCACCAAAACTCCTTTTTGTGTTTAGTAATTCCCTTACAAACTTTGGCTCCTATTCATACTCAGTTGCTAACTGAAATATCAGACGGATGCTCTGGAAAATGTTCTTGTTGGAAACAGGGGGATTGTGATGATCTCTAGACTTCTGTTTTCTGTCCTGTACTGCAAGGGAACTGGGTCCCAGGTGGTATTTTGGAGACCAGACCTTGATAGTGTTAAAAATTGAAATATCTGTAGTTCTCCTCTACCAGGAGTTTCAATTGTCCATTGAAGCTAGGACACCTTTGGGTGTCTTGTTTCTTTTCATCCTGATTTTAACAGCAGTTCATGGGAACCGTGAAGATAATTGAACAGTTTTCTATGTGGCCTTAGTTCCTTAAACAAAGTGGCAGCTAACAGACTAACAGAGAAGCCAAAGTCTAATGCGTGGGTAGGGGAGGGAAGAGGGACTGAGGAAATGACTCCAAGCATAAAATGTGAGGAGCGTGCTTATAGAGATACTACACTGGTTATTTCCAGGACATTTAGGCAGGAGCTCTCTGTGCACTCATGGAAAAGGCTATCTTAATGTGTGCTTTTTCTGTAGCACTTGTTTGGGAGAAAAGGGATTAACTATTCTTTCCTTCTTCCAGGGTCTTTTCTCTTCTCCTCTTCCTTTCCCAGGCCCTGGCTACATGTCTCAAATGAGCATTCCAAGTTTCATGCAAAAACATGTAACATCTTATGTAAATATTTAATGATCCAGTTGACGTATTTCCAAAATGACTTGCCTATGACAAACTTTACCTTGTGGTCAATTAATTTCCTGAAGTAATGCTGGGGATAAGGCAAAGAACGGTGTAGAACCCCTCAGGTAGCGTCCCGCCTGAATGAGTGACAGTAGAAGCGTAGGTTGTTTGGGTTAAGGCCAGTGTAGGGATGAGGGTTAGGGACCGATCAAAGTTTGACATAGCGTGGTGGATTTGGGGATTCCTAGAGATAACTGTGGGCTCTGTGACATGTTTTGTAGATTGCTAGGTCAACAGGGAAAAGTGCTGCTTGTCACTTGTGGAGTAGGTGGCCTACTGAAGGTGGAGTTTAAGCTTCCTGATTAGGCTTACAGTGAACTCTTTACAAGATGGGAAGGGAGGGCAGTAATCTGTTGGTATCTGAATGCCAAAGGTGATTTTTAACAGGGGAAGTCTGAAACACGGCAGGGAGGCAGAGAGCTGGGATGCTTCTGTATAATGTACTGTTAGCCTGGAGGTTGAGATTACATCTGGAGTCTGAAGGAGCTAGTAAGGATTTCTGCCTTGATTTTCTGTTCCTGCTGCCACTACTGCCACCCTACTGCTTGCTTTTGATTGCTCTTTCCCCCTCTCTGATCCAAGAGAAAGTGCAGCCAAATGTGCTGTTGTTGAAGGTGAGCTCTGTAGCAGTGTGTAGTTGCTGGTAAAGGGAATTGGCTGTTGCCTTCATTGGAGCTGGTGTGCGCCTGTATGACTTGACTGTGACCAGCTGAGACATGGGCAGGTGTGTCAGAACAATTGAATGTACGAGTGTCACTTCTCTATTCTAAGTTTCAAATTTGGAACTGAAAGGCATCTCTTCTGTCCTGCTGAGGAAAGAGAAGCTTCAGTGAAAGGGACAGAGGCTGCCAGGGCTGTTCACAATACGGTTGCTGCTACTTCGGCCTGGGAGGCTGTATTGCTGGCAGCAGTTTGTGAGGGAGACTGAACAATGCAGTCAATCTTGGTTTAACCTTTGCTATTTCCAGCTGTAGTGTTGGGGTAGAAGCTCTCCCGTAATATTTGTTTAGATGCTTTTGGAATCTAATCTCTTGTATATCATGTTAGTAGGTGCCCTTAACTTTCTTAACTTACCCCTTTCCTTGGATTTTAAAAGGACAAGCTTCTTTAGAAGGGGAGGATCTTTGAGAGAATGGCAGTGCAGTATAGGCCAGGGAAACAAGTTAATGAAAGCAAATATCTTTGATATCACTTGCTGTTCAATTTTGACAGTGAATACAAGCAGTATGTAAAACTAAGACAGGTGAAGTGCATTCTGTGTCCTTGCTGCTGTGAGCTATATTATCTCTGTGTGATACGTATCGCAGAGGTGACCCAGGTTATTGCTGTGATAGGGGACTATTCCTCCTGCATCCTCTGCTTGTCTCCCTCCAGTCTGTTGTCAGGTGAAAGAGAGCTCAGCCAACAAAGGAGAAATCCAACTTTGAAAATTTGTGATTAGAACCTGCTTTATGGAGAAAGCAAATCTGAATTCAGGCCAAAACAGAGTGGATATCCATCTGATGTTGCATACAGAACCAACATCTATTCCTTTTATGGTTATCTCTGTGACATTTCACATTATTAGGAAGAACAACTACTGGTTTAGATCAGGTGGGGTCAGAAGAGCACACTGAAGTGGCAGGAAGCCTTCCTGGCTGACCAATAGTGGAAAATTTCACCTGTTGCTAGATTTTTTTTTTTTTCTTTTTCACTGGACAAGTCATACAGGAAAATTCTTTGTAAGAATTCAAACCAATGTGGATCCAGTTGTTGAATGTTTCAGACCACACAAACTTAACTACCAGCAATACACAGCAGTGTTAAGTTTGTTGGGTTTTTTGCATTTTCCTATGGAGTAGTCTGGAACTTGGACGGGATCAAATCACAGTGGGGGAAGAGAAGAGTTGCTTGAAGCAGAGCAAGAAAGAGGTGATGTTAGTGACCAGAAGATAACGTATTGAAGAGTTTCACTTGATAAAATAGTCTCCTTTGGCTGAAGATGCGCCTCCGCACATGGACACTCCAGCTGCCAATTTAGGAGTACTCTTGGATTCCTGGCTGGTTGCACGATCCCGCATAGCAGCATCAACGAGTAATGCTTTGGCTAGGAAACAGTCCTATCCTGGCAGATGATGACCTGGCCTCAGTTATTTGTGCCTTCATCACTCTTTGGCTGGATTATAGCAATATGAGATACCTGGGCATGAAGCCTTTAGTGCTTAGGAAAATAGCTCGTGCAGAAAGTTGCAGCATGTGCTTGTGGTAAGTTGTGTTACTGGGAAAATATCAGGCTTGCCCTTTTATTTTCTGTGCCACCTTACAATATAGTTTCTAAATTGCTTTTAGGGTATTGGCCCTTATCTTTTAGGTGACAAATATTTTATTCTCAGAAGTGGCCAGAAATTGGGAGAGTGGCCAGAAATTGGGAAAGAGAAGGTCCCAGAATGAAACAATGCTCTGAAAGATTGAAAGATTTCTCAAGAGTTTATTCTAATCTGAGGTTAACATCTAGATCTCACAAGCACTGAAGTTTTACTACTTTCCACTCTTACTGTAAATCCTGTTCCTATGACCTTATTGTCTCTAAAAATAACCTGTAAATTTCTGTTGAAGCAAGACATTCTGTAGCTTGGAAGTCTCTTGTCTTTCCTGGAGAGAACAAGTGTGGGGGATGAGTAGCCTTGTTACTGCACTGGAAGAAAGATACAGTGAAATATGGTGTGAAAAGCTATAGAACTATAGAGTACTGAAGATAATCGTAACTGGTATTTCAGTGGTAGTAACGCTCTTCCATCCCAAGCTAGCGTGGAACACTGTAAGGGGTGTGGGCAGTTGTCAGCGTTATACCTGTGATCTGTCACCATTCTAATATCCAGAGGCTCTTGATAGAGGCTCTAGAAATAACTTGGATTTTCCATTTGCACAGTTGCACTTAATACAAGGCTAGTAAGACTGTTAAACCAGCTCTTGGAGAATGCATTAAGCTGGCATTTGATTCTGTTGTTTAAAGCTTAGGGGTTTTTAATAGCAGGTTTGAGTCATTTAAATTTTTTGGTTGTTTTTTTTGATGCGTTGCTGAACTGGCCCATGATATCCCTTAAGATGACAGCATCCTAGTAGAAGAGAAAGTTTATGTACTGAGAGCTCTAGAATACATTGAAATCCCTCATGAATAATCAGTTCCCCATGGAAGTGTAAATTCTATGGGCATGGAGCTCAGACCACCTAATAGTTAAGGATGGTCTCTGTAGAAGGAAGCTAATGCAAGCATTTGCAAGGTGAAGAAGTACTGTTGTTTAGAAGTATTGTCTATGTCTGCCAGGGGTTCATAGCCTCATATTTCTGAATATGTGCATAATAATTAAAAAAATAAGAAGCTGATAACCATGGTGAACCTAATTGCCTTCTGCTTCAAAGTATCAAGGGAGCTGTGACTTTGTGGAATAGATTGTTCCATGTGCTGAGTATCTTCCAGGATCTGGCTGAAAGCATATTATCAACAAATGCTTTCAATATGCTGCCAATAAATGATTTTTAAGCTGGAAATGATGAAATCAGAATTAAGAACAAAATATACGATAGGACTGTTGTCATTCTTTTCAAAACAGAAGCACTAAATCCAGGAAACTTACAGTTAAACTGAAAAAAAAATTCAAATACTTTAAGCTGTGGAAATATGTGGAAAGGGGATCCAAACTTCCGGACTCTTTTTTCTGTTGCCAGCTGCTCTAACTTCAAATGTAGTTAAAGCTTGGAAAAATATGGTGCAAAATCTTTTCACTTTTTTTAACCTTGCCGCTTAGTTAGTTACATCATGGAGGCTTGTTTTTTTTTTTTTCTTGTTCCCATCTGTGTGTTTAAGGATAATTTGATCTGATGAGCATCTTGATGGATTTGCTGGCATAGTTTTTGTGGAGAGAGAGATATTTCTCAAAATGGCTACCAAGTGAGGGCAGTAGTGGCTTCATTTTCACTGAGAAATTAGATTTTGGTTTTTTGGTAGTTCTTTCTAAAAGAAGGATTTTTTTTAATTTTTTTTTTTTGTAGTTCAAGTTCTTAGATGTCCTGGTATAGTTCAGCTTCTTCTGAACTATGGAAAATAATAGGGGAAGGATGAGGAGAGATGACTATTAGTAAAGCAAATTGGGGATGCATTCTTTTCTGGACACTAACTTCATTGCACAGTCAGATGCTTCAAATTCCCCTCCGTCTCTCTCTTCTGTTTTTCTCGAGCACTGCCTTCCTTTTCCTGCTTTGAGGCTTCACCCAATTGTGCTCTCCTTTTCTTGCAACTAACCCTGCTCTCCTTGGTACTTTGTTTCTCTCTTGCCAGGGCTTCTTAGGATAGCATATGTCTGACTTCCCCTTTCCCCTTTCTTACTGCCATTTATCTCTTTCAAGACATTGGCATCTTAAGCTATTGTGGATGGTCAGAGTGAAGAAGGTGTGTTTTCTCTTGTTGGTTTGTTTGTTTTTGTTTTGTTTGGTTTTTTTTAAACTAGAACATGCTTGCTGTTACAAGCTGTGGTGGTTAGCAGTGGCTCATACTGGTCATTCCGCCAACCAGATGCCCTGGATTCTGCCCTCAATCTTCCGTTTTATTTATTTTTCTCAAAAGTCTGAGGCCTAAAATATATATTGAAACAGGAATTTATTACATGCAGAATAAGAAAATGATTGCAGTTGGACTGGATGATCATTGTAGGTCCACTCCATTTGGAACTATTCTATTACATTATATTTAACTTGATCCCGCATCCTTGTCTGGATGTAGGATTTGGCAAATATTGCCATAAGTTCTGTCCTGACTCTGCATCCTAACACTTTGATTTGTTATGTCTGAAAGAGGATGTACCTGCATCTGACTGGAAGTTAATTGGTATCTTTCTGCATTTGCTCAAGTGGCTATTCAGTCAGATCTGTGATCTGATTTGCCTGCGGCTACATAATTTGTGGAGCAGGTCAAGCAGAGTGGCTGGAGTGTGCAACTGAGCAGATGATGAGCTTTCAGCACCAGTGCATCCTTAGATTGACAAAGGCTGATCGTGCAACTACACCTTTAGAAAGCAACTTTTGCACAAGATGTAATTTTAAACACTTTAAATTGGCATGGCTGTCAAGTGAAACAGTCCTGCACTCTTCCTGGCTGCTGTTCCCATTCTCATGTTGACGCTTTCCTTTCCTGGCACAGGTATATGATCAGTTCCCCTCTGGCTGCACAGTGCAAACTGGAATGGAGGGGTAGCATGGGCAACTGTACTAGCAGTTGGTTGCAGGAAGCTCCTTTTCCTCCCTGAGAAGCTTGTAGTGTTTCAGCATTCATTCAGCCTCTTCTTAAAGGGGTGTGCTGTTGAGAAGATTAGTGTTTAAATTCCTTCAGTGCAATTTTTTGCTGTATTCCTGTGCTTGTTCAGGGGCTTGTGGTGTCCATTGTATTGTGTCACCAGAAGCATTTCTGTACCCATGCAGTGAAGTGATTTGATTTGATAAATAGCTTAGCAGAAAAGACTTTTTTAGATGGTTTGCTGTGCAGGACAGACACTCTTGTGCTGGTATTGTGCAGTTAAAATGAAGGTGGAAAGCGGAGGAGAGAAAATATGGATAGCTTAAGTCTGTATGGCCACTGGTGGTGGATGGTGGAAGCTCATCACGCTACATTTTTATAGCTGGATCAGGAAGCTGATCTACCTTTGTTGTTTTGCACCCTTCTCCCTCTGACATCATATTCCCTCTGGCTCCCCCTCAATACAAAGCAACACAAAAATCCCTCAAACACCTTACAAACCAAAATCCTGGGCTGTTTTTCAGTTGGATCAATGCGTTGATTCATTTCAACACAAATGTCCGTGATGGTAGTGTATGGCTAAGGGAGTGGTGATGGGGTACGTGATTACAGTACAGGTAATGCCGTTTAATCAGGAGGTTACCGCTGTTTCCAAAATAAATAGATTGATTGAATTGTGGTATTGATGGCTGTAACAGGGTTCACAGAGAGACTAGATAAGCTTGTAGCAGTGTCTTGCTCGTGAGTATGATCTTCCCTACAGTCCCTTTCCTTGTACACAGCTGGGTGACATCTTTGAGATATGGAAGAGCTGTGTAGTCCCTAAGACTGACAGCACCCTGGAGAAGATGCTGCATTGTTGGATGAATTGGTCTGGCCTGCGCGTTGTACCTGGTTTCTTGGATGCCTCTTTCTCAAGAGTATTGGCAGTTGTCAGCTGTGTTGTTGGTGATGGTAGAAATCTGTTCCTACCCTCAGCCTGCCATAAGGCATCCTTGGATACGCAAGAACTGAGCTGTGCTTGTATGAGACTTCAGGAAATACTGACTGTGGTATGCATATGGAGTAGGATTGCTCTGAATGAGTGCGTTTGCTAAGACCAGTGAATCTTGTGTATCCATGGTAGGTCCTATTGTGGAACGGAAAGGACAGTGACACTGACTGTCTAAAACGAAGTGGCCGGTTTAACCAGAATGCACAAGAACCACAGATCTAAGCAGTTGAGGAAAAAATGTGCCTAGGATGATGCGTACACTGCTAGGCTGTGAAAACTCCCGGGAGAAGAAATGGAGCTCCCTGCTTTAAGATGCTGAAAAGGAAACTAAATGCACCTAGATGTGGCCCTTGAGCATTAACTGTATTTTTTGTGAGGAGAGGTTGCATTTGATGAAGTCTGATTAAATGCGTTTTCTCCCTAGCTCTGGTTGTTGAGTGGTCTGTGTAGTAGGTCATATTTAGCAAGCATGTTACTTGTTCAAGAAATACTGTGAATCTTTATCCCTCTTAACAGGTTTGCGACAGTGAGGTATGACCAGGCATCCAAGAACATTAAAAACCAGTTCATGCATCTCACCAACTACAGCGTCAACAAGAAGAGTGGAGATTATGTCAGGTACTTGGCTGGAAAAATGGCACTTGATCTCTAGAGGTTAAATCAATTTACCTAAGTTGGTCTAAGGCTGATGCAAGTCCATAGAGGTAGGCCAGTGGTGTCAACCATTCTGTGATTCTGTGAACTTGCATCTTCCATTTATTTTTAGCTGTGATGATCCCGAAGTAGAGGATTATGGAAACAAGTGGAGCATGAGTGCAATGCTGAGGTACTTAAAACAAGAGGGGAGAGACACAGCAGGTCAGTACAGATCCTGTTCTTTTATTCTCATGTTGGACCTTAATCATCTCACTAGTGTGAATCCGAAGAAGTCAGGGAAGAGCCCCAGTGAGTCCCATTTAGCACCAGAGCAGGGTGGAGGGAAGCATTGTTTGTTACAGCTTACTTGCTAGAGCTGTGCGTTTATTCTCTGTCCCCAGAGATGAATCCCATCCCCAGAGATGAGGCTTACCCCTTCCCTGCTGCAAATAATATTCTGAGACTTTCTCAGGGTGTGTTTCTTAATATTTTACTACATTTCCCGTTTCTTAAGGTCATTCCATTCCTTCTAAAAGCTTCCCTCCCTCTACTGCTCCCATGGCCTGTTCAGTCTGATGAGTGACCAACCTCTGGAGAACTATGCCAGTTTGAATGACTCTTGGATGTGGTGTCATCTTTCCATGGCTCAGGTTTTTGCTGGGTGTTTTCATTTCAGTCTGTGTTTCATATAAAATAGCTCCCTCTTCTGCACTTTTGCCAGGTCTGCTGGGAGTAAATGCATCTGCAGAGCAGAATCCAGGTATATCCTTTAATGGATAAGTTACCTGTGATACTAAGGTGTCAGTAACACTACTTATAGCAGCTATGCCCATATTGCAGATGTTGCCAGGGAACACTTAGATGTTGGAGGAAGGGGTCTGAATGTGGCTCTCAGATGGAAGTAGACTTTTTCCCAATCATACGTGTGCATGGGTGTCCAATCACTTGCACCGTATGTTTTCAGTAAGCTGTGTACGCGTAGTTATTTGTCTTGATATGTTTCCCCACCCCAACCTCAAGTATAGAACATGCGCTCTTAAGTGAAGTGCTGAGCAATGCAAGGAGGTTTCCTAACTGTCCATTACAAGTCTTCTTGCACCTTTCTCTGATGCATCTGGTTCTGGTCATAAGGAGGCAGAATGCTGGCTGGGAAGTGCTGGCCTTGTCTGGGCTGGCAAGATTTTTGTGTTCTGGGATGTTTATGCACACTTAAACATTCCCATGATGTGTTGATGCCACTTAGTTGTCTTCTGGTACAGAAGTTCACATCTGAAATTGCTTGCATGCCTCTCTGTAATTATTCAAGTCCCTGCACATCGTCATTTGAACATGAGAAATAGTAATTGTAGGCCTAAGTCAAACTCTCTAGTCAAGTGGTTTGTACTAGATGTTCTTTGGGACAGGGATTACCAGATGTCTGTATGGGTTTGCTGATGGCCTTGTGTGTTTGCTTGTGATCCATTTGAGGGGTGGGGAAGCCTGTCCTATCATCCCTACTAACTTTTCAGGCCAGTGTTCGTTCATTCCCTCCTCCTCTCACTTCTCTATTGCTTGTCCTTGAAAACAGAAACTAAGTGTGGTGTCCTTTCTATTGCATGACTCATCCCAAGCCCAAGGTCTACGTCTAACGTGCATCTTTTCTTGCCTTTTGCTCCCTCTGTCAGCTCAGATTGCTGTTCCTGAGCTCAGTTTGCAGGCCCATACAGGAGCTGGAGAGAGCTTCCTGACTGAAATTGCAGTTTATATGTTGGTCAGCAGGACTGGGAGCTGTCACCAGTCATATAATTTTGAAATGGTTTGTGAATCATAGTATGGGAACAGCTGCTTTAGAGGAAGGTGCAACATCACAAACAGTTATCTCACAAAAACTTCTCCTGTGGACTTTTATATCTCAGTGGCTATGGCTTATTCTCTGTAGTTTAAGAGCTTATCTTGCTAACCCACTCTTGTTTAATTCTTCCTAATACTCTGAGTGAGCGGTGATCAGACTCCAGCTGACTTGTGCTGATGTGCTTGGCATATATTTCTGTTTACTTGTACTGTACATATACTCACTTTTATCATTCTCATTTGTAAATATTTTTGCGCTAGCATACTTATGCATGTATCTATGTAATTAGGCTTGCATGGATTTCCAAACATCATTGCTTTGTCATCCATAGGCTCTCATGTGGTTTGATTCAAAAAAATATCTGTCCATATGCATACAGTCATGCTTTTCTAGATATTGTGTGCTACTTCACAATTTGCTTTTTCCATTTTTTTTTTTTTTTTTTCCTCCTTTTCCTCCCCTCCTTGCAGCACTGATGGCCAACGTGGAGGACCTGATTATCAAGACTGTAGTTTCTGCTGAGCTGGCCATTGCCACAGCTTGTAAAAGTTTTCTGTCACATCGTGGGAGCTGCTTTGGTAAGGCACTGGGGACATCTTTGTTGGTTGGCTCAAGTACTGTTTGAAACTTCCAGCTTTCTGATGCTACAGACAAACGTGCATTCCCTACTGCTAGGAAGCCAAATACTGGTTTTTTTCCTCAATATAGGCCTCTGTGAGGGCAGGGAACATTTAATCACAGTTGCCCCTGTGCCAGTGTCATTTATCAGAATCTTATGCTAGAAAATGTGATGATGAAAAAGGACTTGACAGGAAACTAGGGAAGTGCTGGAAAGTTGAAGTTACTGACCCACTAGTGCCCTTGCAAAGGATGGCTGTGGATGATTAAACATCCCTTTAGAGGGTTTAATTTTTTCTATTGAGCCATCTAGTCCAATGTATTTCTGAATGATTGTCCTACATGCATCTGAGGATTAGGGAACAATGGGTAATGCAATGCCTAGAATGATGGTGGTGGGAATGCTTCTGGGCTTGTGCTTGTGTGAGAGTACCACATGGTGGCATCAAAGCCTACTTCTGGCAGAAGCTAGATGCAGAACTATGTGCTGGCAAAATAATTTGAGAGCTCGCTGGCAGCATATGCTGGGATGAGGTCCAGAAAGCAGCGGCTGGTACCACAGTGTGCCTTCTCTTGCTTTCCAGTGGCTGCTTCCCAACCTTCCCTAAAGAGGCCTCCTCCTGCTCTTAGCCCTTCTGTGCTTGTGTGGATACACGCACAAAGATGGAGTCTCGGGGCAGGGGAGATGAATGAGTCTAGGTGATGAGTCTAGAATTAGTCTCAGTCAGTGCTTAAACCAAAGACCAAGCCTGGCTTAAGCTATTCTGCATTTAGATATTGGGACTTACATTTAGACTAGCTGTGACAGGTAAATCCATTTGTGTGGTCCTTGCATTGCACTTGAGTATTGACAGTTCTGCAGCTTTCACTATAACATAAATGCTGTCATCTTTGGATATTTGGGGGTGATGAGGCAGTCAAGAATCAAGAAGGAACCATGGCTGATATGTTTAGTTACTTGCCAAACTAGCTACCTCTCTGGCCTTAGCTTCTCATGACTGACTCTGATGCTTTTGTTCAGAGTTGGAGAGCCTTGGCGTACATGGGGATTTATGAGTTAGATAATAGTTTTGGTGAAGTAGCAGTTTATCAGCTACTCCAGAAATATCAACAACTGGATTATAAAAAAACACACAAAAAAACTAACTGCATTTTTTTTGCTTCTCCCTTTTCTTTCCTCAGTTGTGTTTCTAGATTCCTGAGCTGGGTATGTGGAAACTGATGTTCCTCATGTACTTTCTGCTGGGCCTGGCTCTGAGGTTATCCCACTTCCTGCTGCCTCCCCAGGGCTGCACTAACCACCCTCTCAGATGCTCCCCCACAAATAAACTGTTTTGTTCCATTTATTTCAATGTAAACATAAATTAAGAGCTTCCCAGGAAAGAGAGCTTAAGTAGGAGCCATACAGCTTCCCTAGGGAGCCTGAGGCATTTCCAGAGCTCCGTACTTTCTGCCACCTTCCCCCACAATTAAGTGGTGGTCCTTGTCCCAAGGATTTGAACTGCCCTTGTGTATGCTCATTCTTCATCTGTGTGTCTTATTCTGACACTCCTTGGTTGTGCCACTTTTAACCCTGTTGTAAAAAAGGCGTGTGTTCTAGCTGGAAGTGTTCAGAATGGCTGAGTTCATAGCTGTTAACATGAGGGAGAAAACTGAGGCAGCATGCAGAGGCTCCCAAGAGGTTTTTGGGTGTTTTTTTTCTTTTGTTCTGGGCTGTGAACAATGAGACTGCATGTGTATATTGAGAAAGACAGATCATCTGAAAAGTATCTCAGACTTCAGAAACGAGTATCTGGGATTCAGATACAGAGGTAGACCTTGTTTGGAAAGCTTCTAGAGAAATATGACTAACTTAATATGTATTCTACTCTAGTCTTTGTAATGCTGTTCTAGGGAATAGGATTCCGGCACAATTGCCACCTTCCTGCTAAAAATTAAATCACAAGGACTAATTTATGTAGATTAGGTTGCCCACTTTATTTCTATAACAGTTTAGCACTGCTGTGGTCCTTCATTCCTTTCCCAAGTAAATGTTTTTTACGTCATATACTTGTTTTCTAGGTTTAAGGGAAGAACTTCATTCATGGCTTCTTTGGGTTCTAAAATAAGACTGGTGAGACAGTCTGTATGATTCCAGCTACCCGTGCTTGCCTAGAAAGTGAGTGTGGTAGGTCAGGATGATTCTTCTTCTAATGTCAAAGTGGAGTGATGCTGACAATTTGTGGAACAATTGTGCTAAGTTCCCTTTTGGCCATGTCGTGTGAGCTGGTTGCTGCATTCTAGTAATAATCAGTTCTAGGAGGGCTTGGAATGCTCAGTAGTTTTGTTCTTCTGAAGTGCATTGCAAAAAGTACTGTAAGTACTACATGAATTTGTTGCAGCCTTGTTCCTGCATTGTTATTAACAATGTGATCTCAAGCATCTGTGTCGTTCTTTGTGATTAGCTAACAATTCCTCATGTAAAATTAAGCTGCAAGTAAAAATTGTCTTGACCAGCAGCTCCAGAAGAGAGCATGCTGCAGGACCCTGAACCGTTGAATTGTCCTGGAGCTGGTCACCGAGTTGTTGGTTGCCTCTGGAGCCACCTTTAGGAGAAACTGGGTTTTGCACTGACTTTGAGGGACATGATGTCTCAGTGGGAGCAGGAGGTACGATAGGGATACCTATGCCCAAGCCAGTTAAAGATTGTATTGTTCTCCCTCCTGGAGTAAGCACTTGTAGATAAGCTAGAAAAGACAGTGAGGCGTGCTTTCAGAGAGTATGAAAAATATCTCTGTAGGATGGTTTAGTAGGGGATGGAATGAAGGCAACTAGGTGCAGCATGTATTTTTACCAGCATCCAGTGTAGCACCATTTTCTGTACTGAAACATGAGCCTGAAGAAGCAACAGATTTAAGTCCCCTGTTTCATTCCCAGCTCTAGTCAACCCTGTGGTGACACTGTTGGGCTCTTCTCTGATCAAGAAGGTATGGCAGGATAGGATAATAGGCATGTTTGTTGATCCCACCAAAGCAATGAGTTTCTTACTTAGCTGCTTCTGTGTCCTAAGGCTCAATTGGTCAGGCTTATGCTTCTAATCACATCTATATTAAGATGGTATAGAACAAACAGTAAGCTGTTGTACTACTTCAGTGGTGCTGACCTGGAGTTAAACGCTTAAACAAGTCTTCATTTGTATCTGATCACCAGTTCTCAACTAGTGATGTTACTGTTCTTCATGAACATTTAATTGTCTTTGCAGTGGCAGTTGACCTGTTTGCGGGAATGGTAGCCTTTTGTAGGTTTTAACAGTGCTGGCCTGCTCCATAAGGAATTTTGCAGGACACTAAAGATTTGAAAGTCTTAAGGAATTTCTGTGCAGTCTTCCTTGACAGGAGTATAAGTGAATCCCTGCTTAGAGACTTAGGTCATCCATACATATACCGTACACATATCCTATATATTTTTCTGGTTTCATAGATGACATGTGAAGGAAAAGGAGGACAGGTATTCCCCAAGCTTATCTTTTTTTGCAAAGGTTAATCCATTCTGTTTTTATACACTTACTGTCAGGCTCTGATTTAAAGCCAGTATGTAAAGATGCCATTTTGAATCTGAAAAAGGTTATCTTTAGTGTTCTCTGGCTATCATCAGATTCAGGAGCCCTGTACTTTTCAGGACAGGTCTTTTGATTATCCAATGTGTCAAGGTAGGTTTTGTAATGTAAATATATCTTCAGAATTTAGCAAAACTGTCAGCTGAGCTGAAGTGTAAAACAAATTCAAAGGACAGGTCTTCTAGTGATAGCTCCTGTAGGAGTAGGGGTTTATCCCTGCGCTGTTTTCCTTACTTGTCACTTCATAGCTCTACCTAACTGATTGTTGATGATTTTGCACCTGGAGCTCAGCTGAAAGAGTCAGGGTCCCTGTTGCTGCAGAAGCTTTCTGGCTTCTTTAGGAAGTTTTTCTCAGCTTGGTAGCACCAATTTTCTTTCTCTGCTGGGGCAGATCTAGGAAGAATTAACTCTTCCAAAAACAGCCATAAAGAAATTAACCAGCATTGTCAGTTTGTCGTCAGTGGACTTGTGCTGCCAAAGTCTGAATCAACCCTGGCTTCTCATTCCATCTTCTGCTGCTGTTGGTTCTTTTAGTGACATTAAGATTTTTAGCAGATGGATGAGAATATGGAAGTGAGGAACACCAGGTTATTATTGTCTTCTAGTTTGCTTGAGGCTAAGGTTGTTGGAGTTTAGGAGCTTGAAATCAGAAGAACGTGGGCTGATGAAGGCAGGAAACACATGCTGTCTTTCTCCTTCACCTCATGTACACATGTATCTATAAAATATATATATATATATATAAAAGTTGGCTTTTATTTTGATCTACCTGCTACTACATTTTCTTAATTTGGCCAGTTCTCAATGGTGAAGAACAAGTAGCAACATTCTATTCTTCTGTTCCTCAGTAATGTAAGGGATGTTAAGTGATGCCCAAAGGTGGGTATTGGGATATGAACCTCTTTGCTTGCTGTGATCTCACATACTGTGTTGAAGAACTTTCTCCTTCATGGGTGATAACTTAGTTACCCTCTAAGATTAGGTTTATAAAGGCAGTCCAGTTGCACCAAGGCTTCTATTCTTTGATGTTAGCCTTGAAGATGGCCTTATTACCTTTTCTGACTTCAGAGTAGAAGGATGATTCCGAGTCTGATTTTGGTACAGGCGATGAGCCCAACTATAGTCATCTCTTCAGCAAAAAAAGTAGCAGTTTATGTAGAAGGAGGTCAACCAAGATGGTGAAAGGTCTGGAGGGCAAGACTTACGAGGAACAGCTGAGGTCACTTGGCTTCTTCAACTGGGAGAAGAGAAGTCTGAGAGTTGACCTCATTGCAGTTTACAGCTTCCTCAAGGGAGCAGTGGAGGGGGAGATGCTGATCTCTCTTTGGTGACCAGCGATAGGACACAAGGAAGTGGAATGAAGCTGTGTCAGGAGAAGTTCAGACTGGACTGAGAAGGTGGTCAGTCACTGGAACAGGCTCCTCAAGGAAGTGATCATGGCACCAACCCTGTCAGAGTTCAAGGAGCATTTGGACAATGATCTTAGTCATACGATTTATTTTTAGGTAGTCCTGTGAGGAGCAGGGAGTTGGACTCAGTGATTCTTATGGATCCCATCCAACTTGAGATATTCTATGATTCTATGTAGGCACCCTGAAATTAATCCACTTTTGAAGACTTTTATTGGGAATGTGACTAAGTGTCCTTCAAGCTTCAGTAGAAGGAAAAAAGGTTGAGAAGCCATCTTATAAGTGATGGATTTCTCTGGTTACCTGTTGTGGAGAAAGTGCCTCTAAGTGAGGTAATTACATATTTGGTCAAGCTAATATGACAAACTCTGGCAGGTGCAGGCTGTATCTTGTGAAGCAGACAAGAACACCAACATGTGGAATAATTCTGTCCCCTCTTATTGGGTCCTTTCCTGTAATAACGCTGAGAGATAAAGCCTTTCTCTGTTAATATAAAGATCTCTAAAAAAGGGGATTAAGCTGTGTTGTTTGGAGTGCAAGGCAAATTCCCGCACAAGACTACAGCACCAGTATTTTCTCCAGAACCTCTGGTGTCCAGAGTAGAAGCTTTTATTATATTACTTGATATGAGACAGTGTGGCCTTTTGCTTATCGTAAGCCTACACTGTTGTGCTGGCCTTTTGTAGAGTAACAGGAATGATTTGGGACCTGACTGTGATAGACTCCAAGATGCAGATTTCTGCATGTCCCCATAGATGTTAAGATGTGCTCTACCGGAGTTGAAGTAGGTACTCTACCATCACTAGATAAAGTGATGGAGTTAATCTGCAAAATACTTCATAGTCTGTGGAGCCTCAAGTTGGGCAATATATTCAACAATGCAGTACGTCCATCTCTGTACTCTTAGGATTTTTTCTCCCTTGCACTGACTGGTTGCTACTTTGGAGGAAATTGTAGTACAGTTAACTTTTCTAACTGAAGCTCCTTAATACACGTTGTCTATAAGCATGGTCTGCAGGATACCTTTACAGAAAGCACAGAAAGAGAGGGAAGGTAGAAGGGAAGACTTCAATTTCAGTGTCACAGGTGTAGTTCCCTTAGGAATGTCTGTAAATATGCTCCTGCTTAAAATGAGACGATCCTTTTTTATTGCAGAAGCAGAGGAGTTGCATACTATGCAGCTGTTTTTTTCAGTGTATATGTGTCTTTTCATAACCTCAGGTTGTCTCCATTCAATTGCAGAGTATGTACTTTGCAGTAAAGTGTCTTCTTTTTCCCCGGTGAACAAGCTGAAAACAAAGACCAGAATTACAGTGAACCTCTAGCAATTGAGCTTATGCATTCTATGCAAAATAAAAAACCCCCACTGTTTGCACTATCAGGCTATCACACTCAGTTTCTAGACTTAAAGAGAACAGCAAATTCTTTGGGGATATTGTCTAAAACGGAGTGCCAGCACAGTCTTTGACAGGATTATAAACCAAATTTGGAATACATGGTAGTTTACCAGAACAAAAAAAACTTGACCGTGTCTCTAGCCTTCCTCTTAGTCTTAAATACTGACATTGGCAAAAAAATCTGTGGCTGAACTGTTGCTGTTAGACTTTAGTCTGAAGCTTGCCCTTCTCATGGGAGGATTGGGAAGCTCAGTCAGCAGTGACTTCTCCGTGGGGGTCGGAAGGGAGAGGCAGGCTATTCCTGCTGAGTCTTGGCAACAGCTGGTACCTCCTATATAGTTCCACACTCTTCAGCAAACTGTAGTAAAAGGGTGAAGCATGTTTTTGTGGATTGTAGTAGCAAGAGGAGGGGAGCAAGGGAAGGCACTGTGGAAAATTGGCATCTTGGTTTCTTCTGTTTTTCCCTTAATAATGGTGCAAGATGGGTTGTCAAACCTACTGTTGCCACAGCCTGAGGCGTGTATTTCTCTTTCATTCTGTTTTCTTTACTCTCTCTACAGAGGGGAAATGGCAGTCTTGCTTGAAGTTGATAATCGCAGAGGATATACTTCTGATCTTGCTATGCTCATGTGACTCTACATCTTTGTGCTGCCTATGTATTTATTTTCACAAATGATAGTGGAGTTTCACAGTAGAAAGGATACTTCATCTGTGTTTAATGTAGATAGTGCATTTTCCAAACGAGGAAGAGGGCAGAGGAGATATTTCTAGGATAGCTGGAACCACAGGTAGCTTATCTTCTGTTTGTTCCCTAGCATCCCAGGCAGACTTGAGAACCCCTTTGTGCTAAGTGCTGTGTGGGAACCTGTGAGGCTTGATTCTGTTGCCAGAACATGGATATTTCATAACTCCTGAGGTAGCAGACACATCTGTCTAGGGATTATAGATATGACTTAGAATATGTGAGACTTTGGGTGTTATGGCACAGCAGTGAAGTCTTCTTAGGAGACCCTGAGGCATTGCAGATGGCATTAGACGTTTGTGTTTAACAATGGAATTAAGTCGACAGGGATACCCTGAAGAGCCTACTGTCGTAATAAGCAGGAAGAAGAGCTTACTGCCCTAAAAGGCAGAGACAAGGGAGTGTAAAGCACCAGCAGCGTGGTCAGGGCTAGCTAAGGTCAAGAGGTTTCCCATGTGTATTTGTAAAAGTGGATGGAGTAAGCGAGTAACTGGGTGGGAAAGAGGGAGGTTTAAAGAGAAAGTAGTTTGGAAGGGAGAAAAGTGTGGGAGAGGATGATGAAGTCAAAGGAGCCAAAATACTAACAAAGGTCCTTTGAGGGGCAGAGGGAGGGAATGGCCAGCAGCAGCTAGTCAAAACAAAATGCTCTGCTTCCTGACTGGGGCTGGGAGATTGCAGACCGGCAGCTACCACAGACCCACTCATTGCTTCTCTGCCTCAAGCATGAGCTGCCTGTCCACTGGAGTTTGCTGTGCCATTAAGAGTCACAGGTCTTCACCAAGCCTGAGATTGCATTTTGAAATAATGTATTAAAATAATCTGAAGTTTCTCCTGGTCAAAATGCTTTGCTAATGTTTGCACTTACAATCCCCACCTCCTACTTTTTCCTCTACTGCAGCTTTTCCCGTCTGGGGAGCAAGAGAGCCAAACATAGATTCAGCCTCATTTCTCTGGAGTGAACCAACTCCTTAACTCTCTGCTGTTTTGCTTCCCACTCAATGTCTGGCTACACAGTCTAGAAAAGTGAGCAGGCAATACTCACTCTGCTGCCATTCCCTCCCCTTCCAAGTCCCGCCCCCAGCCCATTAACTCCCCATTATAAGCTACATGAGCTCTCGCACAGCTGTCTGCATAGGAAGATCCTGTCAAAGCAGTCCAGCTCCCCGGAGCCAGCATCAATGTCAGGCAGGTGACAAAAAGGCCAAGGCCAGAATTCAAGGAAAGCACCATGGCACAGAAATTCTCCTTCTTTCACTCCAGGCACTAGGGAACTGGTTAATTCTATGGAAATCCTTCTTCTCCTCCAATATTCTGTTCTGCAATGTTTTAAAAAAATGTGCATAATTGCCCTGATGATCATTAACTGTATTTCTTAATGCTGGAACAGGGAATTGCATTAATGCCAACTTCTGGTTTACAGTTGTCTTTGTGTTGCATCCTTCTTGCAACTCTTTCCAAACTAGAGAGAACATGTGTATAGAGTGAAATAATAAAATCAGGCTTGGAATGGGAAGCTGGCTTCAATCTGACCTGTGTAGAGCAGAACACATCTAGCAGATGTAATATGTTATAATGTTCTACAAACTAAGGAAAACTATTTCTATAGTGGTTTGCTGCAAAGTGGTAAGCTGTAAATAAGATAAAGAATTATGGGAGGTTGTCCATGTAGATGGAGCTGCTATGAAGACTTTTGTACTCCCATGGGGATATTGCAGAAAAACATACAGGAATAATTGAAAAGAAGCTGATGCTTGAAAGAAGCAAGACTTTTCTATAGCTGACTAGAACAATGACTATAGGAATTAAAAAATGAAAAGGAGAATGAAGTTCTGTTGTTTCTGGGATCCAGTAGAAGTAGTAGATTGGACCTGCTGTGCTTGTGTCAATTTTATGCAAAAACAAGTAGTAGAGTTCTGCATGAACTGCAATTTGTGGACAGCAGAGTTTATTTTTCTGTATAATACTGTCCTAAGACTCATTTTCTGCCTCCTTATTTATCCCACAAAATATATTTAATCTTGATACTAAGGAAGGGAAATTTCCCACTTGTGAAATGTTATTATTTGTTCAGCCCTAGAGAGTTCACTGGATTTAACATAAATGATGTAAGTGATCTGATACAGACTAAGTTTGATCTTACCTGGAGGTTTAAAGGTGCAGCAAGGTAAACTTACTGTCCGCTGTGTTTTCAGAGCTGTATGGTTTTGATGTCCTTATTGATGACACTCTCAAGCCTTGGCTGTTGGAAGTGAATCTGTCCCCGTCATTGGCCTGGTAAGTGCTTCCCAGTTTAAGATGAGGCTGGGACTGTTTCTAGAGATGGTTGTCCTTGAAACTTGTGGTCCTAGGAGGGCATGATTGCATGAGGCCTGCAGAGTATTTGTTCCACTGACAGAAAGGATAGTCCTTTGCTTTTCCCATTTGCGTAAACAAAATTATTGCAGCAATAGGTTTTGAAAGAACCCAGTTGGGACTCCATTTTCTTTTTAATTATTTCTCCTCCACAGTCCGTCATTGTTGTTAACACTTCATAATCTCCTATCGTAGATGAATTTTTAAACTCTTCAGGCTATTCTGTGGGGTTTCAATCTGCTTGGCTGAGGAGAAACTAGGATTTTGGAATCCAAGCAGAGTTCAGACATTATGCTTGACTTGAGTATGTAGATGTGTGCTTAGGCTCAGATTTTTGGTCTAGTACTCTCTTTAGCTAACATCTGAAGAGTGAGTGTTGTCTTGGCCCTTATGCTGACCCTCATACTCTAATGAAACTTGAGGATTTATTTTTGTAGATCTTCAACTATGTGTGTTTTCTGGACTACTGTTTAACTTTATAGGAGCACAGATGCACAATACACTTTTGTAGTACTGTGAGTAATATTTCAGTTATGATGGTATAAATAACCTTGAAGTTATATGTTCCTGGAATAGCCGTATCTGACCTTCCTCTTGTGTTTTGTTTTGTTCTTGTTTTTGGTTTTTTTCCTGCTTTATACTGCATAGACTTTTTTCACATACTGTTCTTAACCCTAGCTTCCACAGTACCCATTTTGTTTTCCGGTGCAACTAGAATGTTTCCACAACATTTAATTTCCTGGTTTGATTAGTTGTTTCATATACATACACATTGAATTATTTGCATCCTTTACTAGTTAAAATTCTAACTCACCTCTGCATTCTTTGCTCTGCTTTGATTGCCTTTTTCTTTGTCCAAGCTGTTGGTGTCGGTGTGCTGTAGAACATGGCAGACTTCTATGCTCCCAAGAAATCAATCTTTGCCTGTCTGATCTGAACTGTGTTAATTGATTCCCCCCCCCAATAAATAGAGATGCTTCCCATCTGTCCCCACTATCTGATGTCTTCATATCTGTCACCTTCCCTAACCATTTGTTCCCATCCATTAGACCTAACCTGTCTGATTTAATGATTTTTTTGGAAGAGGCATAGGTAATTATGGTTTTTAAGAATTCCATGATGGCAGCCTCTATCTACTCCATGAAATGTAGCATAGATGCATTCAAGGCAAATGTTGCTAGCCAAGCACAGCTAAAACAAGGCCGTAAGTTGCTGCATTGAAAACTAAAGCTGTGAAAAAGGATAAACAGAAACAGATTAATCTGTTGCTGTTTCACGTTTACCTGTGTGTGTGAAAATCACCTAGTTTTCCTCTGATGTTGATGATGTCTGTGTTAAGGACCAATACAAAGAAATTATATTGGAAGATATCTTGGCTATTGATGTGTTCCTCTCATTTAATGCCAGACAAATAATTCCTCTTGTTCTCTGTTGCATGTGGGGATAGTGATGCTCCTTTGGACCTGAAGATCAAAGCTAGCATGCTCTCAGATATGTTCACTCTTGTAGGTGAGTGTAACAAAAAGCTCTTTCAATCTTTCCCTCATTTAAAACCAATAAAAGGTAGGTTCATGAGCTGCATGTTATTAGAGGAATATAATAGAGAAGAACTGTAGTTAATGAGAGCAACTGTAGCACTGGGACGTTATGTGGATGTTTCAGCTTCAGAATTATCTGGCTGTTTGTGATGCTTAGGTGGTATTAAAAGTCCCTAGTTTGGTGTTTGAAGACACTACTCTTTCACAAGTGACTTCTGTTTATCCCTCAGAATCAATATTCATGCATTTTTTTAGGTTGAATGGGTCCATTCTGGTTAGGCTATGTTAGAAGTGGAGTCATGATTGTGAAAGGTGCATGACTTTCTAGTGCACAGCACCTTTTAGGCATACCTAGTACACCTTGGTTCAGTTACTTGATGAAACTTATCCCTAATACTAAAAGAGGCAGAATTGTCATCATACTGCCTGCTCACCTACTAAAGAAATGGAGCCGATCTCTATGCTGCTATTCAGTAACCCGTCTTACTGATTTGAGTACTTGTTTTTGAAGCAAGTTTCAGTTTTATTAAAAAAAAATGTAATGCAATGTACAGTTTGGGATTAAACAAAGCAAGATATGGAAAGAAAAGTTTTTTTTGTTCCTTGGGCAGGGACAGGAAGGTGAGATCGTTAACAGGAATACTAGGTTTATATTTCAGGGTTTGCCTGTGTGAAAGTTCTCATGTGGCTCCTGATGCCCATAGGATTCGTGTGCCAGGATCCAGGCCAGCGGTCAAGCCGGGCCATTTATCATTCATCTGAATCCGTCAGGAGAAGTCCATACCAGAAGCTGCAGGTAAGTGACTTCAGCAAGCTAGAGCTGAGGTGGATGGCAAGAGAATCATTCTCATTGAGTTTGGCTCACAGGTGAGGGAGCGTGTGAGTAGGTGAGGTTATCTGGATTTCTAGCATAACTACAGAAGAGACTTGAGGGATGCACCTGAGCTATGGACTGTTCAGCCATTTTCATTTTGTTGTGGGCAACAAGCTTCCAGAACCATAGAGCTTTATGAATGTTGCCAAGACCACCTTCTAGGCAGAAAGAGCTTTTTGCATTTGAAATTTAAGGCTTCTTTCCAGTGGATCCTTGGACTAAGGCCTCATGTGGCTTGCTGTGACTGTACGTTAGCTTTTCTGCTGAGAGAGTGCTTTCTTAGCACTGTAATGCTGAAGGGCAGTTGCTCTCTATCTTTTTTTGGCTGCAGGATGGATTCCATAAATATCTGTGGAGGTGGAGCCTTCACAAAAGGCAGGGAGATCCCCTATGTCATTTGGACTTTCAGATGCATTTCTCCTTGGGGAAATAGGCAAACAGTGTATCCTGACACTCCCTGCAGCTGATGTGTATGCTCCTGTGAGAGACATGCAACATGGCTGTGTAGGTCAAGTTGAATTGGGAAATGAAAAGTCATTTTTGTTCAGTGGCAGAGTACCAGTACACTGTCCATTTTGGTATAGGCAAAACTCACAGAAATTGCGACATTTTGCTTCTTGTAAAACTTGGAGTCAAGAGTCACTGGGAGGAAGGTGAATAGCTGGGAAGGTGAGATTTGAGTAGCTACAGGATGTGTGGCTGAGTCCATAGCTGCTAAGGACAATTAGAGGGTTTCATACAGATCCCTCTGACCATAAAGGTGCTCTTCGTGGCAGACAAAAAGTATGTTGGATAAATTAGGAACCATTCAAGAAAAAGTAGCCCTCTCTTAGAGTTATGTGATCAGATCCTGATGATTTGATGTCTTTTGTCTTAAAAAAATTACACAATGCAGTCTCAGCAAATTGAGCTGCTGGGAAGCATTGAATTTTAAGGAACCTTTAAACTTACGGATTTGTTTTGCTAAAAACCCACAAATAGGTGTAAGGCCTGGCCAGTGGAAATGTGCAAAGATTCGTATGACAGAGCAGTGGTTATGAGATGGGATTAACTTATCTTTTGGGACAGGTGTCCTTGTTACCTGTGTTTATCACTGGATTAGAAACCTGTTCCTGGTAAAGTTTTATAGCATGTTCTTAAGTATGTAAATGGAAAGCCCATGGCTAAATAGGTGTAGAGATCTTTCCAAGGTTCAAGAATGTTTTGACCTGCTCTTTGCTGAATGCATTTTATCTCAGATTGTTGGATCTTTTGATACTTCTGTTCCCATTCTCAGTTGCAAAGAGTACCTTGAACCTCTTTTGTTTTTCTTAACTCCTTCATGATGTCTTAAGTTTTGATTGTTCACCTAGGCCATCTCTAATAATTGTCAAAGTTGCTTCTTGGGAAGGAAACGCTGATACCAGCGTTCTTGGTCATGAGATAGTTATTGCAACTTCTGTTGTCTGAGTTTCATCAGAATGCAAGTTCCTTGTGCAATTTCTTTGGTTTGACTCTCTGAGCGTTTCTCCCTCTAGGGATATGAATAATTTACCAGCTTCCTTTGTCACTTATTGTTGATTTGGATTGGAGCTCTTTCAATTAAATGTAAGGAGCTCGACCTGTTTTGTATAGACCAACTGTAGAGAAGAACTTGATAGTAGTACAGCTAGAAATGATAGGTAGGTCTCTTGAGAATGCCTTCTTACACCACTTTCTCGTCATGGGTATCGGGGAGGAGGAAGGTAGCCTGAATACCACCAAAGGCAAGAAAAATGTAAGCTGCTATGATAACAGTTTTCTTTTGAACCTATTCCTGTCATTAAACTGGTCTTGCTTATAGGCCTCATGCAAGATAAGTAATACAGGGTACTTCTTGACATTCTGCTGATATTTCTACACCTGTTTTGGAATGTTAAATAACATCTTGTTTCTCCACAAGAACTGGAATATTGTTGAGATATTTAAATCAAATGGCTTTTGGAATTTCAGGATTTTTACTATTTTTTTTACTGCCACTGTTCTATGAGCAATTCTACTTGACAGCATCTGTTTCTCCTTAATACTATTAAATATTTTCCTGTGGGTAACTCTTATCTTACAAAAACATGACTTTTGGTCATGAGAGTTGAGTTCATTCATCCATTCCTCAGAGCTCTTTTCTGCGTGCTTTTGAAAATTATGTGTATGTCCAGATGTATTCTGCACTGTTGAGCACATCTGAGGTTAGGATTAGTGCTGCGTTTTGGCATGGGGACAGGACACATTTGTGGAGGATGTGAGGAAGATCTGAACTGAGATGACGGAAGCTGTTAGCTGTATCTATGGACTTCAGTTATATGCTTTTGCTTTAGGATACTCGCCACTCCGCTACAACTCAGGCAGGGATGATAGTGTCTTGGAGAACAAAAGGTTTTTATTCTCTTTCTGTGTCTCTTGCAGCGTCCTGTGTCTGCACAGTCTCAAACAGCAAACACCAGATTGGTAAGTACCCTTCAGCTCCCCTCACCAATACAGGGGATGCAATTTCAAATGTTACCTTGCACAACACTTTTGGTGCAGTTGGTCCCAAAGTATATTTTGCAGCTAAGTAGCCTGGTGGGTGTGAAGACAAGAAAAGAGGAGACGGATAGGTACTGGCATGTGTTTCCAGGTGGTAAGAGCAAAGGTTGGAAAAACATTTGCATGAGTTCTAGCAGCTTAAAAAATGAGTAGGTGAGGTGTGCTGAGAGTCAAGGTCAGCTGGGTTAAAACCCTCAAAATTTTTAAGCCTTGAAGTGTTTCTGAACCGCACTTTAAAGAAATTGGATATAGATGGTTAAAGATGAAGTTGTCACTCTGGTCATCGGATGATGAAGACAGAGGCAGCACAGTGTTCTGGATTTGGTAGGTGTTGAAAAGGAAGGTGCAAAACAAAAGGAATTGCTGGTGAAAGCAGCAGCATTTAGGAGTGTCACACCAAATGGAAGGAGGAAGAACTTTTGTCTTGTGTACTACAGGGCATGAAATAAGTCTGAATGAAAAGGATAGCACAGGTGAATCTGTACTGACAGAATTTTGGGTGGCCCCATAAGAGAAGCCGTTATTTTCTGTGAGACAGTCATCTGAAGGGAACTGCAAAAATTTGAGTGAACTAGGTCAAAATAATTACGGAAATAAGAAGGATTTCTTAAAGTTAATGGAAAAATGTGGAACTATCCTTAGCATAAGTCAGACTGATCCACCTTTCTAAGTGTCATATTTAGCACCCTTCTTGCAAGCCATATGGACAGATCAGTGTAGCTTACAATTCTGAGCACCTGGCTGTGTGGGAACACGGCAGGCATTATTTTGCTTCTGGGCTTCACGCGTGAACGTATTAGCGATGATTCTCTCTCTTTTTTTTTTCTTTTTTTTTTTTTTTTTTTTTTTT
>Ga0065711_1001435_pt1 | contig 43328 bp, 18 predicted proteins | sample Hoacrofraction12_FD_59098 | JGI IMG/M metagenome (GOLD analysis project Ga0065711, IMG submission 59098) | Hoatzin crop microbial communities from Cojedes, Venezuela - Epithelial fraction 12 v2 (version 2) | ecosystem: Host-associated > Birds > Digestive system > Esophagus > Crop | place... | reverse complement strand
TTTTTTTTTTTTTTTTTTTTTTTTCTTTTTTTCCTTATTTAGATGCAGATATCTGCAAACTAGATCATTTCCTGCCAGGCCATTTTTAGAGCAAAACAGGTATTAAATACTGTAAGTTGCTTGGTCTGCAGGGCAGTGACTGTAGGTGGCAAATACTAGGCAAAACAGAAATATCATTGGCAATGCACCCGAAGACTCTCAGCAAAGGTTTTGTTCAAATCTGTAACAGCAAGACTGGCTTCTTCCCTCCCAAGTGCTTTAAAAGCCCACAGTGTTTAACAGGTATGTAAGATGACTGGTAAAAAAGCTATGTGAAGTACTTCTGGAACATAACATCCCTGTTACGGTTTTTTAATGCAGAGCTGTCAGGCCATACTATGAATCATATTGATTTTTAGGGCTGCAGTTGGTAACAAGGAGTACTTTCCCTGGGATGAATGTTTACAGAGAAGGAAGGAAAATGTGAAGTAGGTTGATTTAGGCCACTGCAGAGATGGTAGAATCTCTGTCCATCTTTCATAACACATTTTTTTTGAAAACCATTGAGCATTTAAATGTTTGAAGCTACAAAGGCTGAACTGGGAAGTATTAATAATTCACATTGTTTTTACAAAAAAAAAACCCAAAACAGCGAAACCAAAAAAACCCCAAAACACTAAAAGGGTCTCACTGTGACCCTTTTCTTAGACAAGTTGTCTCCTGTGTTGTGACCATAAATTGCAGCCCATATTAAGTGGAAGTCGATTCCAGTTAAGACTGTCCTTTAATTTCTTACTATTACGAAGTCTGATTTGGGGTTGCGGTTTTTTGATCTTGGGAGACAGGAATAGCATAAAGTGATACTATCAAAAGTTTCATAAGTAAAAGGTGAAAATGACATGAAAGTAATAATACACAGAAAGTATTGCTTATTTTTTACCCTTTGAATTTTGTCAATAAGGTCATTTGTAATGCCAAATTTTCAGAAACCATAAATGCTCTTGTTTTAAGCCTAAAGCTAGGTGAATTTTCACCTCATTCCACACATTTTAGTCCAGTATTCACAGATTTGTTCTTCGTGCACATTTCCAAGAAGTGCAGAGATGGATGTTATGAGGTTATCTCCAGTGATTGGGACCAGACTTTCAAAAGAACACAGTTTTCACTTAGGTGTCTAAATGCATTTTTTCTTGTTTTTTTTCACACACTGGGTGCTGAGAATTTTTGAATTGCTGGTTTGGAAGAGCCTCAGACAATTGAGTGCAAAACTTATTAAAAACTTAGCAGCTCCTTCTAGTTTTTAAATGGGAGTCAAACTCTTAGCAAAATAAAGCAAGAAAAACATGCCCCAGTTGTGGGTTGTGAAAATTCCAGTCCTATCACAGAGTGGGAGATTACACTAAATGAAAGCGAATCTTTCTAGTGCTTGCAGCCAAATAGAAAATCTGTAGTCAACTCTTCACCTTGGGAGTGTGGCATTCAGTATGAAGCATTAACCTGGCACAGAAGGCAGCATTCCTCGCCTTGAAGGAAAACCTGGGAGTTTTAGTGTACAAAGGGGTATCACTGAAAAATTTCCAAAACGTCAGTTACACAATTATTTCTCCTGCTTCCTCTGTGGAGAAAGGCAAATGTCTTAGTCCTGTCCCTGAAATGAGTGGTATAAGTATGTGTCAGGCTTTATCTACTACATGTAGATTTTCTTAGCCGTTTCTATAATGAATTGTATATGCACAATGAAAACAAGTATAGAGTCAGTCTTAAAAATTAGTAGTGAGACCCAGTTTACAAATGAGTCCAAAAAAGGTGCTATAAATATTCAGGCAATAATGCTGAGCACTTTATTAGTCAGCTTGAAGTGTTTTTCTTAAACTAATTTGAGCCGTCCTTGGTATGCCTGCAAGTGGTAGAGCACTTTTGGACTCTCACCTGCTTACTTGTACACAGTTTACTATGTAGGTACTGATCACCTCTGAATTTATCTTTCTGGCAACAAATGTAAGGTGAGAGCAATGCTCTCCATGCTGGAGCCAGAGTGTAGCAAGAATATAGGCTCTGATACGTGACAGAGTTGTCCCAGTTTATGGAGACCTCTGAGCCATGGGCAAGTGATTGCTAACATATCTGGATACATTTTGTGCTCTCCAGCTGAGCTGCTCCACCAAACTTTTGTGGGCATGCCTCTTGCCTACGACTATTGAGAAAAAAATGTGTTAGTTTAAACTAGCTGTGTGATTTAAGGTAATGGTTTAGTTGTGACAGAGGTTTAAGCTCGTGTACATCAGCTCTAACAGGGTAGGACTGTGGCACAGTGAAAAGTGGTACCTCATTAAGCCCTGGTAGCTCAGTGCTGCTGATCTTCCATCTGTAATCCATCCATACAGTTGCAAATGGAGACAGAACCATGTTAGCTAAACTTGCTTTTGTGAAGTGTGGGGTAATTCCTTTTATGTCCCTTGGTCTGACAAAGGAGTCCACATAGAGAATAATCATGCTTACTGCTAGCTTAGTAACACAAGTCAGCATAACTCCGCTGTCTTTTTCACTCTTACAAACATGTAGGAAGAAGTTCAAATAGGGCTTCTCCTTTAATTTACACTCTTCCTTTAAAACATCCTCTGTCTCCTGTTAATAAATTACACCAGTTGAGACTTGTACGTGCAAGGAGGTGTGTGTAAGCCTGATCTGTCTGTAAACTTGCTTCGAAAGCCTGTCAGTGTCAGCTCTAACATCCCAGCTAGTAGAAATACTTTCTCTTCAGTGACGTAAAATTGCCTTCCCAAATGCTCTTTCCAATTCCAGCGAATGCACTTAGAAGGTGACCCTCCAACTGAAATAATCAAGAACTATGAAACAGGTTGGATTTTTTTTTTCTTCCTTGCAGGTTGTGAATACCAAAGTGGGATCCATGTTTAGGCAACTAGAACGTTTTTGAGACTGATACAAACATAGCCATATTTTCAAAGGGGCTGAACAAATGTAACTCAAATTCATTGGCATTTCTAAGTCCTTGTTAACTGAAAATCCATCCACACTTATTTAGTGGCCTAGTCTAGATTTAAAAGGGTCGATATATTCCATCACTAAAGTAACTAAGTAGCCTTTCTGAGGTTTTGATCTATTATATAAACCCAGGTTTGTTGGTTAAACCTTGTGTTCAGAAAGGCTAATTTGGAAGCAGCAGAAATGTTTAAGCCACAACGCTTAGCTCATGTGAAGTAACCTCATCACCAGTAGAGCTGATCCTTTACACTGAAGGACTCGCAGCATCTGTGCTTTGAAGTTAGATATTAAATATCCCAGCTGAAATTAGTCCAAAAATCCCATCGTGTTGCCCAGCCCGTGGGGTTTACTTGCACCTTAATAAGTTAGTGGAAGGAGTAGTAACTGTAAGTGGGAGTACTCACAGAAAAGCCTAGTTCTGTGAAAAATGGTATGTTGATAAAGTACCTGATGAGAGGTGTGTAAAAATAGGGCTATTGTCTGGCATTTATATGTGGTGGTGTTGTGCATGCAGCAAAACTATAACCCAAAATAGAAGTGAGGGTGGAAGGAGTTTCTTCTGAATTTCTTCTCTTGGAGTAGGCGGTTTTGACTTCCTGTGACAGAGCCTTTTTTGTGAGAGTGGATATCATCAGTACATTTTTGGTTCATAACTCCTTTTGCATTGTAAGGCAACTGCATTGATAGTACTGAGTGTGTTGTCCTAACCCAGAACCCATTCAATGAGTTTTAAAGTGTACAGGGAAAAAAAGAAGTTGTGGCATGCATGATTGCACACATCTTGCACAAACACGCTTTTCTGTGCACCAGCAGAAAAAATTTGCCTTAGGAAGTTAATTCAACTTTTTCTTTCCTTTTCTTTTTTTGATGTGTTATTCTGCATTAATTTTCATGGTTTGAAATAGCTGAGGAAAGAGAATTTCCAGCAGTGCTAGGGCTGGAGCTCAGTTCTTTGAGTTGGATGAGAAATGTCAACTGCAGAATAGAAAGCAGTCATGTCCATTCCTGTATTCCAGCTGCTGTAGTCTAGGAGACCTGCTGAAGCCTGTCATCTCATCCCACTAATAGGATGTCTGTGACAGTGTTCTGCAGGGATGGCTGTCTTCCTCAGTGTTTCTCAAGGAAAGGACAGTCTGGGCCTTGTGGTCCAAGTGTCTCTGCTAGGTCAGAGGTAGGCCAATCAACAGGGAAGTCCTTGGAACCACTGCTGACTGACTCTCGCTGATAATCCCGTGTACAGAAATCAACTGTGTCTGTATACTCACATACTGAGCTCTGGAACCTGGTTAGCCTGTCAGAAAACTAAAATGTGGGACAAGATGCACTCATTTCATGCAGAGGCTTATGTAAGAAGTAGTGTGATGCTTTTTATTCCTCAGTATGAAATGGGAAGTTCTTCCCTTCGGTTTCTAACAGGCCATGCTAGGGATTATTTGAAAAACAGTAGTTCTTTGTGAACATTTTTGCTACTAATCCATCCTGGTTCCCTGACAGTTATTCTTAGAACTAATGGTCTACCTGCCTTGCTTTTAGCTGGCGTACAAATGTCTGTGTAGTTCTTTCAAAAGCTATAAAAATGGTTTCCACATGTGTGTGCCTTTCATGGACAAAGTACACCTGCTTCGTACTTGGCTGCATGTCTGTTCGTAATTGATTTGTATGCTAGTTATATGTAGTCAAGGTACACTAAAAATGTAGGCTGCCTTTTGCTTGAAAATTTCAGCTGCAGCTTAACAGCCAAGAACTGTAGAAAGAGATAGTACTTTAACATAGATTTAAAAGGTTCAGCAAGATTTTTTTAAGAAAAGCAATAAAAACCCACTTGAAATTCTCATTCTGGATTACAGTTTGGACAACTCCTTTGCTAGAGGCGATGGCAAAAATGGTTCCTTTTGTTGCGTTCGCATGTGTGCAAAACAGAAGGTGGGATTTGCAGCTTCTGTAAATGGATGCAGACCTACTGTTGGCATGAGTCTGCATGACTGTTGGAGTCAGTAGAGGTGCTCTGAATTTTTGTGCAGTGGGCAGAAAGCTTGACCTACAGAAAATGCTTAACAGCAGTAAAATCCCACTGAACATGGATTTTACAAGTAGAGATGTTATTTTATTATTTCACTTATTTCAATGTTGAATTTTTAAACGATAACAAAGTCTAATATAAAGCCTGTCCTGAGAAGGGGTTGTGAAGATGAGTGTGCTCTTTCAGAGCATCCATCTGTTGTCGCTCCATCCGGTTATCTCCCTGTGCTGAGGTTTGAGTGTTCTACCTAGGGAGCAAAACCAGAATAGGTCAGCAAAATAGTTTCCCACAACCTTACACTAAAACCATGACAACTAGCTTAAAAGCCTAGGGACAGAGCAATCAAGAAGGCATACAAGAAAATAGCCCGTTAGTAAAAGTATAAGTCAAGTCATCAGTTTACACCTCCCCTTAGCATTACATCATTAAAAGTTGTTAACTGAAGGATGTCAGGTTAGCATTTAGATTTATTCAAACCTAGTAGAAAGCATAACTATTTCAGGAGGTTCTTAAGAGGACCTGCATGAGAGAGAGGGGAGCTTGTACAAGCTGATATAGTCAATGCAGGCATAACCAAATGCTTTGCTGGGAACTGTGCATGCTGCTGCCTACTTACAACAGTTGTGAAGAAACTTACACTGTCTGTGCTGCTGCTCCTGTCCTAATGAGCTTAAGGACTTCGTATCTGTACTATGCAATCTATTTACAGAGGTGTGAGGTGGTGGGAGGCGAGGGGAAGAGGTGGCTGTGCTCTCATTGATGCCTAGAAGGAGATTTTGTATAACTGACGATGATGTTGGTGGGAGTTTACCTGTATAAATCATCTCATACATCAATGGGAGAAGAGGCCATGAGCTGCTTAGGACTTCTGTTTGCTGCACATAACAATGCTTTAAGTGGAAATGGCAATTCTGTATAGTCCAAGACGCACAAAAATCGTGATTTTGTCAATAACAAGCCATGAAAATACTGGCTTCCGGGAGGCTGACCCACTAACAGAAACCTCCTGAAAGTCAATAAGAATTTTGTTACTGAATTTGTGGTTGCAAGAGTACAGTCTATATTAACACATTGTGTTGGCAATGTTTAATTAATATTGATATGAAGCATGTCTGCTTCTTATAAAATGACCAGTATTTTTGTGCGTCCCTGGTACTTTTCAAACAAAAGACATTTTATACAGAATTGCAATACTGCTTTAATACTGCTATGCAAGAAAAATTGAGGTTTTGCTATTTTTATTCAGTTGGGGTTTTTTTTCAGTGTAGAAGCTTTATGCTTTTAAAGCAGTTATGACTTTACCATGTTAAAGATACAGTATCCACTTTCCCACTGCATCCCTCCTGCACCTGATACATAGAATAGTAGTTTTTCCCAAGGAAATCTCAACAGTGACATGATTTGACCATTTAGAACCGTGCTGTATTTGTATTGGGAGCTTCTCTCGAAGCCCAGCAACAACCTGGGGAGCCTCCCTCCACTGTAACAAACACTAAGGGAATTTCTGGTTGGAACTAATTTAAACCAATGTAAGTTGCCATCATAGGAAACTGTTAAGTGTTGGTCACATACTACTAAAAATACAAAGAGCTGCTGTTGCTTAAGACCCAGCCTTTTATAATAAGGCTACGTGGCCTAACAAGCTATGCTGCTAACATTAATTTTATTGGCAAATAAATTGACTTAAAATAAGCCCAAAACATAAATCTGTGCTTCCATCATGTTTAACTTTTGTAGCATATCTAGTTTCATATGGTCGTAAGAGCTGAAAAGGTCTCTAAGCATTAATTTAGATGACATTCAGAATTTAAACACTGTAAAAATGACCAGTAAATTTATATGCCAACGTGTTTATTGGTTGCAGATGTTCAGATACTTATAAATGGGTGTAATTTTAATTACTCTCAAATTAGCATCCAGATGCTAACCCCTTGTGTTTGCTCTGTGGAGACGCAGCATTAAAAATATATACCTATATTTGAATGGAAGGATACTGCCTCTTTAAGAAAAGCATTTATGTTCTGTTGATGGAAACATTGAACCTAAACCATGAAACATGAGAATTTTTACAACTATGTACCATATGAAACATGACAAAGTGTAGTTCCTTAGTTGATTGAATAAGAATAGCATCACGTCATTATATTTAATTACTCTTGTGTATCAGAATGTGTTTGTTAAATCACATAATGAAATACTGCTGTAAGGTATATCCCTTTTTAAATGTGTACCAGAATTTTTTTTTATTTCAGAAAAGCTCTGAATGTTGAATGTGTGTAAGTCTCCAGGAATGTAACAAGTTGATAAAACCCCCAGCCAAGTCCATCCTCCTTACAGAACAAAAAAAAAAGCTGGAATTTCTTTTTTTGGATATTTGTTTTGCAGCTTTCTACGTCTTAAGGCAGAGAATAGCCAGCCTAAGGTGCCAGCCCAAAGGTTAGCTGAACATATTTCTTGAAATAATTTTGGCAAGTTTATGACTTGGGGTTATGGCCTCTGAGTCATAAGTTTTTATGAAAACTATAATACGTGACAAGAAGATGTAGATGTTCTTTTTTCCTTTTTAAAAAATTTGATTTGGGGAAGATGGGGGGGAAGGAAATCAACAGAGCTGTTTTATCCCAGTTACCTATCCGATGAGATGATTATTTTCTAACCTGTTGCACTTTTCCCTTTTCACTCTTTTTCTTTATTCTAGCCTCAAGCCCCAGGCAATATTTTTTCCTTCCTGCAAATTGTTTATACTCCCAGCATCATATTTACAAGCTGTCAGACTTGGGAGGCCTGATTTGTTTTCACAGTATTGAATCATGTGCAGCGGGAGGTTAGTTTGGGATGGTTGAAGCAGGTATTGCCCTCCATTGCCTGCTTTGCACCTCCGCTACAGGTTGTCATTCCCACAACAGGGAAAATTTACAGCCCCTGCTCTACAGCAGCGTACAACCAGGCATCTGAGAGCAAAATGAAACAACACTAGTTTACCTTGGTACCCAGGGCTGTAGTCTGCTGCCGCGTAGGAATTGATATGTCTGCTTTACTCGCCCCTGTGGTGGGAGTACCAGCCTTTAGAAAGGGGAGCAAAGCAACCAGCTGTTCACCTGTGCATGAAAGTCAGCTTTATTACTGTGATACAGAAGTTACTCTGCTGAAGCTGGTGGGTGTTATATTCTAATAAACAGAACAGCAATAGGGCCCAGTGTGTGTTCTGCCACCACACCTCGAGGCACTCAGGCTAGCCTGCTTCCACCTGCTGGAACTCAGTAGAAAGATTCAGGTAACAAAACAGGCATTTGAGATGATAGAGCACTGTTCTTTAAGCAGTTATCATGAGTCACTTCAAATACAAGCACAAGCACAAAAAGATTCACAAAGCATGAAATATTTCCTGGTTTTCTAATTTTGCATTGTGTTATGTCAAATTTTCGCTGATTTTTAAAAAGAGTATTGAAGTGCATACGCATTAGATTAACTTTCTCCGACCATTAAATCCTATTGATTTCAGTGTTACCTGTGGTTAAGTTATGCATACTTTTAAGTGCTGTTCTCAGTAGCAAGGCATTCATAAACCAGGGTCTGGGTTTGTCTGTGCAGTTTAGAAACACATTTGGCAGCAGTCATAGCCAAGCAAAGAATTCACTGCAAAGAATAAATAGCCCACACTGGTTGCAGTTTGTCATGTTAATGTGCTGTTACCAGAATCATAGGTGCAAACCGAGTAATTGGTTTACCCAGGCAAATATAGTAGTTGTGCATGAAAAATTAGGAGCCGCTTACTTAATGGAACAGTATGTTTTAGGAGGAAGCTTAAGCGTGCGTTTTAACAGCAGTTGTTGTCATGAATGTTACAAGTAAGTACAAGTCATTTTTGAAAAAGATATTCAGGCATTTTATCCCATGATATTATCGGTCTCTAGTTGCAGAAGTTGGTCAAGGACATTTATTATCTTTCAAAAAATTGAGTAAGGAATGTGTCGAATATGAAATTATGTGAAAATTAATACCCAGTTGCCCTAGTCGGCTTTATTAAGCTTCTGCAGACATACATGTTGTGACTCCTAGTACACTTATTTTGGAAGCAAATTTATTTTTTCAGGAGTAATTCTGTAATGTGAGTTAAGGGTATGACGTTTTTACCACCTACTAGTAACTGTGTGGTAGGTTAAACTGTACGCATTCTCCTGCATTTGTATGTAATTGAACAAAAAACAAATATGTGACTCTGAAAGAGCTGCAGTGATTTATTATACAAATTAGCTCATACCTTTGGGATCTTAGATCCAAATTACTGTGAATAAGGCAGACTGATTTTCCTGAGTGTATGTTTATGCAATTGCGTAACTGGCAAAGAACTGAAAAAGTAAATAGAAAGAGACAGACGTGAGCTGAAGCTCACTTCCCCGAGGAAGAGAAGTATAGAACTTGAGGCTGTGGTCTGTTAGCACCACAGGAAAAAAAGTACTAGTTTCAGGTGAAGGAGGAAGCATAGAGGAAAGCTTGTTTCACCAACATGCAAGTCTTGTTATAAAGTTTGCACTAGGGGACCATAAGTAGCGATCTTAAGGGTGGGAAGGTCTGTTCTGCATTCAGCAGTGTAAGAGGATCCAATAAAAGTTTGTGAAGCTGAATAGTATGTAGTCATCTCTTGGTTAATGCACAAATAAAGGGCTATATGTTACTTGGAAGAGAGGGCAGAAGCAGGGCCATTCAGGCAGGTAGTCGGCATAGTTTGTTTTGGATGCAGGTATTCTTACGCATATTTTTAGACTTCAGAGAGGTGAAAGTAGAATTTCAAGGGCAGGTTGGACATCTGCAGCCTGGCATTTTGAGGCAGATTTGAGTGGAGGGATACAGAAAAAGCAATTAAAGACTTTGAGGGCAACTTCTGTCAATGAAACCCTCTTGTGGGCATCACACAAGAAAAATATGCAAGGAATAAGAAACATTAAAGAACAGAAATTAAGAGACAAAGTAGAGAAAAAGAATGTAAGAACTATACAGAGAATTATACTCAAGGCTGTTTTGATGAAATACGTAGCTAGGAGTGTTGGAAAACCAAAGAAGAGTGAAGTTGGTAGAGATACTCCACTAAGAAAGCTCAAGGATTTCCATTGTTGGCCTCAAATTCAGAGGAGGAGTTAGGCAGGTGGGAACCAGAACCAGGCAGTGCAACTGTCTGGTTAAGACTCCTCCAAACAGTGTTTGGTATCCAAGAAATGAATCATTAACATTAAAATTCTAGATAACAAGGAGCAGAGGGGACAGCATGTGGTAGTCACCCATGCCCTCAAAAGGTGGGCAGCTTAGTGCAGAGTAACTGACAAAACCTGAGACGGACTTCCAAAGCAGTTCCGAGGGAACTGGGTGTGGGGAGAAACTGCAGATGAAGTTTAAAAACCCCAACGTTATAGACCCATAATGAATTGATTGCATGTATTTTTTGTTTATTGTATTTATGCAGCAATTAAGAAGTAATAATTCAGAATGCTGGAGTCATGCTCAGGCACCACCAGCAGCTCATGGTGGCTGGGAAGATGGTGGCTTCTGACTTTTACACAAGCAACGTGCTAACAGTGTGTGCATTTCACCAGAAATTCTTTCTCCCTCTCTCCCACACTTGAAAAAAAACCCCAACCCTAAACCCAAACCATTCATTCATGTTTCAATTCTTTGTGTTATTTTTAGAGGAAGTTTAGTTTGTCCTGAAGCTGAAGTGAGACTTAAAATGTGGTATTTGCCATCTTATTTTGGAGGAAAAGGTAGCTCTTGCCAACCTTTAAAATAGGTACTCTGTTAGATTTATGGCCAAATAAAAGGCTTTAGGATACCTCCTTGACTCCATTGAAGTCAGTGGAAACAGAGACCGAGCAAGTCTTCACATCTGGCCCTAAAAAAGAATTTAAAGTGATCCAACTGAAATGAATTATCGTGAGACCAGAGTTTATTTGCTGATATGTCTTGAATGAATTGGGCAACAAAATGAAATGGAAAGTTTAGTTGTAGTTTATTCTGTGGCCTAGATAAATAAGCTGCAGTTGACTAGAGATGAATATAGCTGTACTTAGGATTTGTTTCTATCTCAGTCCACATGTGGGAGTGCCAGTTCAAATGCTTTCAGAGGGGAATCCGTAGAGAAATGGTAGGTCTTTGTTGATATTGATTCAATAATAAATTAGCAACCTTGTTTTTAGTGGCGCTTGTCTATGCAAGGGTACTTTTAACTTTTGTTTAAAACAGTTACTGTTATAAAAAGTAGGAAGTTTTTGCTTAGTTTTGGCAACCTTTTCAGACTCTTGTCTTGTGGATTTCATTGCCCTAAGTGTGTAAGGGAGCGACTTTCTCAGCCTGGTGTAACTCTCCACTGTCTTAAGTTTCCTTCTTGTCTAGTAGGGAAGTAAGTGTTATGCAGCAGACCGAAGTCCATGGACGTGGCTTATTGAAGTCATTGTAAATATGAGTTGGTCAGAGGGAAATGATGTTCTGTTGGTTGTTGTGGTCAGTTGTGGGGAAATTTTTTAATTGTCAAGATGCAAAAATACTGTTTGAGAGCCTTTTTTCTTCCACTGCTTATGAGTCTAATTGTGTTTAAAAAAAATGGATAAACTCCATGTGTTTCTGTGTGAGCAAATTCTGTCTGGAATTTTGGAAGAAAATAAGTAGAGTGGAAAATTCAGAGAAAAACACAGTCACATCAGCATGCATAGTGTATGCCTAGACCCATACCAAACAGTTGAAATAATTGCCTACTATTAAAAGAAATGCTGGAAGTCAGGCTCAAGCTTATTTTTACACCTGGATCTCACTGCTGACCATGTTCAAAGGGAGCACTTCGGGAGTCAGTGAGTGTACCTCTGCTGCCATGCAGGGGCAGCTCCCTTGGCGAAGGGCGTTCTTGCAGACCGCTGGTGGCAGAGCCTGGTTGGCTCTAGTAGAGTGGGTGGGAAGAGGGTATAGATGTCACCCATGGAACCCAAGCCAGGTGTGCAGACTTGGCTGAAGGCCATCTGCTTCTTCAGTCCCGAGCACTGTGCAAAGCCCCGTTCAAGTTAATGGGAGGGTATGCAGATTGCTTGGTGAGGCTGGCTTGATTCCTGATAGGAAATGCGGTGGGATCGATCTGTGGTGTTGGCTGAGCTACAGCTGTCGCTAAGCTTACTGCAAAGCACTTCTGTCTTGTGCGTAGAAGTTCTTCAGTTGTAACGTTGTATTGAATTTCAGCAGCTGTGTATAAAGAAGATGCATAATACTTAAGTAGCCAAAGTGCACAGAATGTACTCTAATGAACAGTATTTCTTCAAGTATGGAGTTTGGCAGCAAGCATAGGTTTCCAAATACCTCTTTAATGTGCAAGAAAAGTGTTTTATGACGACTTTGGCTTTATGGATAGCGGTTTGATAATCGTTAGGAAACTTCACTTGGTGGTAGTAGAGATTCCTGAGCTGTAGACTGCTGAGGGGCTGAGATCTCGTTTAACTGAGACTTTTAAAAACAGAGAAGAGCAAGATCTGACATGTGATTTAAGTGCATTTCTTAATTATATCTTGAGACTAGGAGGTAGACTAGATCAGGAGTTACCTACCTGTGTGTCATATAAGACATTAAATGCTGCATAGTATGGGGCTGAGTTTGTTGAGATATATTGGAACTAGATGATCTCTTAAAGATCCCATAGATCCAATTACTTGATTTAATAACATGGCCTGTGTTACATGTTTCATATCCATAGACAGTTGTATATTATTAGTTTTAAACAAATGCTAATATGTAATTTTGGTTCTAGTATGATATCGGACCTGCTTGGTTAACTGAGAGAATTAAGCAAAACATCCGATTCCTCATACAAACGTGTTTGACCTTCTGAATTTAGAGAAACATTTTCATTTCTAAATGAAATTAAAATCTCATTTCAGTACTGAATTTTGTAAGCCTTTTTGTCTTCAGGTATGAGATATTTTTTTCTCTCTTTCAGCTGCTAATTTACAATCTGTGCAATTGAGGGAGGGACCAAGTCTTTATAAGGTCAGCTAAACTAAGATTGCCACAGGTTCAGCTATTGAACTGTCGTACTTCACACCAAGCTGATGCCATGGTGCTTTGTGTTTTTTAAAGAGTAATTACTACCTAACTGTATCCCACTCCACAACATGGATTTTTCTCTAAAGTGCAGCTGAAACTTCATGGAAGCTTTCAAAAATGTATTTATAGTCATTTTTGTTTCTCTACTGTAGTTTAGATCACATCTTTTTCCTTTTCCCCAGTGACTTTTTGGTCTTCATAGTCTGTTTTGCTGCCATCGTGTCTAATTAGACTTGGGTCTATGATGTCAGGAAGATAAGAGTCCCAGTGTCTAAATGAGCTCTTACACAAAGAAGATCTGTTTTTCTGTTTAAGACCATAGTGATTAAAAAAGCAGTAGTGGTTTCCAAGTACAATGTTCTAGAAGTTTTTGATGATGTATCAGTTGTTCTTCAGTCAAATCTGTCTGTTGCCCAAGGGCATACTTTTTGAAACATACCTTTTGGTAGTCTAAGCAGCTCCTTTCCCTAATGCCGTAACTGAGAGGTGTTTCTGAATCTGAATCCTATTTCTTTATTTCTGGAGAGTGTTTGCTGGGAAAAAAAAAAAATCTTACATTAACTAGAAACATCCCTCTCTGTCGCCTTTTACGATATTCCTTAAGGCAGTTTTCAGAAAGAGACTACACCATCGTATTAGTGAGATCCGTCAAGAGCAGTACTGTAGATTTAAAACAAGGTTTTATCTTCTCAGGGATATCACTGGCCATGTATATATATATATATGTATAATGTTTAAACAAAAAAAAAGCCCTGATAATAAAGGGCAAATGCAGTCCTAAAACTGGAGCAAACTCCTTCTATGCTAACAGTTGCTTCTGTGGATGCATTTCTGGGAATTGCTGATTCTGGATGCTTGAATCTTGTGGAAGAGATTTTAGAACATCAGAGATGTATTTGCTTAGTTTTTTCCACAACCAAAACTAATCTCTTGTTTCTGTTTTAATTTTGTTGAATTCAACCCTGCTCAACAGCTTGGCTGGAATGCAAGCTACATTTCTGAGTGCCTTCTGACAGATTTCTGTTAAATTACATCCTTAGTACATCCAGTTTTATGATACCATCTGTTGTCAGATTAATTAATATTACAGCTGGATCTAGTTGGTTGCTTTGCAAATTCCAAACAATATTGTTAGTTTATAAAATGAACTTAAAACCAGGGTAAATAGTAAAACCTGCTTACAGGATATTCAAGTTATGCCACCCTCTGATTTCTATATAATTTGTGTCCGTCTTGCTGAAACAGTAAGCTCACCAGAATTTTGCGTCTGCATTTTGTCATATAATGATAAACAGAATTTTAGAGCATAGTAAATACTTAGTTTTCCAGTAGGTTGAAACCGTATGTTTAGTAAAAGAAAGACATTTGTAATGTTAAAGGCTTGGAAATGTTTAAAATTTTCAGCTGTAAAATGGTTTCCAGAGTTACATAGGATTCACTGCTCTCCAAAAATATTCCTTTTTGCTAATCCTACATCAGTAAAAATACATTTCTGCATGAATTCTTATGTTTCTTCAAAAAGCAATGTTTGTTTTATTGTTGAAGTTTTAAAAGTTTGTTTTATGAATTTTATTTGTGTTACATTGAGAGAGGTACCAAAAAATGGCTTCCTAACTATTATTTCTTGGAGTTCTGTATTTATGTTCCATTTGGGGAGTTAGAAATTACCTGGCAAATTTGACCCTGGAAGCAAAATAGACCATAACTTTATATTCTGAGACTGTACTTGTACAGAGGGTTGGATGATAAATGCTTGAAATGTTCTGAGTAGAAGTGACTTGGATGTGTGCAGTGATAAAGCAGCCTATGGCAGTCAGTGTTGCTTTTGCTTTTTACCCAGTCCTTTTTTCCTCCAAAAAAAAAAAAAAATAAAAGTAATTCCTGTGCCAGAATCCAGACACCCGAAAGGGAGGGATTCAGGCAAGACATTGCTTAATAAGGGGTAAAGAGTGTTGCCTTATAGTCATAGAGGAGAACGGTGAATGCTGGGATCTGTGCTACGGCCTGTCAGGAGCTGAACTATGGCTTTGTTTGTATGTCACCCATGACATTGGTGTACGCATTTCTGTGTAGCTGGGGCATATTCCGGGCTTAGAGAATTTAATGGCATTAGTCATAGTACATACATACATAAAGCAAGTGAAGGCACAGTGCCTGCTTGCCGATTAGGTATTGAAAGGGTTTAATATCCCAGAAACAGCACAATGTAGCGCTGTACAAAAGTAGACTACTAACAAGTATCTCGCTCTTCCCACATCTATTGGGGTGGTGGTTATTTTTGAAAGGGCACTAGATGTTTTAACAGTGGTATTTGAAGCATATAATGATGCTGAAGAGAGGAACATAAATAATACAATTTGTTAGGTCATTGCCATTTGTTTCAAAGTAAAGCACTGTCAGCTGTCACTAGAGTGGGAGAATAATGAGTATTCCTCTATTTGCAGCTATATGCCAGCCAGGATGCAAACATGGTGAATGCGTTGGCCCAAACAAGTGTAAGTGCTACCCGGGATACACTGGAAAAACCTGCAACCAAGGTAAGAAAGTGACGTCCAAGAAAGAGAATTTCTTCTTCAAATCACAGAAGTGTTGTTGATCCCTTTCCCCACAAATGCTGTGTGTCACCTGCGTTTATAGGGTAATGAACTCGTATACCAGGTCTGTTACTGCTGTAGCTATTCTGATATTGGGACTGACATTTGTAGAGAGAATGACATCTGCAGTGGGACAACACAGGGGAAAACCGGCTTTCGTTCAGATGAAATCAATGAGATTGATGTAAAATATGTATTGACATGCTTTCCTGAATCTGCATTGAATTATTGAAATATTGTGGTCAGGATTGTTATTTCATAAAGTCACAATTTTCAGGTTTGGATAATGAAATAATATTTGTTTAATTAAAAAAAAATCATTCATGCATTCTCGTTATTGTGTTTCTAATCTTGAACTAGCTAGGTAGCGATAAACTGTAGTACGTACTTAAGGGATGGAAACATGAAGTGTTCTCTTACTGAATTATCAATATAGTTTCATTGTGGATTTTTTTTGCCAAAAATTATCTCCAAAACATGTAATGGTATAAAGTTCATAGAGTATAAAACAGAATTGTAATACATGATTTATTAGATTTTGATGCCTAAGATGTTGACATACAAAGATAGCTCAATAAGACTCTTCTCTTTTCCAGTTGTCTCAGCTTACAGAAAAAGTTCATATGTTTTCTGAGAGTGACGAGGAAGCATGACAGAAAAGTGTGACATTTAGAACTATGTTGTTGTTCAAAAATGTACCCTGATGTTTGCTAACCTTCTTTAGACATGTTGATTTGAGTGAATTATTTTCTTTAAAAATAAATACATAGTTATTTTCAGATTTACTATTCCTTCCAGGACTGAGGTGGAAATTAATGTTGTATTTTTCAGTTTTGCTTTAAGTTTCATTTATTCTGTCATCTCTCAAATTATCCTGTCTCCTTTACCCTTTACTCTGGGCTGACATGTTAAAGGATGGATTGTTATTTTATTATTCTACATCTGTTTTGGTCAGTCTGGAACTTTTTTAGAAAACAGTGCAGTGAACTAACAGTTGTTATGTGTAACAGATTTTATATGTGCTGAATGCTTTAACAATATCAAAAGAATGCTGTGCAGATTGCTGGAGGCTGCGGTCTTGAACTAGACTATTCACTTTCCACTAAATACTAAGGAATGAAAAAAATGTGGTGATAAATAATTAAAAGGAAGCCTTTTAGTCAGTATCGATCAAATATTCTTGCATGGTATTGGTGGCAAAGTTGCCATGGCAGATGTGCGTGAGGTTTTGCGATGCCTGCTGACTGTGGTGTCCCAAATGTGCGCCAGCTCGGGGGAGTAGAGCCTGTTTCTGTTCTGTTCTATGATGACACCCTCGAGCTGCTCCTGGGGTCAGGGTATGCCTTCTCACCATGGGCTGACTCCATGTTAGTTTGAGACCTGAAAGTGCATAGTGGATGCAGAGTCTGCTTTTGCTGGGAGGAAATTCGAGTTACACAGGAGAAGTGTGACCTATGTTGTTATACCTCAATATAGCACCCGTCTTTTTTAGTCTGTGGGCCATCTTTCTCATTGCTGTTCTAGAATAGTAATTAGTAATAACAGAAAGTAGTGGTGTTAGCAGAAGAAGTGGCGGAGTTCCCCTGCAGAGTTGGAAGTCTTTCTAGGATGTGCGAGTGGTGCTGGGCTGTAAAGTATGCTCGAGTTCTTCGTGAAAGGCATTCTTCGAGTACAAGCACTGATGAGCAGGCTTTACATCTCGTCTGTTCATGGGCCTTGTGGATCAAGCCATGTTCCAGGGACCGGTCGAAGAGAAGAACCCAGCCTCCCAGCAGAACTGTTGAACCCTGGCTGTATGATGATGCCTGAATGCTTGTCCTTTTCTGGTGGCAGTGCAGCTGCTGTGGCAGTGTAGACCTCTCTTTAGGTCACTTGGAAGTTAGGATTAGCTGATACTTCTTTTATTACGTTGCTATCATCAGCAGTTATATTGCAGTGATTTTGCACAAGGGCTAACCATGTGCTCTCCCCACAGCGTTCAAATCTCCTGAGTGGCTTTAGTGTTTCCCTTCTAGCTTTTTGATCCCAGGTTTACAGCTGTAACCAGTTAAGAAAAAAGCTGAGCAACTTGAAAGAAAATACGCTGTGCCAGCTCTCTAATTTATAGTGATAATAATGGAACTAATACTTCTTTCAAAATGTGTTCATCAGAAAATTGATACCTGCTCTTCAGTAAGATCTATGTTCACAGACAAATACGAATAGTTTAAAACTTGTGATTTTTGCCAGCAATCTAAAGCATATACAGGTTAACTTACGGTGGCTGGGAAAGCTTGTCTTTATTCAAAGAATTTAAGGCTGCTTTTCTGTAACTTACTATCCTTTTACCCAGTTTGTTCCAGGAACGTAATGCAGAGTTTGCTGCTTTCTCTTTTTGTAATGCAATTCTTGTCAGCACTGGAGATATAGAAATATATATTAAATGATGAAGTAATGCGTATTACAAAGATATGGTAATTTCATTTTTGTTATGCCTTCTTCCCATCCTGTGAAGATGAGCAGCTATATACAAGTCCACCTGGTCAAAGCAGTGGAGCACTTCTATTCCACCCACTGGATCATCATGCAAGAAACACAGCATCAAGGGGTGAGATGGTCCTGTGTTTCAGGTGGCGTGCTCCTTCTACCTGCACGGCTTCAAACAGTAATACAACTTCTTGCAAATGGGTTGGAGGCTAACAGATCGATGGCTGTGATGCAGAAGCTGAACCTGCAGTGTCATTAGCATGCAGAGCAAATAACTGATTGTATTTCCTTGATGCTGTGTGCCTGTATTCTGAAAAGGCTTGACTCTCCACCATACTCCTGGTTGTAACTTGCTTTTGTTTCTTTCCTCTGCTCTTCTTTCAGGGCCTGCACTTTTTATTTGTTTCTGAGTTTCTTTGTAAAGTGAAAGCGATGGAAACTCTTTATCAGGTTATATAAACACGAAACTGTGATTTATGTAAAGCTGGAAGTTGAAGAAAATGAGGGTTGTTAACTTCTGCATTTGGCAGCTGTTGACTAATCAAACTCAGTGATGTGAATGAAACTCTCTTAGGGTGATAGAAATCTCCTCTCATAAGTTTGACGTGGTAGTGTGATGATAGTTGCTGGAAGTGAAAGCTCATCTACTATTTATAGTATGGTGATAGCAGTTTAATTTTTTTACTTGATTTCTGGCACCTGGTTTTCTGTTTTCAAAGTCTGAGTAAGTTTGTTATTGAGTATTTGGCCTCTGTGTTTTCTGATCCAAGTTACCTAATAGGCAGAAAAGATCTGAGTGATGGAGTCATCTGCAGAGGCTAGGTAAAGAAAAGAGCAGCGTGTATTGTGTCTTCCTAGGAAGAAGTGTCCCATTGTTAAGTGCACTGAAGTCAGTCGTTATCCAAGATCATGTGTAGTGCCACACAGTAGTCAAAGTATTCAAATCCAAATTTGCTAGCATAGCACTCTTTGTCCTTTCCTTGCATTCACATTTTTATTTCATTTCTTTAAAAATAAAATACTTGTGCTCAGCAGGCTGCGCTTATGCTATAGACCTGTTTTCCATGGTGCCCAAAACTCTCAGTCTGATTTTCTGTCCAGTACTGTCTTTTGTTATTTTAAAATTGAGTGCTGGTTTTGCATTGACTGTACAATTGTAAGCAACATGGGAATCTAAGTGGCTGAACAATGGAATTTTCAAGTGCAGGACAATAAGTGGACATTCCCGCAAAGAAATTGAAGGGTTTTGATAAACTTTTTAATAGTGTTGGGCTTTATATTTTAAATTCCAGTGTGAGATTATAAGTGACTAAAAGAAATTATGATATTTTATTAAGAAGAAAAACAGTGTAAAAGTATTATTTTTCTTACCCTGTGAGTTTATACATTTTAGCTTTCAATTTTTTTAGAGGAAACTTCTGCTGTTTTCTTATTTCCTCTTTTGATGCACAGACGTTGATACTTATAGGTGTTTCTTGAAGTACACAATTGATAAGTAACCAGCATTTGTTCAAGAGCTATAGCTGATTTTTTGACTGCTAACGTTAGCCTGAATCTGTTCTTGAAAAAATAGACCTTACTTAAGGAACAAGAAACACACAAACAGATAGAGTATATGAATAGCAGGAATGTTTCAGCGCTCCCCCAGTCCGTGTGCAGTACATCCGGACTCTGCTAGGGAAGCACGCTGTTACAGATTACGGGTGCACGGAGGTGGATCAAGAGAGCTGTCGGCATATTCATATAGGCCTTTGTGTAGAACCAGTAGGACCTGCCACTAATCGTACAATGTGCCTCCTGGGACACTGAGTGGTGCTTGTCGTGCGCTTTCTGAGTATGTGCCCATCTGTGCTGGTGAAAAGATGAAAAGTTGCATTTTGGAGGAAAATAAGATGGGCTGAGCAGTACGCTCTGATACACCTAACCTGCTTGCAGGCTGGCTTCTCTCTTAAATAGCCACAGCACTGCCAGTACTTGTTTTCCTAAACGGTAGCATTCATTCTGACTTTGTAAGGTTAAAAACATCTTTCGCTAAATAGCTGGTTTCAAAGGCAGAAGTGAAAACCTGTGACACGTGAGGTTTAGATTTAAGTGGAGTTGTGCTAACAGCCTTTTTCTGTGGCCTTGCAGCCTTAGCTTTTTGTCACATCAGTCAAGGTTAAAAATTCTGACTCTTTCAAGGCAGGCATTTTACTTTCAGCATGTTTTTTTAAGATGTGAGTCAAAGGAGTCAGAAGTTGATATGACAGCATTTGTTCGCAGCTAGAAATAAGATGAAACAAAGACAATGGAAATTATTTAATCAAGTTCCACAAACAGAAAGCGTGTGATGTAGTATCCTAATACAGTTGATTGCATCTACTTTTTAGTATCAGGTTATTCTCAGAGTATGTTACTAATAGCTTTCTGTTTGTCAGTAACAGAGCTTTGATTCCTGCACTAAGAATATGTTGTACCAAGTGGTGGTGTAGTGTTCAGAATCCTATAGAAAGATCCAATTTAAGGCTCATAATGTAATCTATACTGTATGCAAGATGGTAAACTGAGAACGGTCATGAATTCTTATCATTTTCAACTTTGGATCTGTGGTTGTAGCTCTGGAAATAAGTGCAAGGCAGTTCTTAACGGTAAAGTCTTCAGAAGTATCTAAACTTAGGAGCTGAAGTGCAGTGGGGTGAAGCACTAGAAGTTAACATAGGCACTGTTAAAATCCTGCCCTGTCAGCTTTATTTCAGCATTACCTTTCCTCAGTTTGTCCCTGCTTCTGGTTAAGTATTTATACTTAGCTCTGTTATGCATTTAATTTGTGGAGTGATGCTTTTTGTACGGAAGAGGAAGAATATAGATATTTTAGACTTACAGAACTTTTCTTTTTCTTATGTCAAAATGATTGTTGTGCATGAATCTCCGAATAGACAATAATGTGGGCTCTGTGGGGATATTTTTATGAAACGAAGTCAAACTCTAACAGAGTCTTTGAATTTAACAATAACTTTTTTTAACAGATGTGTTGCATGTGTAACAAATATGTTAATACAGCTATAATATCTGCCAGGAGCTGCCTAATTGTAGTAAGTTTTACAGAAGAAAGAAAAAAGCAGCTTTTTTTTGCGTTGCCCGGAGAAGTTTGCATCCCAAAATGTGAGCTTTCACCTGCTTATTATTGAGCATTTTTATGCAAATTTTTTCTACACACAGATTTTCACAATGAAAACTTGCCCTTCCCCTCTGGTATAATCATCTGCTGCTTTTCCATTTGACCTATGTGCGCACTCTATCAATAGTCATAACTCTTAGCTGAAGATCCCACTTTCACAGTAGAAAATGTACATTTCTTCTACAGCAGTTTCTCTCAAACCCAGCAGGTACACTCTTGTGATTGTGGCATTGGTGCCTGCCAGGAGAAGTATGTTCTCCTAGCAACTCCAGAAATGTTTTGAAACTCCCAAAGAGTGAGACTTGAAAAGGGATGCTCTTCCTGCAACACATGATCTGCAGGAAGACTGCAGAGATGGGCATCACTCCTTGTTTGTCAGGCACAGGTCCAGCCCTTGTTTTGGCAACTTTTCCTCACTGAAGCCCTGCCTACATCACCTGATTTTCCTTGCTGCTGTGGGAGCAAATGTTTCCCTTCAGGCTGCCTAGAAACATCTTGTTCAGCCTTCTGCAGGAAAAGAGGGAAAATTATGTCCCTTACCACTACCCTCTCGCAGCAGAGGGGAATGGGAAGTATGCTTATCCCTAAACCTGCTGCTCTTCCTGAGGCCTTGGAAAATGAAGTAAACAAGGTCATAGAATCATAGGATGGTTTGGGTAGAAAGGAACCTTTGAAGACCATCTAGTTCCAACCCCCTGCCATGGGCGGGGACACCTTCCACTAGACCAGGCTGCTCAAAGCCTCATCCAACCTGGCCTTGAACACTTCCTCGGAGGCGGCATCCACTGCTTCTCTGGGCAAACTGTTCCAGGGCCTCACAACCCTTGTAGTGAAGAATTTCTTTTTTATATCTAATTTAAATCTGTCCTCTTTTAGCTTAAAGCTATTACCCCTTGTCCTATCATATCCAGCAACTAGGGGAAGGGTTGTGGGGAGGGGCAAATACCTGTCTGCATGATGCTCGCTCTCCCTTGACCCCATGAAGATGAAAACAAAGTAGGACAGAAGACAACAGATTAGTGATAACACATAAAGACTATTAAGAATTACTGACTTCATTCTAACCAGAGGTATATCTGTCTTTCTGTTTTAATGTCTTAACTCTAAGCCTTCACATCTAGTCCGTAGAAAGCATGTGTCTCCTTCTCAGCTAGCATTTTATAAAGTGGCCACTGTGTTTGTGTCTACCACACGGCAGAAGCCCCAAGGCTTACCTTTCTGCTACATGAATTAGGGAGTGATTTTTGATGAGAATGTGCTAATAGTGGAGATGGCTTTTTGAAAAGTTCCTGGAAATAACAGTGACTCTCTTACTGTAACAGACCTCCAGACACCGTTGTGCAATATTAGAGATGGGGGTCAGTTACTCGGTTGTTTACGTACTTGCTGACTGGATTTCTGAATAGCTTTATTGTTTTCACCTTTATTGTAATCTTTACTCGTCGGCACGCAAATAAATAAGTAACAAATTATTCTGGTTTACCCAGATAAAACTGACACATGTTCTTGGCATAGAATTCTGATGAAAATACTCAATCTTTACTTCTTGTTAGAAGGCTTGTCTACTAATATGAAAAATGTAGGCTCAACATTTCCAATTTAAGTCATGGATTTTGTATTAAATTGTAAATCTGAAATAGCAGCCTCCATGGATAGTCCTTGACAAATACCACTGATGTCAGATACTTCTGTTTCAGTATTTTCTAGATGCTAAAGAATACATTTTGTCTGTGAGATTGTTTAAAGTAGGCTAGCATCAGCTTTCCTTCCTTCCTCTGTGACTAATTTTGAAGCACAGAATCGCTATCAGAATCACTGACAGTGATTGCAGCAGTGACCTTTGGTTTCTCCCTCCTCCTCCTCCAGAGTTCTGGCTGGTCCTGGACACGGCATCAACGTGAATAGTGGCAAGATGTGGGCAGCCTGAGCTTGTGCATTCCGTAATGAAACTTCTGTTGGCACTTAATCTAATGCTAATACTGTCATTTCTGAAAGCGTATCTGTGAAACAGAAGAAAATATGCCGCTGGGCAGGAGGGGTGAACAGTGCTTCAGGCAGGATGTTCTGGACACTTGCTATCAGCTGGACGGTGTATGAAAAGCTAACTGCCATATTTTTCCTTCTTTCTCCAAAAACTTGAACTAGTATTTTTTTCACACATACTTTGTATGTTTTCTTTTCCCACCCCCTTCCCTTGTACCATTCATTTCAGATCTAAATGAGTGTGGACTAAAGCCACGGCCGTGCAAACACCGGTGTATGAATACCTACGGCAGCTACAAGTGCTACTGTCTGAATGGCTACATGCTTATGCCAGATGGAACGTGCTCGAGTACGGCAAGGCTTGTTGCTTGCTATTTTCAACCTCCTCAAGCTCCCTGCTTGAGTTTCCCTGGGAAACTTTTATGAAATGAAGATAAGTCCCAAAGTAAAAGATTAATCTTGCTGGAAATTAGGCAGTTGCGCAGGATGAGCTGCTTTTTACTAATGAAATTAGGCTGAACAGAACAAGAGCAAATATTTTGATTTTATTAGTTTTATTACAGGTTTCCCCAGAAGTATTCTTCAGTGCTGTAAATCACTGTTAATTGGCCTTCAAAGACAAGTGCTTGCAGTTTTCATTGCAGCAAGACACCTGCAGTTCTGCTGTATAATGTCCTTATGAACGTAAAAGCATTAAAGCTGCAGATGTTAGTTGTTTGGCTGGTATAAAATTGTGCTGTCATGTCTCTAGAGATCAGGTTCATACTTGCTCCCAGAAAGTGGATATTTTGAGCGTATGGCTAAGAGAGAAGGGGAGAGAAATTATCCTTAATTAAAGATGCTCCTATTTTAAACTGGCAGTGCTGTCCAGGAGGGTTTATAGTACGTAGTGGGCTTTATATTCCTCATGGGGGCTGCGTTCCGTGACACAACGTGCTATAATTGGGGTGGTTTTCTTTTTTTTTTTTTTCCTTAGAGATGCAGTTTGTGGAAAGAAAATATTTACTGCATGTGCATTTGCTCTCTAAAGTCTGAATGGATACCTGTCAAATTCAACAAGCATTTTTCCGCTTCTCTCATAATTATACGACATCTTCATTCTTCAAAGTTTTTAGTATTTTTCTGGTACTGATCAGAGAGCTTATCTAACTACGTTCAATTATTTTTCCCCAGATGCCCTTTCTTGCTCGATGGCAAACTGTCAGTATGGCTGTGATGTACTGAAAGGGGAAGTACGCTGCCGCTGCCCTTCTCCAGGACTGCAGCTAGGGCCAGATGGCAGGACTTGCATAGGTAGGTGGTCAAATGTAGCTTTAATTCATTTTCTCCAAAATGTTTTATTCTTTAGACTGAACGCAGTTCAAGAGAGTTTGTCAGATGTATACAGAATGCATCATGCATGCAGTTCAAAGATGTCACTAATGAGGATTGGGATAGGCACGTTGCTCGGGTGCTCTCGAGTGGTCTGCGTCAGAGATCGTCAGTGGTTTCCTCCAGTCCTGCAAGTTTGATTGACTGCTTAAAACTCACACGGGCTGCTTGGTGTCCAGTCCCTCAGCCCATACCACTCCTGTTACTGGGTCATTTTAAACTATTGCTAACAGAGACTCCAAAGTACCTGCCTGCATAAAAAAAGGAATGGGGAGGTTGGCTCTGCCTCATACCCAGCAAGATGTTGCCTAGGCTCAGGGAGTAGAGGGGTGATTTGTGGAAATCATTGAAATTATACTGGGACAAGGTGAAGGCCCGTGCACACTCCCAGTGTTAATGGGATTGAAGCTACTGTATGTCTTCCATACTGTGAAAACTCCAGGTTAAAATAGATTCAGGAATTTGGACCGCATAGAAGTGAAATACTTTGTTCCCATGTTTGTGAATGTGGAAAAAGTGCTTATGGTTAATCAGACTGTATTGTGCTATGCTCTGCTATGGTCTGAAGAACAGAGTGATGTGTGATTTCATTAGTCATTAGCTATACATCCTGAGTGGATATGATGCTCCTGTGATTTTATTATTTATATTCTATACAGTGCTGCAGTTCCATAACCAGTAACAATACTTGTACTGAAAGAATGTAAGAGAATGTGGATGCCCTAATTATCCATTTGGGTATCATAGCTGTCTACAGGGGAGGTGGTTCTCCAGGGGGCTGACCCATGCTGACCGAGAATTTGTTGGCAGAGCAAGGGACAGATTCTAGATCTTCTGATGTGAGGAGCAGGCACAGGTCTAAGTGGGAGGCTTTCTGAAGTTCATGATTGGCACATCTGTGTATGCAAAAGAATGGAAAGAACAGGAGAGAAAATTCCACCATTGTAACATGCTGAAGGGATTGAATTGTGATTAATCATGCTGTGGACTTTATGGCAGACAGAGATCTTTGAAGAGACCTATGCTGTGCCATAGTGAGCTGAGTGATTTTAAGTACAAATTCAGGGAAGTTATACCAAGTACAGAAGTTTGCTAGAAAAACACTTGCAGGGTTATCCTAGTGTGCATTTGTCTGTTCAGGCAAACGTCATACTTTGAAATAAACAAAGTGCACTTTTAATGCCAAAGACTAGCGCTCAAACCAGTTACATGAAGCTCTTTCAGTTCTTCAGTATAGTTTTCATAAAACCACTTTTTTTCCCCAGAAGGGTAAAGAACTGTGCACTCCACATTTCAGTTGGATGTGCATCATTCAGATTGATCCAGTAACCTATTTTAAAAATTTTCCACAAAAATTTCAGAGCAGCCTTGTACTATGCAATACAGAGAAAGTAGTCACAGCAAGGGATGTCTATTCTTCATGGGTCATAAAAAGATCTACTCCCCTTTTTTGGTAAGAAGGGATTGTTGCATGCACCCTTTTTGTGTTATCTATCAAGTTTGAGTTGTAGTAAATACCTTCAAGAACTGAAGCTATTTGGGACCAGGACTGTGCCTTTTCCTCACATGTGTACGAGCCCATCACTCTTGGGGAGGTTGTCAGCTCCAGCGAGGGTCTGGATATTGCTGCGGTACAAGCAGAGGTGTAGATGATGGTAAGAAAATTGAAGTGTGCATTGGCTGCAGCTCACAAAATCCTCATTTGAGGAGTGTTTTAAAGACAGCTGGGAATGTAATACTTATTTTTAGCACAGGTGAAAATTCCTCTAGGCATTATTCTATTCTTAGTTTCAGCCATGCTGATCATTCTTTTGTTAAAATGTTCCTTGCAGACAATCAAACAATTCGGCTATGAAGGTAAATCATATAAACTAAACAACAATGAATTGAAAAAGAATTCAGCAAAGTATTCAGTAAAAATATGGATTAATTGACTAATTAATTGATTAATGATTCTTGAATCAATAAATCAATCAGTGTTGCCAGCTTTTTGAATTGGGATTTTCGTTTAATGAAATTAGCAATATACGCATTTCAGCTTCAGAAGGTCTGAAATTATTTGAAGACTGAAATTAATTATTTGTGCTGTAAAATAAATTCTTTCTAGTTGTTTTGGTTGTGTATAGAAACTTGAAAATATGGCTTTGTAAACTTAAAAATCATGCTGTTTTTAATTAAATCTGTCTCATAGTTGTTTAGAGGTTGAGTTGCACTCTGGTCATACCTCAGGAGAGAAGCAAGGCTTTGTGATTCTGCTTCTCTGTTGAACACTGACCCTCACTCGCTTTAGGTGTTGTCTGTGTTGCTGCTGTTGGAGCAGCTCCCTGGCACTAAGTCTGGGCATGCACCTCCATGGCAGACCAGGCTGAGATCGGAATACAAATCACGCCTTCATGTCCTGGTTCTCATAGGAAGCAGGTATGAGCCACAGCGTGTTGCAGCAGGCAAAGGGAAACTGCCTTATGCCGTTTGTGCCCAGGTGGGAACTGGCATGGGTCCGTGGACTTGAAAGAAGCCACAGTCACTTCTCACTATTTGAGAACTTCAAGACAAAAGCCACAGTCACTTCTCTCTCTTTGAGAACTTCAGGAAACTAAACGCAAGCACTTGCATACCATCTTCTAGCTAATGATCAAAAAGCGGATTTCCCACCAGTAACGAGCATCCACCCACTTCTCGTATTAAATGCAAGCGGTAGACTATTACATTTTCCATTATTTTTGTGTCAGTTTTCAACAGTGTGTTGATTAGCAGTTTGGTCCTGTACCTTTAGTATGTATAACTGCCTAGAAAATGAGACAATACTACTATAGTGCTCGCATTGTTTAACATACTTCTTGCCTTATGGGAATTGCAAAAACATGAGTACGTACAGAGGGAAAGGCAGGACAAGCTACATCAGGTTTTAAAGAACATAATCAATGCCATGATGAGGTATAGTCAGTGGCTAATCTTTTTCTTACTGAATTGCTTTTTGAAGTTGTGATTTAAAGATTAAAAAACCCCAAACCAATGAAGAACCTCAACTAACAGTAATCAAGAATCTGAAATTTGCAGCCTTGAAATAATATTGTAATAAAGGGTAGAAAATTGTGGCTTGTAAATTAAATGATGGTAAGGAACACAGTAGAAGATGTAAAACTGTGCATAACATATTCAAAGCCTGAAACATTAATGAAAGATTCAAATGAAGAGGCAGATTTATAGGGAGATTCAGGCATGTGGAGAAGTGCCCAGTATTGGCTTTGTTTTCTTTCTCATTCAGGCCTTTACCATAGCATTGCAGAAGTGCTCCCGACTGAGAGGAAAGGAGAGATGCTATGTCAGAGCAGTCTGATGGGCCAGGAGTGTGGGAGCTCAGGGGCTGAATCCCATCTGTCCTCAGTAATTCTTCAGGCAGAGTGGGACAGTGCCAGCAGGAGCTACTGGGAGAGCCCATCTAGCCAGTAATTCATGGCTTTAGGTCACTTCTTTTGGCTGTGGGAAACACAGCTTGGAGAATTTGGAACTACATCTCCCCTGCCTCAGGTAGCTGCCCTGACTAACCAGCAGTTCTGCAGTAACATTTTTTCTGTGCAGTGCAAGAGACTCAGGCTTCTCCCTGGCTTGTTCAGGCCTCTTTCACAAACAGCAGGGCATCAATCACTCGGCTTTGTTTTGCACTCTTGACACCTGCAGCTGAAGTGCTCCTTTTGGGAAAAGAATTGCACGGAGAGCAAAATCTTGCTTTCCCATAGATCAAGAGCCTGATAGAACTGCAGAGCAAAGGCTTGAACTGTGCCCTGTAGATAACCAACAAACATCAGGAGCGGCGTACGTCAGAGGCAGCCGTGCATGGCAGGTCTCTGCCTCGGTGAAGAATTGGGGTGCAAGCACTCATCAGGCTTCAGCTCGGTTTCCAAGAGCTACAAAGTGGGTGGTAGTACAAGCAGCTTTTGTGTATCGGCCTGACCTCAGCTGAGAGTTTTCCAGACAGTGAAAGCATTGCTGGCTGAGCATTAGCCGCTCATGGGGCCTCTGCCTGGCTGGTTAGTCAGCATGAAGAGCAGCAGCTTCTGGGAGATGAGGAGCATCAGACATTGACTGAGCTTCACCCATGGCTTCCCAGTCCTCTGTCCTTGCCTGGATGTCACTTGCTGAAGCACTGCTTCAGGTCCTACTGGGTGTTCTTGGCAGGGCAAATGGGAGCCGTATACAGAACCATAGAATGCTTTGGGTCGGAAGGGACCTTTAAAGGCCATCTAGTCCAACCCCTCTGCAGTGGGCAGGGACGTCTTCAACTAGACCAGGTTGCTCAGAGCCCCGTCCAACCTGAACTTGAATGTTTCCAGGGATGGAGCATCTACCACTTCTCTGGGCAACCTGTTCCAGTGTTCCACCACCCTCATCATAAAAAATGTCTGTCTTATATCTCGTCTAAATCTACCCTCTTTTAGTTTAAAACCATTGCATCTTGTCCTGTCACAACAGGCCCTGCTTAAAAGTATCTCAGCACCTCAGAGATATTTTAAGGTCACTTAGGTAAGCAACCTCTGTGTGAAGGAGGGGTGAGCTACAGCGCAGGCACTGCAGGGTAAGCGCTTGCAAAGGGCTGGTACTCAAAAAACATTTAACCTGTGGTAACTAACTGGTGGGAGACCCAGAAATACTGCACCCCTGGCATTAGCTTGAACTCTCTTTGTTTAGAACAAGTCCTGAACAGACGAAGATTTCCTTATAGGCTCAGTGTGCCATGGATTAGGGACACCTGAGATTTTAAAAAACCAAGACACTGTGTACTGCAGGGCGATGTCCCTTGAATATGTATGCATGACCTGTGCTACGGGAACGTTATTTCAGGCATGTTTCGGTAAAAGAATGACTGGGGTGGTTTTTGCCTGTAAGTCTAGGTGCTGTCTTTATAACCAGGCAGGGCTTAGTGGGAGAAAAGCAAGGTATACAAATAACATGAAATAGAAATACCTTTTCTTCAGACAGATGCGATCACAGTTTTAAGGGTGAGTGCTCAGAGACCTTGAAGAAGCTGTGGTGCGTTCTGTGGTGGATTAGAGAATGTCTCCTCTCTGAGGGGAAGGGTACCAGGATGCCAAGAGCACAGAGCAAGCAATCCAAATTCAGTAGTGATGCTCATTATGCCAGTGCATCTCTTGTCACTCACAGCATTTGTAAAGGCTTCTGGTGCAGGAGGCATAATAATTTGGGCATGTGACCAAGACCTGAACTGAGATGGCACAGCCAGAAGAAGTGCTCAAGTGTTACTGCTGGCTGACCAGCTTGTAGCCAAAAGGACTTTATAAAAAAATACATTAGCTGTTCTTTGTTTTTTTTATTACGTGAGACTAGTTTATTTTTGATAGTATAGATTGTGTTTTAACTGCTGTTGAGATTAATACACTTCCTTTGTTTCCACAGATATTGATGAATGTGCTACTGGGAGAGTTATCTGTCCACGATTTAGGCACTGCATCAATACTTTTGGAAGCTACATTTGCAGGTGTCATAAAGGCTTCGATCTAATGTACATCGGAGGCAAATACCAATGTTATGGTAATAACAACTTATTTCTTGTGTGCATGTAATAGAGTTGCATATTCTGAACTGAAATACTAGATGACCCACAGAGGTCCCTTCCAACCCCTAGTATTCTGTGATTCTGTGATTCTGTTTACAGAGGAATGTTTACTTATTATGGCTGAAATGTTGGAGCAGGTTGTTTTATGTTGCACTGCATCTGTATTTTAGGAAAGACTGGATTATAGAAATAGACTGTGAAAAAGAAAGCATATATTTGACCTCCATTCTTGTAAATGGTTCTTCTATGGAAGCTAGTGGGAGAGCAGAGCTGATGACCCCAGGAATTCCTTTCCAAAGCCTTTGTCCCCACAGGTTTTACTGTGCATGGGCAGTTGTAGGTTTGGAGCAGTGTATGAGCTTAAGCTATGTCTGAGCTGTAACACAGGTGTGCTCTGTAGCATGTCCCAAGATCCAAGATAAGAAAATGTGGCTAGAGCACACCCCAGCTCCTTCCAACCCAGGCTGCCCAACCTTCCTTCCCTTGAAGACAGGTAGGGAAAAGGCAGGGCTTGGGAAATACCCNGCCTTTGTCTGGACATGAGACTCAAATGCAGCTGGTGTGTGCCCTTCAACAAAGATGTTCCCGGGTCCCAGTGTCTTAGGTTCCCAGAGCCTCAACTGGTTATGATCCTTTCACTGAAAAAAGGATCATGTGGAGATAATGAGACATTGCTTTATGTTTGTTTAAGTATATTTATTGGAGAGAAATCTCTATGCAGAGCACTGGAATTTGGTGACTTTTGCTCGCATGACTAACAACAAACATGGAAATGCCATAGGAGAGGTTTCAAGTGGTTTCTACTTCATGTAGAAACATCTATACAGATGTATAATAGAGGAGTCATTTTATGAAAAAGCAGTTTAATACCTGTGTGATTAAGAACATGCATATTCCTACACTCAGTTTTTCTTTTCTTATCGTGTCACCTTTAAGAAGTGGTTATTAAAATTGTGATCTTCATGATCTCAACTGCAGTCTACCCATAGCACATCACTGAAGCTGATGCTAAGGTACAAGCTGAGCCATGCCTGAGTTGCACAATAGTCCCTTTTGCCCTGACGTTTGTATCACCACATTGATTTGTCACTATCNGTCTTCCTTTTCCTGCTGGCAATTCAGTTTTATTAAATTTTTCAAAATTAATAATATTTTCCTAATGACCATACTACTGTTCATGTCTTTGCAGGGGTAAGCGGAAATTCAAGTTTCTGTGATGCAAATGATTTTTTTTATGTAACCTTCTGTTGCAGATATAGATGAATGTTCCCTTGGCCACCATCAGTGTGGTAGCTTTTCACGATGTTACAATACACCAGGATCCTACAAATGCAAGTGTAAAGAAGGGTACAGAGACAATGGAACAAACTGCATACGTACGTAATGCTCCTTTTAAAAGAATTCTGAAAGTAAATGTGTCGCATGTTGTAAATTTTGAGATACAGCACTATCAGGCTCAGTTTCTCTTAACTATTTTTAATAAGTTCAAAAGGGTCCAGGGAATGTGGTCAGAGTTTTTTGAGTCTTAGCATGCCTTGGTGAAAATACCTTTCCCTGAGACATTTTCATAATTAGAAAGAAATTCACCTCTCCCTATTCACAGCTTCATTCTAGAGATTGCTTCATGATGGCAACAACTGAGTAAGCAGGATGGGTCTGGTCAAACAGCACATATTACTCATACCCTGTTATTATGTACACTCTGCAACTGGCCCATTTCAGCAGCTCACCCCATCCACTCCCCATTGCGCCCTGGATGAGAGCGGAGCTGAGCAGGAGGATTTGTCTGGAAGAAGTCTCTGTTGGAGAATTCCTTTCCTCACTTCTCTCTTGGGAGAAGCAGCCACCCCCCTTGGTACAGAATAGGCTGTTGGAGCTCCCTGATATTTGACATCCCTCAGGACTGTGCAGCTCTGTGACATCTGCTGAACATTTCTGAGGACCGTGTGTTCATATGTGGGTTCTGGTCTTTGGTGCCTCACTGGTCTGGTAATGAGATCTGGCTAAGGTGATCTTTCACAACCTCAGTGCTTGCAATAATATGTGGACACACTTCACATGTGTTGCTGGGCATAGTCCTAAGGTGCATTTTATATTTTAATATACCATAATGTAAAAACCACAGGATATTCAAAAGAATAGTAATAAACAGGTGGCCAGAGAGAAAGCCTTTTTACCTGCTATCATCAAACAATGAATTGTTTAACAAACAGTAGTTTTTAATTTTAACTGTGTGTTATACTTGAAACATTTGAACATGAATATGTGACTAGGGTTCTTATTGGGTCTTTTAAGATCTCCAGTGAGATATAAAAGGCTTATTAACAAATAGAAAATTATAAATATTAAACCAAATGTTCTTGCATTTCATGTCTGCAGAAACTCCTGTTGTGAAAGCAAGTTAAAATTTGTCCTTTCTTTATGAAATACTGGGGGAGATGGTATTGTCTGGGCTTTTTTACTAATAGTGCTTTTGGGTGAGTTTTACCACCTCTGAAAGAGAGTTGATGCTTGGCGGAGATGGAAGTATCTTGGCCTTCAGTCATTCTAAATCATCTCTCAGTTGCTGTAATGAGAAGTACTATCTAAAGGGATGTGCTAATTCAGCAGTGCTGATGCTAAAGTATGTTTCTAATTAGTGGACACATTCAGAAGAAATGATTTTAGTGAAGACTCTCCGTGTCATAATGAAATACATCATTAAGTTTCTGGAGCAAGAAATTCAGATGTCGATTTTGGTCCCATTTTGATTTTCTCTGCAGTTATTCCTAATGTTATGATTGAACCACCTGGTCCATATCATATATTCAAGGGCAACAGCACGCTCCCTAAGGGAGGCAGTGGTATAACCAATAGGATTCCTGATGTTGGAGGCACAAGACAACCCCTCAGACCACCATATATACCTGGTGTTGTTACAGAAAGGCCCGTGAGCAGGCCAACGACTCGACCTACACCCAGGCCAACAACTCGACCTACACCCGGGCCAACGACTCGACTGACGCCAAAGCCAACCACTAGGTACGTGCTGGTGACAACAAGGCCAGTAACAAAGCCGGTGACGAGGCCTCCACTTCCAACACCACATCAACCTACAACGCTAAGACCTACGCTACCACCACAAAGAACTCCTCTGATAACAACTGAAGAGCCTTCGCATGTTCCCGTTGAAACTACATCTTCCCAAGGAATTACGGATGACAACAGGATCCAGATAGATCCTCAGAAACCCCGAGGGGATGTGTTCAGTAAGTAATTTTCCATATTTCATTTATCAGAATTGTAGATGCAGTGCAGTGTAGAAAGCGTGCACTGTACTGTTTGGGTTTTTTGGAACACTTTATCAGTGAGAACAAAGACATGAAACTGAAACTGTTCATAGGGTAAAGCTGCACAAATAATTGATTTTATGACCTAACAAAAATGTGGGGAGGAAGTGCTGGATCAATTCAACCAAAAATTTAAGTTTTTCTTCTTGAAATTACGTGTGCATATATCGTCCTGTATAACTGCTTACCCTAATAAAGTGTTCAGAGAAAAGTTTTGGGGAATGAAAGACATTTTATTGGAAAACATTGAAATGCAACATAACTCATAAATATTTAATGGATTCAAATTTAGGGAGTTGAGAGTCACTCTTAGACAGCATATTTCCTTAGCTTGAAGAATGGTAAGAACTGGAACCATGTCTGATCATCTAGAGACTCTGTTATGCACCTTATTGTATGAATTCAAATAGTCTTGGATGTTTATGACTAAGCAATGGCAAAAATGCATAAAAATAACACAGAATAACTTTATGGACTGCATCTATGAAAATGGATACATGAAAAGCTGAAGATAGTGAAGATTCTCATAACATGAACACGTGTCATTTTAAGAGCTGCTCTGAAAGCTACAGCACCATTTCTATGCCAGCTTTAGTGCATACCAGAGAAGACATTAGTGGCACATGCAGACTTACACGTAGCTGCCAAGAAATACTCAACACCCGATTTCATCTTTAGTTCTGCTGCTGATTTTAGAGATGGGGAGGGTGTGCTGGATCAGCCCTTCTGCTTCAGCTTGTCGTACAATAAAGCTGCTGAAGCAGTGTAGTAGGAGAAGTTTGCTGTCTCAGAGCAGGTGTACAAGCAACATGGGAGTTTTTTTTCCGGTTGCTTTGGTATCTGTGTGGTAACTTCTTGGGCTGTGTTCTGTTAGGTCATTGCACAGTGAAATATTCTGTTCCTTGTAAAAAACAGTTTGTTTTGGCTGTTGACATTTTATCTGTTGTAGACAGTTTGATAAATTTAAAACAGACAAAAGCTGACTTAGAATTTGAGAAGATAAATCCTGGTACTACTGAGAAGTGTGTGCTTTGGGCTTTTTCAAGGTTATTTTTTAAACTATAAGCAGTTAAAAATATAAAAACCTTTTTATGTAAAATTCATGTAAAAACATTTTTATGTGAAATTCCAAAAAGAAATATAGTAAAGACTCCCTTAACTTAATATAATGGAAACCAATAGTTAAAAATACAGGGTTCTGTGGAAATTATTCTAGCATTGCGCTTCCCAGATGTCTCGTGTTGTAAGTGTTCTCTGGAATTCTAAAGCAGAGGGATAATTTTCAGCTATTTTCATGAAGTCATAACAATCCTCTGTATAAAGCTTATTATTTACAGTTTGTCTTTCTGTATTGTATATAAAGTAAAAGCATTTCAAGTTTGTTTTCTGGCTGTAAGCTTACATGACAAAGACAGGAAAAAAGTATCTTTTCAAAGTGTTTATCAACTATTTATTTAGGTCAGCTGCCACCCTTTGAGATTTGTGATATGCATACGTAGCTTCGCAGGCTTCAGTGCACAATACAGCAGGATTTCAACAGGTCAAGCAGCTGCAACTATTCTGGCCTCAGTAGGTAATACAAGGACAGATGGCTTCTCACATTGAGTCAATAGATATGTGTCTTTAATCCCATATTGTTTCTTCTGTCCCTTACTAAGGATATACTTGATGTACGTATGTGTGTGACTGAAGGCATACTCCACTTGTGCTCTAGATGATAAGAATTTGCATGATGCTAGTAGTGTGATCCTTAACGAAGCTGGTCTTTTCTCCTCTCTTTTGGCTCTTTCTCTCCTTTCCACTTTTTTTTTTTCTCTTTTTTCTCTTCTGGCCACTTTGAAAGTACCATCTAGGTAGTGGTCACTGGTGTCCCCTGCCACCTTCTCTCTGCCCAGAAGAGCATTTATGTAGTGAGTGCACGGAAGCATTTGTTTAGGATTTGAAGCCTACACGCGGGTGCAAAACAGTTTTGTTCCAGAAGAATGTGCTACCTTGCCAAGGAAAGCATTGCTTGTAGAGTAAGGTGTTACTTCACCTATTGAATCCTGTTACTGCAGGATTTTGTGCGGAAGGGGAGGAGTTACATTTCTTCATGTAGGACATCTAGAAAAGCAAGCAGGAGAATTATAGCCACCTACATTACTACAGTGGGATGCCCAGGGCGTGACTTGGCCTGTCCTCGCCTGCTCTGAGTGCTGACTTCTAAGGATAACACAGAGATACTCATACGTCCCCAGATGTCTTCACACCAAGGGTGCAGCAACGTGGGAGTGTTACTGCCAGGTAACTGCTGAGCTCCTGGGCATTAGCTGGGCCACAGATCTGATGACGTGCCTGCTCTTGGCCAGTGGCAAATGCAAGGTAAAGAGCATGAGCTCAATTGGCTTTCGTGTTAGCTTGCAGAGGGTGTTTGCTGGGTGGGTGAAGCGTCAGGTTCCTGCTGATATGCTGCAGGCCAGCCCTAACCCTGCTCCCGGCCCCGGGGAGAGCAGCACCTGGCTCTGTTGGGCTGCAGCTGCTTGGCGAGAGGCACCGCAGGCTCAGGACGGCCGTGCCGCCACTGAGCAGAACCCAGTGCCTCCCGAAAGCATTCCTCGCAGCCAGACACGGAGTTAACAACCACGATGTTAAGACAATACAGAATTTTAAACTGAAATCATTAGTAACATTTAGCTAACCTCTGATGGGCTGCTTTGGACGTGCCAAACCCTCCCCACCTCCAGAAACATTTGTGAATTTTTAACTTACCTCTCCATTTCCTCAGGGAAGGGGCTTTTGCAGCTACTTCCTTCAGCTTCTTTAAAACTCAATTGCTGTTTTAATCTTGCCTACATCAGACATCTTTGCAGTTTTCCTGGGCTGGGGATACGAGCTAATTTCATTTGGCTTATACAAGGTTCATTTCCCCACATCATCTGCTTCTCCAGTTGAGACGGCAAAGAAACTAGTTGTCAAAAATGCATTTGCACAGTGGTCCCCATATGCCTGCCTGAAAAGAGAAGAGAAAGCCTCACTCTTGCCACCTTTATTGATTTCCCACGGGAGAATGCAGGCAGCAATTCAGTTCACCTTGTAACACTTGTTATCTTGGAAAACAGGAGGAAGTTGATGTTAGATACACTCAGATCATGAAACAGGACTTAATTTCAGTTTTGTAAGGTCTTCAGAAGAGTTACAGTGTTGTCTTAGATGGCTGCTTCCTCACGTGTCACTGAGGGCAGCTTTGTCCTGAAAAGTCACAAAAGGTGGTGTTGCATCGCACAAGGATGGGCACGACCCAGCACAGGGAGCACTGCAGCCAGCAGCCACTGGTAATTCTGATCTGCCAGCCCTTAGCTTCTGCTAAAGACCTAAATATTTAAAGTTGTGTTTTTAAACTAGGTTATCTTGTGACGCATGGACTTTCTCCTTTGTTTTTTTTCCCCGCAGACTGAAGCCTTAGCCAATCTTTGACAAAGTAGTATGACAGAAAATGCTGCTTTGCTCAGCCAGCTGAGTAGGTGGTACTTGTGGTAGGCAATCCATGGCAAAGGGCTAGCTGGTGCACTGCACACTGATAGATGTCCTAGTGCACTTGACCAGATCCTGCAAACATACTTGTGGTCTAGGATTGGTCCAGATCAGGAGAGGAGAAATACCTGCGCAAGCGCGATTGTTTTCTGCAAGCATCTATCCAACCTTAATCTTCCATTATTTAACCTTTTCTTGAGCTTGCCCTTGGTGACTCGTTGCTCCCTATTTTCTCCCTTCATTGTTATTTGACCTGCCTACACACTGAGTAAACTTGTCCTAAGGTTTCACTTCAGAGCACTCTTGAATGAGCTGCTCAGCTTGAAATCAGCTGGGGACCGGTGAAATTGGTCTGTTCAGTGGTGACGGAGCACAAATGATAATAATGCTGCTAATGTTGTTTAAATGCCTTTGCAGATTTTGAAAGGTCTTGGGTTGTTGCATTTCTTTAGATGCTTTACCCCTTTTTAAAAAAATGCCTGCAGTGACTTTGGGGAGCTGCTTTTTCAGAGAAGAAAAAAATGTGTATTTTTTAAAATGGAATTCCTACACTTGGCCTTTGAACCACTTAGTCAGATGCAGACAGTGGAATCTGGCACCAAGGATAATCTTCTCCTGATATGGATATGGGGGGAATGGCAATGAGGGAGGAATGTAGTGATGGCTTAATATTTAACTATTTCAGGACTGATACAAACTACAGTGAAGTACAGAGGAATCTTCTTCTGGTTACTCTATACATAATGTTTCTAACAAGTAGAACATACCTCTCAATCAGACTATGAATTTCTGCTACTATTGGGAACTGGGTGAGGGTGATAAGCATTAAAAGCATAAACTTAAAGACAAAGCATAATACTAGATCTTAGAAGATCAAGAACAAAACCCCTTGTCTGTATTAAAAGAGTTCAGCAATTTTCCTTCTTAGCCCTTAGTGGAGCTGAAAAGATTGGGGTTAGGAGACTTTTCTTATACAGCTATTAAAAAAATTTAAAGGTTAGGTTAAAACTTGATTCCTTCTGCTCCCCCTTTCAATGACTGAAAAGCCCTTAGTGCAGTAAATAAAGTTATGTGATCCTTGAAACTGTTGAAAAAAGAGAAATGTTGAAAGCAAAGAATGTGAGTTTTTTTATTCCCTGATATCAGTAGAGTAGCATCATTATACAATAGCATTTCATTTGTCTTTGCTGTTTTGGCACCTATTAAAATGTATTTGTCTTAATATTTAAACATTTAAGATCGGCACTTTGTTCCTGTTTGTACTCTGGAGCTAAATTGTAAGATCTAGGAGTCTTACAAATCACATCATTGATCAATCTTCCAGCTAGTTTTATCCCCAGATCTGATACGTAAGCTTCTGTGGACCATGTATTTTAGCTGTGTTTCCCTGAGACTCAGTTAGCACTCTGCGCCTCCTGAATAGCTGCTCAGAGAAAAGCCATCAGGTTACTTTTCAGAAAATCTTCTGGAAATACATCTAATAAGGTACTTGATTTAGCTCAAAGTTAATGAGCCTTGTAACTGCCTGAGCAATGCAAGATTGGACTTCAGAGTGGTCACGCACTAGCACCATTTCTCCCCGCGTATGCAAATAATACTGCAGAGGGTGGGACAGTCCGTGAAAGCCCTGCCTGAGACAATTTTCCCTGCAGAATTTCAGTCTGCAGAGTTTTGGGCAACATATCCTGGACACTGCGGGTATCTGGATAAAAGGGTGAAGTGTACCTCTCTGTTGCCCCTTCTTTTTAGCCCAGCATGCATCAAGTCTTCCCTGGCAGAAAACAGGACATGTTTTTGTTTACGAAGTCTGACTGACCTCTGGAGTACCCTTCCTTTTAGCTATTTTCTGCTAGTTCTGCGTGAGATCTCATCACCTGGGGGGGTTTTTTGGAAGTGGAATTTAACAACTGTCAGTCATAACTATTCAGACAAAAAAATCTTTGTCCTTTGTTGTTGTCGTTGCTGTTTTTAACAAAGGGGAAGCTTGGACATTATTATTGTGTGGAATGGAATTGCACAGAACACAGTGTTTGTTGTAAGGCAGAACACGGCATTATTAATAGTAATAACAATTACTAATAACATGAAGCTTGCACTCCATGTTTTGTTTTGGTTTTGTAACACCAAGACGGTGATTATTCTGTAATTACAAATAACCTGACATATGTACGCACCATCTCTTATACTCCCAAACTCAGCAATTAGCAAGTGAATGCAAAAAAGCCCTACTGTTTTCCCAGAGGATTAAAAAGCTGAAAAGAAATCAGTCTTACGCAGTTATTAAATGTTCCCCCCCCACGTTCAGGCATCTGTGAAGAACTTAGCTCATGAACTTTGAGAATACGGTACTGTTGATGTATTGGCTCACTCAGAGCTTATAAAATTCTCCAAGAAAAAGAAGCCAAGTTTATATTTAACAAGCTTTATCAAGCCATTGCAGTTAAGTGAAAAGCACACTGATAAAGTACACAGAAAGGGCTTGGAAGGCTTGCAGAAAAATAGTTGTGCCAAATACTTTCTCCCACGATTGCTACTCAACATATTAGTCGTCGGAGCAAAAAGAGGTGTACACATGGATCATATTTAGAGTCCTGCATCTCTTGTTTTGTATCGAGTGCACATTCCTCTAATTAGGTCTGAGCACTGAAGTGACTGGTTTAAAGCTCTGCAACATGTTCTTCTAGAAGCTCGTAACAACAGTGTTTAGAGAGGACTTCAGAGGAATGTTTTGAAGAAATCATAGAATGGTAAGGGCTGGAAGAGACCTTAAAGATCATCTGGTTCGAAGCCCCCTGCCATGAGAAGGGACATATTCCACTAGACCAGGTCGCTCAGAGCTCCATCCAGCCTGGCCTTGAACACTTCCAGGGAGGGGCATCTACAGCTTCTCTGGGCAACCTGTTCCAGTGCCTCACCACCCTCATGATGAAGAATTTCTTCCTAATATCTAATCTAAATCTGCCCTCTTTTGGTTTAAAGCCCCCTTGTCCTGTTTTATCGTAGAGCTTTAATTATAGGCAAATACATCAACTTTAATTTGGAGAGTGCTTGTATGCGTGCACAAATGTGACTCAAATTTGTACAGAATAGCAATGCATTAGAGATGGTATTTTGGTAAGTAAACTGAAGTAGTTTGGAAAATGAATTTGTAATATTTCCTGCAGTATTTTCCATAAACAAGAGCTATGGGGGACTGAGAAGGGGATCAACAGGGCAAGCACGTACCTTGAGACTGTGACCCCTGAGTATCCTACAAATCCTAGAGCGTGGCAGTGGGTTTCCTCAGTGCTCTCTGCCACGGTGTTCATTCAGATGCCAGACTAGCAGCTACAGTACAAACGTACGCTGTGCTCCGCAGTTCTGAAGCAAGTTGCCGACTTGTTCTTCATGGCGTAGGAAATGAGCAGTATTTATTTCCTTAGCACAGTCCAAGAAGAGGAAAGGCAAGGTGAGAGGCCGTGGGGGTGCAGCGTAGATGTGTTTCCTGTGTGGGGACTGCTGCGTTCCACGGGGAGCAGCAGCGTGGCTGTAACATCAGGCGAAACTCCACTGTGAGGGCTTGCCTAAGGTGAAACTGCAGTCATAGCACTGTCCTGCCAGGAGTGACCATAAGTAACCTCCAGGATGCTGTTAGTTTAGCAGGCTTTGTAAGTAAACACTCCTGCAAAATTTGCTGCCCAAGTGGCTGGCCACAGTAAGCCCAAGAAATTGAATCACCGGTTTTTAACATCCCTGAGTGAACCCGCCGCAGCTGAATTTAGATGGTGCTGCTAGCTGCTGCGTGTACCACCATGGCGATGGTCTAGGCACACATACGCCGTTAACGCACATGTCTACTCCATAGGCCGCTGCTCATGGTTGTCCGTGACTAGTAGCACAGTTAGAGCAGTGTGAGAGTGCGTATGGTGTTATTGTGCCAGAACAGCTTATACCATCACGAGTAGCTCTGTGCAGGGGTGACCCTCGCGGTATGGTGTGCTTGTCCAGCTGTCCCACCTGTGTGTTCGGTGGAGCTCTTGGGAAGGACAAGGGTGTACTGCTGGGAGGGCTAAAGGGTGACTGATGGGCTCAGGGCATGCCTGTTTCAGTTTTTTGCTGCCTAAAGTAAGCAGATATTTTTCTTCCTTTATACATTTGAATATAATATTTGTGCATAAATGTACTGCAGGGTGATTATTGGCCTAGGTGGTATGGGCTGTGCACATTTGTAAGGTGCCTTTCATGTTATATCTCAAAATTCTAAACACAGAAGCAAAAAAACCCAGATTAAACAAAACAGCAAAAATAATATTACAAACAATGTATCCTTAGAAATTAACAGGCCTTTACTACCCAAGCCAGCCTGAAGTCATTCAGGCTGTTTGGGCATTAATAGCTTAGACTGCAAATAGACATAAACCAAAATCTATAAAGGATTAAAAAAAAAATAGAAAGAAGACATAATGATTCCAAAAATTTACTATAATATTAAGCTGTTAATCAGTTTCCTACAGATTTCAATACAAGATTTCCATCCAAGATCTGTAGCCTGTAATACTGCTTTTGAAATACATTAGCCTTTGGTCGGCCTTCTACCAGGCTGCTTATTTTGTCCTAATTCCAAAAAGCAGGAAGCTTCTTCACTCTTGGTTTTCATTTTCCTTTGTCTGCTGGCTTTAGGGGAGCTCTTGCAGCAGTGCTTACTTACGGGTTGTCCTAGTGCAAAAGAAGTTCCTTCTTACCTTTGATTTGATTTCCTGAAAACAACAGTCCTTTATTTCAGTTTAGAACTGTAAATCATCTCCATTCTTGTTCTCGCTTGTGGAAGAAGCCTATAGAGGCATTAAGATACTTATTTTAGCACCGCAAATGGAAAACGTCTCAAGTTTTTAATAGATAAGGCGCTTACAAATACCACAGGTGTCAGAGGTGTCTCCAACATCTAAGGACATGTCTGAGACGCATTGCTACTGTTATTAATAATGCGCTAGACCTGTCTCTAAGGGAGGAATTTCTAAGACAGGTCTATCCAGTGCAATCTGTTTATCTCTAGCTGACAGCTGTCCATCAGGCATGACATTGGCGTGTTATTTCTGGAGACTCACACAGACTGGCACAGCATCTTCAGAAGTCAGTCGAAGTCTTTGTGGCCACCTGACTTTGGCAGCCATTGTTCCCACAAAGACCTCTTAGATTTCAGGTTGTCCTGGCTGCTGAATGTCTGATACCCTCTGGGCCCGTTGATCACCGAGGTGAGAACAGCAGCTGAAGGACAGACTTTGCTGGAAAGCAGAAAGTGTAATTACAGTTGAATTCCAGCTTTCACTAGAGCTTCTCCTCCTCAGCTCTCAGCACAGTCCTGGTAATTGTTTTGGGAGCACTAATCCTTTGCAGGCAGAGCTGTGTTCCAAAGGTTGGGTGCGTGTGGGGCCTCTTGAAGTGCCGCTGCCTCCTGTTGAGATTCTCCCGTAAACACCTGTGGAAGGCGAGTGGATCGGCAAGTTGGAGCAAGGACTTTAATGTGGCTTTTTTTTATTGAGAAACCACTATCTTTAAAAGTGCATGTGGAGGGGAATAGTGTGCTTCAAGGTTAAAGCTTTTTTTCTTTTTTTTTTCTTTTTTTTTCTTTTCCTGGTTAAAAAGGGGCTTTCATTTGAAGAGCCTTTAGCAGATTTGGAGTCACCTTTTACAGAGCTCAGATAAATGTTACAACATAAATCATAAATCACATAGGCGTAAAGTTTATGAATCTTCATGTCAAATATAATGAAATATAGTGAATTCTCCAAGAAAATCACAATGCCCAGAGCTGCTCCGCTGTTTTTTTAATGAAGATAAGGAAGTAGGTCACTAACTAGCTTTATATCATTAATTTCTGAAAAACTCCTTTTCTCACAGTTCCACGCCAGCCCGGAGTGAGCAATAATCTGTTTGAAATACTGGAAATTGAAAGAGGGATTACTGCCGATGAATTTGAAGCAAATGATGACCCAGGTAAAGATCACGTCTCCTGCTCAGGGCCTAGGGTTTAGGATTTTTTTGAGATTTCTTCGGGTTTTATACATTTCTGCAGGACTCCTACATCTTTTGCCCCTGGTTTAAGCTGTGCTTTGTAGAAAGAAAATACCCCACCCCCTAAGTGAACCTCTGTATATAGATTCTTTTTCTGGTGCTGCTTCTGATGATTTTAATTTTCATACTTGCTAGTAGTGTCAGCCACAAGGGAAATTGCTGTAGTTCTCCAAACAGAACAATCCAAATCACTTTTTTCTTTTTTTTTTTTTTTTTTTCC
>Ga0065711_1001502_pt1 | contig 43329 bp, 23 predicted proteins | sample Hoacrofraction12_FD_59098 | JGI IMG/M metagenome (GOLD analysis project Ga0065711, IMG submission 59098) | Hoatzin crop microbial communities from Cojedes, Venezuela - Epithelial fraction 12 v2 (version 2) | ecosystem: Host-associated > Birds > Digestive system > Esophagus > Crop | place... | reverse complement strand
GCCACTAGATCAATAATATCCTCACCAAAAAAAAAAAAAAAGAAAAAAGAAAATACAAATATGTAAGCGAAAAAGCTTAAGGAAATCCTGCTCAAATTTTGACAGCACATGGGAAGTTTCTGTAGTGAAATCCAAAGCAGTGGAAAAGAGAACTGTGGAGAATGAAAATGAGGGTGAATCTTTCTACCTGGTAGTAATCCTGCGAAGTGTACAATGATCAAACTTCCCAGCTGGTCAGACAGTCACCACTTGGAATGAAAGGCACAGAATTAGAACATGTCCTAGTCACACCTGCTCAAAGTAAAGGTGGCATTACACAACTTTTAATAAACATACAGTCTAGTCTTGCTGTAATTTAAGCATGTGCCTGCGCTAAGTTGTGCGAATAGTCTGAAGACATGGAGATTACCTGTGTGCTTAGATTCAGCTGTTTACACTGGTGTTTTCAGGATCAAAGCCTTAGCAACTTACTTCGATACATGTAACCATTTTACAAATAGAGTTTTATCTTGTTTGGGCTTATAGTGCAGACTAATTATTTTGGACACATTTAGTTTAGTCACTAGATTGGAAATAGAGATCATCGTGTCTTATCATTCGCTGGTCTGGGTCATTTACATAATATTGCAAGTATGTTCAAGGCTATGGAGTTTCAAGATTATTGCAAGGAATTTGAACTGTCCTTGTTCACTGGCACAGGTGACTCCTAAATCAGAAATCTTAATAGTTGCTTAGAGCAGCCTATTTGCCTGAAAGGTTAACTTGTTCATTTTGCATCTCCTTATTACCAGGAAAGACTTGGTAGGAGTTTATAATCTGCCTCTATTTTCTTTCAGCTTGTTTTTGCAGGTGCAGATAGAGCACAGAAAAGATGGTTCATTGTCTTGTTGTGCTCTCAGAGGCAAATTCTGTGAAAGTAACTAATAGTTGACATTTCTGCATCAACTACCATCCAGGTGGCGTGTGAACTACCACAAACCACAGCCATGGTGAATCTTTAGGGAAGATTTTTACAAAAATCCTTACTTTCTAAAAGACACTGAGTTTATTCTTTAGTAGAGAATTGTGTGTGGAATCGCTGTCTATTTCCTTCAGTATCAACAGTACAGACTAGCTGTCTGTGGATTTGCTTAAATCTGGTTTTGAACTTGCTGGTGTTGTCTGCCTCCACAACTTCAGTCACTTAAAATAAGAAATGCATCCTGTAAGCCTGTTCAGTGAGACTTACACCAGCTTCTTGAGCAATGTCTGACTTAAATGCCTTGTATACCGTCAAAAATAAAACTGGGGGAAGAGCTACATTTGGCTTGGGCACTAGCAACTTTTCTGGGACCCTGCAAGTTTCCATGAGCCACCGAGGCTGGTAAAGGTAGACTGGTAACACCTTCTTGTGCTGTTGTAACAATTCTGCTGCGAAATACACATCACTGATGTCACTAAAATACCAAGGGGTGCAAATAATTTCATTAACTTCAGTGAGGCTATTCATATGAAGAAGACCTTTCAGCGCTCAGTGGGTAATGAAGGGTTCTGAGCTGCCATGTCTCTCATTGAATCCAGTTAGAAATCGGATCTCTTGATACTCAGTTTAGCCAGGACTGAAGCATTACAAAGCCCATATGTGAAACAGCAGTCATAATGCTTTCTAAACACTGATGAACACGTTTCCTATACCAGTGATTTTCATTTGAAAATCATGGTGAAATGTAAAATAAAGGCATAGCCTGTCAAACTGAAGAGAGTTGTCTTTTGGCCTATGATTTGTTTTCTGTTGGTAGAACTCTTATGTGTGATTTGTCTCAGAATCTAGAATTATCTGGTAGTTCATTTAATTCAAAGCTAAGAGGAAGTACAAAGGTACTTTGTGCTGTGGCTCAGTCACTGATTATCTTATAGTCTGGTATTTTGTAGGTCGGTCATGTAGTGGAATGAGTGTGAAATACACAGAGTGTATTAGCAATTAGTGAAAGCATTGCTGCTGGGTAGACATACTTTTGCCAATACAAATTATCTAAAATATTTGTATCATATCACTTTCCTTCTTTAATGTATGGTAGTGGTTTTATATTATATTGGTTTTTTGAATGCCAGTTACCAGTCTTCTAGAGCTAGTGAAAGCAGGTAAAAAAGTCACTGCTGGACTGGACTGATAATCAGAGGGCATAATCAAGATTTTTCTAAAGGCATACCTAAAGACATCCTCCAAGTTCGGAATTATGTGTGTTATTACTGTGCCTGTCATCAATATATAGAACAGAAAAGGAAATATCTCTTCTATAAGTTGCTTTAGAAGTTCCACCATGGCTGTAAACATGTGTCTGTTGCTCACTGTTTTTGTTTTACTGGTCTTCTGTTTTTCCTGATTTTTCCCCATGTCTCTATTACAAATTACTGCTAATTTGTGTCATGTTTTTTTATGTGTCTTTTAGGTATTGGAGTCGGCATGCTGGTACGGGAATATGGCAAACTGTCTAACCTGGATAAATTCTACTTTTCCTTTCCTGGGGAAGTGTTGATGAGAATGCTCAAACTCATCATTCTGCCATTAATCATATCAAGTATGATCACAGGTATGACCAGAAATATACTGGTAGCTAATGAGTTTATCGTTGTGGTTTAGCTTTCTTTCTAAAAGAAATAACTTTTAAAAACAATCTGATGAAACTCTATAATGAGAAGTATAGATTGCATACATTTAGATTAAGAATGGATTTCGAAGGATTAGCACCATTATCTGGAAATTAAGTTATAAAGAGCTGTGAGATAAGAACATACATGTTTATAGATTCTTATATCTCTTTCTCCCTGTTTTCAGGAGTGGGTTAAACAGTTGCAAATTGTAAGCCCAAAGCTGCATCTGTGTATTCTCTGGTACAGAGTTAACTTTTGTAAGTAGTGTCATCTTGTCATTTCACAAGAAAGGGAGAGCTGATCTCATAGCTTACTGTCATAAAAAGAGATTCCTCGCCTACACTACCCTGGTATCAACAAACTCTCATGAGGTACCTTGCGTGAGCTCTGACATTTGATGAATCCTTCTATGAGTCCATTCAATTCACTGACCAGACAGAAAACTATGAATTAGAAAAAAAATTATATAAAAAAAAAATCTGTTTGGAATGCTTGGTTCAAAGGAATTTTGGGGAAGTGCAAGAGAGTGGGGAGGGAGTGTGTGTGGGGAGGGAGTGTGTGTGGCCAGGAAGGGGTTATGGAAAGAAGAACAAAGCTTCCCTCTGTTGGAAGAAGCAAGCAAGCCATTGGCTGGAACCCTGCCATGGTTTGCTAGAATTTGCTAACAGCTCTACCCTACTACAGCTCTACCCAGTAGGAAAGATTTGGAAAGATCTGCTGGAGCGAGCCCAAAGCAAAGAGACAGACCTGGATGTCAAATAGCCTTTCTGGGGACAGGGGTAGGGGGGAAGGTAAAGAAAACCAAACAAACTTGTCTTTATTCTTTAAGCCTTTACTGAGGAAACAAGGATTGTGACTGTTTTCTTTTAGCTTCCTACAATGAATCAGGACATGTTTGTCACTGTGCTGTCGCCTTTCATCTCCACAAAGCCTCTGTTTTGGGAGTGTATTCTTGTCCAGGTGTTTGTTGTTTGCTTGAGTGGTCGTGGAAATCCATCAGACATTTGGCTGCAGAAAAGGAGAGCAAGTTGTGATTAGAAAATCAAGGGTAATTTTGATCGTACTATGAAATGTTTTCAAGAAGCGCTTTTTTCAAAGTGCTTTCAAGAATAGGGTATTGAATACTGAATATTGAATATTGAAACTCCCAGGCTGCTCAAAGTTCATGGCCAAAAATATCATTTCAGCAGTGCACCCGAAAGTGGGCCTGTGACAGGAAGAGCATAAGGGAAGCTGCCAAGGCCTTTGGGGCATATCTGTAATACAGGGTGACAGGAACCCCGTGTTAGAATTGAAATGGAGAATGCCAAGAGCTGCAGGATGGAGACATCCAGAAAGGAGATGTGCAAGAGGCAGAGTGAGAAATGGCATCAGAAAATAGTCAAGGGCTGCGTTCAAAGAAATTAAGGGAGGTGAAGCATTTATTGGTATGTAAAGGAGAGAAGAACAGAAGGAGGAATAAAAAGGGCTTTGTGTTTTAATTAATAGACAAGACAGCAACATTTTTATATAGAGGAGAAAATGAGACAGAAGCAAGGGAAAATTGAACCCTACTTTTATCATATTGAACTTGAGTCTGTGACAGGAGATCCAGGGAAAGCTGCCAAGATAAGAGTAGCATGTTTCTTTTTTCAAACAAGCTTTTATTTGTGAGTGAAGTCGGGCCTGTGTCTTCAGAAGTAACTGATATATTTAGGATAACGATGGAATTAATTATTTATTAAGCATATCCTGGTCCAGCACTTGCGAGGGGAAACAAGAATCATGCTGTTAAAAATATTATGCTGGTATTTAATGTTTAACATTCCAGTATGAGTAAACTGCATTTATAACTACTAACACAAGCTTGGATTTTAAAGATTGCAGATTGCAGGAGTTAAGTTCGTATACAGAGATGAGAACGAGATGCTTGGATTCTGACGTTGGCGTATCCAATTTACACAGAAAATAAGGGCTTATTTTTTCTACACTGCTATGTTAGGAAAGGAAACAAGACTGATAAAGAAGAGAAGCTGGTTCAGTAGACTATGTAAAGCTTTGCTGCTCTTGAAGACAAAAGTACTAGCTGCCTGTGTGCAAGAAGTGTTGAAATGTGTGGCAAGCAAATGGACCAGACATGTCTGTGCGTCATGGTTTTCACTGTTCACCTGCATCCTTCTTCAGGATGTTGATGAGATATTTTGCATCTCGTAAAAGAAATATGGTAACCTTCTAAGCGTCAGAAATGTACATTTGGAATGAGTAAGCAGGCCTGTGTATAATCATAAAGCACACTAGTCATTTTTCCTCTTTCACACAGAGTCATACGTAATGGCTGTGGTTGGAAGGGACCGACCTCTTGAGACCATCAAGTCTGACCCCCCCTGCTCAAGCAGGGTCAGCTAGAGCAGGTTGCTCTGAACCATGTCCAGTCAGGTTTTGAGTATCTTCAAGCACGGAGACTCCACAGCCTCTCAGGGCAACATGTTTGACCACCCTCATGGTGAAACAGTGTTTTCTTGTTCAGATGAGATTTTATGGTTTTGAATTTTTGCCTGTTGTCTCTTGTCTTATGTCTGGACATCACTGAGAAGAGCCTGGCTCTGTCTTCTTCATTCGCACCCATCAGGTATTTATGCATACGAATAAGATCACCCTGAGCCTTCTCTTCTCCAGGCTGAACAGTCCCAGGTCTCTCAGCCTCTTGTTATGTGAGAGGTACTCCAGTCACTTCACCGTCTTTGTGGCCCTTCACTGGACTCACTCCAGTAAGTCCATCTCTTTCCTGTACTGAGGAACCCAGAACTGTACACAGCACTCCAGGTGTGGCCTCACCAGTGTAGTTTTTAAGGGAAAGATCACCTCCCTCCACATGCTGGCGGTGCTGCTCTTAACGCTGTTCAGGAGGCTGTTCGCGACCTTTGGTATGAGATGTTGCTGTCTTATGGACAGCTTGTTGTCCACCAGCACCCTCCGGTCCTTCTCTGCAGAGCTGATCTACAGCCAGTTGGCCTCCAGCATGTACTGGTGCCTTGCATTATTCCTCCCCTGATGCAGAGCTTTGCATTTATCCCTTGTTGATCTTCATGAGATTTCTCTCAGATGATGTCTGTGGCCCATCCAGGTGCCTCTGAATAGCAGTATAACTGTCTCATGTATCAGCCACTCCTCCCAGTTTTGTATCATCTGTGAACTTGCTGAGGGAGCACTTTGCCCTATCATCTGGGTTATTCATGAAGATGTTAAACAGTATTGGTCCCAGTATTGACCTCTAGGGTACACCAGTAGTGACTTGTGTCCAGCTGGACTTGTGCTGGTGATCACAACCTTCTGGGCCTGGCCATTCAGCCAGTTTTCAGTTCACCTCACAGTGCAATTGCCTAACCTGTACTTTGTCAGTTTTTCTGTGGGGATGTTATGGGAGACAGTGTCAAAAGCCTTACTAAAGTCAAGGTAGACAACATGACCTCTTTGCAATTACGAATTTTAGCACCAAAGCAAACTTCACTTTCAAAAATACTGTAAAGAATAGAACTAGGATGAGAATGAAAAAATTGTAGAGGATCCAGGATGTGTCTTCAGTTATGTCTGTAAACAAGACAGGCACCTCACTGTTAGTGGCAAGGGCACACCTCTCTGCATTTGGCTGTGAACCTTCCCTGGAATGAGACACAGAAGTATTTTGCTCAAAAGTAACCTCATCATTATTGACTAAATGCAGAACATACAAGGATAGCACCACAAATTGCTAGCTGGCTGTCCTTGGTGGGACCAGATGTTTTCTGGGTTCAGACCTGTGTACACGTTCATGTGCTCAGTGGCAAAAATTTAGGGCCCCAATACATACAAAGTTATGCGGTAAAACCTCTGACAACACATCAGCTGGGCCTGAACGACTGTCTTTTTAGGTCACAAGGTAAGGGGATGCTACTTTGCTCACCATGAGAGAAAGTTAAACCTTAGTCATGTTTTTGTGCCTTTGCTGCTGCTGCTAAGAGTTTGCACAGAGACAATTGCAATAGCTCATTTAGTGCATAATTGTAATCAGACCATGGTGCTGAGTCCAAAGGCATCCAGGAAGTTTTGATGCCTACAGCAGGCTATTTTGTGAATGTACGTCAAAATACTGGATTTTGGTGACTAGAAATATTTTTGTACGATAATCACCAGAATGCTACTGAACATATGATCTACAGTTTTCTTTTTTTAGGATTAGAATGTCTTAAAAGGTAATGTCACATCCTGAAAAACATCAACTTATACGTATGCTTTTGAGACAGTGAACTATGTACAAATGCATGTCCCATGACCAGATTGTGGTCTGTTTGGACATAAAGATGTAGCTCAGCCCACAGCAAAGACAGCGATGGTAGGAATCACTCGTTGAGATTCCAGGAATTGCTGCAAAATTTAAACCATTAGTAATTTTAACTTGTTGGGGGAAATTCTGCCTTAGTGGAAAAACTCTCACTGACTTTTTCAATTAAAGCAGGAACACAGTCAATTTCCAAACTGAAAAGGCAAAAGTTTCCCTCTTTGGTTAAATGGAGGGCTCTGTAGAGTGTGGTTTTCCTTGCCAGCCCAGTTCCTTAGAGCATAAAAGAGGGAAGGCATTGTTTACATACACATTTTATGCGTGTACAAGTTACAGTTTGTGCAATTTTTCACTGACCTGCCTGGAGCCTGAACTATAACCAAGTAAAAAACTGAACACAAGCACTAAGAATTTATTTGTTTGGAAAAATTTGAGAAGTATGTTTAATAGGTCCTTGCTTTGGAGACAGAAGAGTCTGAGTAATGCCGTGCTCTTTTAAATTATTCTTAGTCTACCTCAGAGCCGAATTTTAATTGTTTTCTTCTTGTCGTAGTAATTTTAATAGATGGCAGATGGAAGTCTAATTTACACTGACCCAGAAGCCCACCATGGATAATTCAGTTCAGAATATCTAGCTCTTTTGGATCTCCATGAGATTTCTGTCCCTCAAATTAGCTAATAGTACACTAATGCATCATTCTTGTGAAGGAATTGTTTGTGTTTTATGTTTCCTACTGTAGTGGCATGGGAAAATTGAAAGTTAAAATAAAAAGCCTAGAGTGTCACTCAAGACCGTTGCTATGAAATCCAGAACTACACCTGTACTGAGTGTAATACTCCACACGCTAAATCCACTTCTTTGAAGTAATGCTGTGAAAGAAGAAATGATTAGGCAAATACCAAAAATATATTATTTTAGGTGCCCTGTAGGAAGAAAGAATTGAGATGAATGTCTTGTGTGCTACCTGGGAGTTTTGAGGCTTAAATGTCGTCATTCTGGGAGTACATAAAAATCTACTCCGTGTCTCTGAAAGTCTTGGAAATTCACAACTCTAGTGTCATTCAGAGAATGAAAATTCTCTAGAATTGTTCAGTGTATTTCATCACATGTCTGCACACTGAGCAAACTAGTCCATTTAAATCACTTTTAGCCTTCATTTTCATGGTCTGAGGCTCACAAGGCACATAGTGGCAGTAAATGTTAGCAAATCTGTTTCTGTCTGGATTGCAAAAGGACTTAGGCAGGCGACAACTGTCCAGTTTCCTGGACAGTTGTTCCCCTGTACTCAGGTACAAACTGGGGAAACTTACCTGCCCAGCCTAGAGCTAGGTGATCGAGACAAAGTGTCCGTCCTTCTTTCCTGCACCTAAGTCCCGTGTTAGTAGCTAGTGTCAGGAGATCTGGGCCTTACTGAACCCTCCCAGCGCTCCAGATATAACCGAAGTGCCATGGCTCTGCTTCCTATCTCTCTTCAATCAGTCCTTCTAAGCTGGGGTTGTTTCAAACTGCCTGTCTCATTGATTTTCTAACTACAAGACATGGACCATGATGTGGAGGTCTTTCTTTAGGGCTAGAATGCTTTCCGTCAAAAACTTCCCCTAAAATCCTCCATCACGTGTCTGATGAATGACCTTTTTTTGGTGATATTTCCAGGGTTACCCATAAATGCCAGCTGTGTAGCAGTCATGTCTGTTCTGATTTCTGCATCATGCTTTGGGTTAAAAGATGTGACACATAACACAGCAGGTTCGTGTCTCAGATCTCAATATTGATAACATGATTTTACTAGCTACTCAGCATCTGTTTTAAGTTCTTCAGTAACCCCTCCCTCATTTATTATCTTTTCTCCCTGACAAAACATTAATAAAGCTTTTCCTTATGTTTTTACCCTTCCTTGCACTTCTGTCTTCACAGGCAGCTCCAAAGAGGCTAGAATAGATGCATGGGAGTTTTCTGGCTTGTGCAGGGTCAGCTGTGGGGAACACTATAATTCGTTAAACCAATTGATGAGGTATTTGTAGGTTACCCAGAGCGTACTTCCCGAACAGTGAGAAAAAGACAGTATCAGTTGCCTTTCTGAGGGCAGCTGTATGTGAGCTGTAAGTGCAATATCTGCCTTACTGTGTGTCTGATGATGCTCCAACTTCTAGGTTTCCATGACTATAGAAATAAACTGTTTCTTCACTCCAGGGCCTGCTTTGATTACTGCTGCAGTACTCTCTGAAGCATCCTGCCGGTTCCTTTCCCAGTACCAACTGCACACTCTTTTATTTGCACTTCTTGCTCATAGTACAAATATAACAATTCCACAGCAAATCTGGCTTATTCTACCTGACAATGACCTATTACAGCTACATGAGAAAGAAAAATGTCCGTGTGAGGTACCTGGGCGGTGTGACTTTTCCCGTTTGCAGAGACCATTACTTTCGCTGTGGAACGAGGATGTCGAATCATGGCTGATGGATGGGTATCTTGAACAGGTTATTTGTCCTTTCCGCTGTTCAAAAATCAAGTGTCTGTCTCCTACTTTGGATCTGTGTTTGGGAAGTCACTAGCTTGCTTTATCGCAATGCCACTGAGTTTCGTGAACAGAGGCAAAATGTACAAAATGGGAGACAAAGGAGCTGGAATGCAATGAGGAAAAATCAAAGTAGAATATTAATCAGCTTGTTCTTTTTTCTCATGTTTATCTTTGAAAGTCAGAACTGTTCAGGCTTAAACAACCTTTTTTTTTTGTCCACTGTATTACTAATTGAAGTTAAAACACTGAGGCTGTGCCTATGTTTAGGAATAGACCTGCCGGTTCCGCTAGATATAAAATGTTCACAAATTTGAATTACTGTAAAGGAGCACAAGGAAGGACATAATGGGCGAACAAATCTGTTTTGTTTCCTATAACACAGGGCTTCCAAATCAATTTTCTTTTGGTATCACCATTCCTGGGGTGGCAGCTGCCTCAGCATTTTCCATTGCTGCAAGTCTGAGAAGCGCAGCTATTGAGAGATGCTCTGTGACTGAGGCATCCTTAACAGGCCCTGTGCATCACCAGCAGGCGCACTAGTTCCCACTCCTTGGGGAATCCCTGATCTGGCTTAAGATACACAGAGACTGTCTCTTGAGATATCTGCATGTTGTTTGCTTGCTTTCCTATCTTTCTGAAGCCAAAAGAACCTCGAAGAAAGCAAATCCGTTGTATAATATTGGTAAACTGGTTACCAGGGCTCAGGCAGGAAACTCACCTTGTCCCTTTGAATCATGTGCGTTGTGCAAAGGACAGAAAACGTTACATTGCTGTTAATGAGTTATGCCTTCAGTTGTACTGAGGAATGCTGGAGGTCCTGTCCCTTCTGTCCATGTGCAATCATTGAGGCAGGGAGGACTGCAGAGTCATGGGCTATTAATGGACAAGGCTTTGTGCCCATCCTCTTTGAATTACGTCTATCACAGTCATCTACTCCTTTCCCATCAATATCAGTTGACCTTATGCAATGAAGACAGCCTCTACATTATTCAAGGTTTTAAATTATAGTAATAAAACTTTGAAGTGCAATTCTGGTTCATGGAGCATGATTACCACCAGCTCTCAAGGGCAAAGAGCCCCAACACAACAGCCATTCTGTGGCATCGACAGTCACTGCCTCCCGTCCCAGCCGTATTACCAGGGTGCCACCACTGTGGATGGGTCTGAAGTGAACAAGTGTCTTCTGCGCTTCTGTTCTGGAGCTCAGCAGTGCACCTACAGCAGTGCAGAGGCTGTATTTCTGCTACATCCATGACCTGAATCTGATTTCTCTTGTGAATCTTGCTAAGCCTGTCCATCTTGGCAGATTGATGTGTCATCTTCCCTCCTTATAAGCTCTTATTATATTCCACCCAAGGAACATCATATGTCCTGAAAAGGCATAAACTTTAGTTTATATAACCTCTAAGAGCTTTTTACAATTGTCCTACAAGTGGTACTGTTGACAAATAAGAGGAATGGACTATACTAGTACTAATACCTTATTTGTGTGCATGTAGTCGGGTAAGCTCCAGAGAAAGATCATAATGTAATGCTGCAATGCTGATTGTGCCAACTGCCTACAGGGCAGCACAACAGTCCCTTAGCAAACAGATATCAAGGATCAGAAATTTTTCTTTACATCTTATCTGAACTTGGTTCAATTTTATAACGATTTTGTCCCTTTCATTGCTAGAACTATTCATTTCGCATTTATTCCTCCCTTTCTATCTGGAATTTAGAAAGGTTCATAATAGCTACTTTTTCAAGCCCATCCTAAATCATCCAGAACATCCCCTTTAAAGTATTTGGAATGTCCTTCATAACTATTGCATTCTATGCTTTACTCTGTTTCTTAAAAAAAAATAATCTTTTTTCAATGCATCTTCAAAGTTAGCAGACCAATATTTATCATGCTAATCCAGTAGTAGTCTCACTAGATCATGTAAGTAGGAGTTGAGAATTTTCTGATTTTTTTTCTTTTTTGTGGTATTTAAATAACACTAACAGATGCGTATTTATTACCTGCATGCACCTTTCTCTCTCTACCTCCCCCTGCACCAAATTTGCTATTTTTTTTCAGTTAATTCATAAGACATTCTTCTGTTGCATTTGCATAACAGTACTAGTGGAATAACAATCATTTGCTCCAAAGAAGAGAGATTAATTAAATTTCTTTCAAGTCTGTTGAAAAGGTAGTTACTATAAGCTGTCACGGAAATCCTTTTCCTTTGCAGTAAGTGACAATGAAATTTGTGTAGACAGGATAACTGCTGTTATAGAGAGACTGACAGAATAGGAATGGAAGACCTCTAGTAACAAACACTAAAGATGGAGGTGGTTGGTCAGCAAAAATCTCATTTGAGAGATTGCATATCACAGTATCTCTGGGGCTTCCATTTGCCTTAGCTTCTTCCTTACCTGATCTTCTCAGCCAACCTATGAGAACTGTCCTCTTAATGAGACTTAGCTATATATGCCATTCAGTTAGCTAGTGGACAACTAGATACAAAAGATAATTCAGAGCCCTGTGACACACTGAATGAGAGGTAAAAAGAAAATTATATGAGGTGCATGTCAAGTGAAGCATGGCTGAGAATGATCTATGGGTAATAACAGATAGCAGCATCTGAGTCCTGTGTCTCAGCTAAATGGTGAAGTAGTGCATAGAATCATGTTGTCTGAAGTCCTGAATGTGGGTGGTATTTCAGTAGACAGCTGTGAATTACTTGTTTGTTCCTGACAGTCTTGTTCATATGCAAGGGATGTGGTATTGCATTTCCTAGAGAGTTCCACAGACCAAAGGGAAAAAGAGCAAAAGATTCACCGTTCAGCCCTTGGAAGGAAACAGTAGTAATTCTTGTTGAACCTAATTTCTAAACTTAGATTTCAGGGAGAATATGAGGAAAGTGAGCTTTCAGGAGATTAATCACGGTCAGGATAAACTTGTAATACAAGTTTATTCCAACTAAAAGGGCAGAATGGGAGAGAAAAGGCTCAGAGTCTGGAATGGGAAGAAGTGAAAAATGACAGATGAGTCAAAGACAGCTTCAATAAGGGATAGGTTCTGAATTCACCAGTGTTACAGTGGTTGCTCCAGCAGTTGTTATTGTCTGAAGTGTATACAGCACAGTTTTCCCTTCAAAAGGCGAGCATAGGCCAAGGACAAAAGGACAGAGGACATCTGGCTTTGATACCTTCCTTGTTTCTCAGCAGCCCTGAGAGGAGCATTCATCACATGGGAAGTGAAGAGGTAGTGGTAGGATTAATTTGCAAAAGCAGACACCCAAAGTGGATATAGTCACATCATCAAGAGAGTGGACGGGTGACAAAAGTTCCTATTTGTTGGTGAATTTAATATTTAGTCTATTCATACCTTTTCTGAGTCTCAGGGAATGTGACTCCAACATGTGTCCCTGTTCAGGAAGAATTGCTGTGGACTGATGAGTCACAAGGGAGATTGCATAGGTGACGCCAGGCACTTTGAGCACAAAGATCTCTACAAACATTACTTCGTGTTTATGAACTGCCCCAAATTCATAGGACAGCAGAGAAGACCTTTCCCTGCTGTGAAAAGGAAACTTTCCCACTTGTATCCATCACCCAGCTATCAAACAATGCCAAAATTTGCATGGAAGTAGGATGAAATCTAATCTTATATGTGCAAGATTCCTTCCTTTCCTGTCGGTAGCTGATTAGAGCTGGCAGTAGCCCGTGGAACAAGAATTCAAATTTGGGTTCTCTTAGACACATAGAGGAATGAGAAAATAGGCAATAAGCTTGCTACACAAGTTAACACTGGAGCTAGAATTTGGTGTTCAGTTCCTCAAGCAAAAATCACGTGTCACTCAGAACATATATAGGCCAAATACTGTTTTAGTATTATCAGTGTTTCCCATTGCAAGGAGAAGAAAAGTATGACAACTCATTAAAAATGGTCGCTTGCCTCTAAGGAAGATTGCTGTTATGACTTGACCACCAGCTCTATGATGATCAGATGATTAAATGAGAACGGTCAGTTTATGAGGTATGTCATTATGAGGTAAATGACATTCCAAAAAACAAATTCGGAGAGAGAGGTCGTACCACGGTCAGGTGCAGTTGAAATTTTGGTACTGCTGATGTCTTAAATTAGAAACACTCCCAGCTCCATCTTTTAAAGCCAAGTAACTTCATGCATTTCAGACAGCTATCCATTTATCAAGGGCACTGTGCCTGCACTGTTTCATTATTTTTTCCCCCCCCCTACTATTTTTCAAAGAGTAAATCATATTTTTGCAACAACACATAATGCACCTCTGGCAATAGAACAACAGTGCTATTTTTATGTAAAACATTATGGTCCTCTTAGAAGGATTGTTTACTGAAATTCTCTGTATGCATTTTAAGATTCTCCTATGTTTTTCTATTTTCACATGTCTGTTGCAACATTCTGTAAAAAATTTTTAAGTGGACCTGACTATCCTGGACATTGATCATAGCACTTCTATGACCTAGTGACAGCACATTGCAGCCAGAAGAGCCAAGATGGAAGAAAAGAATTAAAAGATGTACACTTGGGAGAAATTGAGAATTGTTTAGTGGTTCGTCTAGCGTCTGCAGAAATTCCTCAATTATAGCAATAATGCTGATGGCAGTTTGGAGCAGTTTTAGATCTGCATTTTGTCCTTGAATCAGCATCTTAGTTGTACATGAGAAGGTGTAAAAGCCATAGCGTTCTACTCTTCAGGAACTTTTGTTGCTGTCTTTTTGTTACAATAGGGAGTTAGATATCAGAACCCTGAGAGAATTGTGTACAGTTGATGTGTGCTGTACTTCAGATAGTTCTCCTCAGAAATGTGATTATCTCCTAAAACTAATCCAGAAAGCTACGATGCGGCTTGCAGTTGTGTGGACACGGAAGGCTCTTGAGCCAAACTCTTCGCTCTGGCACTGAGTCACACACACTGGAGAAGAGCCTGCCACCAGTGCCAGGGGCTGGCTAAGCGACATTGATCTTTGTACAGAGAAAACTCAGGTCTTGGTCATGAAGTATAGCAGCATTGGCAGAGAGAGGTAAACAGCCCAGCCTTTTGCTGGTTGTACTTAATGAAGAGTTTGTTGTGCAGATGAAGTGAGATTATGGAAGGAACAGATCTTGTCGGCTTCCGCTGACCTTCAGAAGCTTTGAGAACAGCTAAGAAGTACTGCAGAAGATGCACTTGATGGTGACGCTGAAATTTGTAGAGCAGCCAAAAAAAATGCCAGAGTGTTTAGGTGTGATTGTTGCTGCTGAACAGAGTCAATCACAGTGCCAAACTGTAGATGTGGTCTCTTATAATGTATTGAAAAAGAACACGTGGAAGCATAAGTCCTTGTGCTCAGTTCAGACACTGCTGTAGAAAGTCATGACAAAGTTTAAGGATGTAGGTGTTATCCCCTAGGGAACCAGTAAGATGATAATCACTGGAAGTTGGAAGAGCCATGTGATTGTTTCCAGTCCTTAATGGAAACCTTTTGACTCCCAGATCTCACAGGACCACAGGATTAATGAAGCACAGTGAACAACTCTAGAATTAGTGTTACACCTCATGCCAAAGCCATTTGGACACGTGTGCATTTAAAAGGCCTTGAAAGTGAACACTAGTGCAAACCACACAACAACACAGTGCAGTGTCATCTTGTACAGAGAGCATTTTGCTTACCTGACTTTTAATCCTGTTGGGCACTAATTTGCTTGTTTCCATTTAAAATATTTGTCCCAACTGTGCACATCTCAGAGGGGGGAAAAAAATCTGTAATTCATGTATCACACAGTTTCGGTTTTTGACCAGGGTTAGTATCTCTAGTACAGAACAAGTGTTCCACCCCAGACAGCAAATCTCACAAGTGTTGGTAATTTTTCTGTGATGATAGCAACTGCAGTCACTCACTTGGCTATCTACTCCATGATGTATGAAAATGTAGTTCTGTAGTGGATTTTATTACGAAGTTCCAAAATGTTGATACCAGCATAAAATTTCTATTTTATGTGGGAAATGTAGGTCATTCCAACAGGCAGGAAGAAAATAGGAGGAGGATCTAATGGGGTAGTAACCTTTAACCATAACAGTTTGCAACGGGATTTCCTTTGGAGCCAGCAGAATAGCTGTCACAGGAACCTGATGTCATACTAATTGTAGAATCTTTATAACTCAGTACTGCAGGGAAATAACCTTGCATAAGTATCAGGCTCTTGACTGAGTCTGCAAGACTGTCAAGCAAAAAAATGTTACAGCAAGCTTTGTGAACACTCCATCCCTCGAAAAGATTACCTTACCTCCACTGTCTGTCTAACCACCATTGACAGTCAATACAACAAGTTTCAGAACAAAATTCCTTGATTTCTAATTTTTATTAACTTTTTATTAAAAGATACGGAACTTTGGCAATACCAGTTTACTGTCTTTTAAAAACATGATGTAAAGTCTTCTAAGTTAATAAATCAGGTGCAAAAGTTTCAACATTAGCAGCCTTTGAAGTCAGCTCTTCTGTTGTCCACAGTAGCCATTTTTTATTACTACCACTTCTCAAAAGTTCTTATTGACATAATTTCCACAGCTGAGCCCACAGCAATGCAGAAGTCCTCCTTTCTATCTGTTTTTTCTCAGTTCCCAAGCTGACAAATAAAAATGATGGCCCAGATTCTCTGTCTGTTCTGTTGCTTATGCCTCAGACAGTGTCCTTAGTGCTGACAGCCTCCTGCAATAGCTGTGGCATTGCTATTTTCTGTGCACTGGTCTGTATGCCCTTGCCATATGAATAGTTCTTTTATTACCCTTATTTGCTGTACAAATGAGATAGTCTTTACATCATTATTTCTGCAGGTATGTGTAGTTCTGTAGTCAGTCAGATGATATGCTATCCTGTGGAAAACTCCAAAATAATCAAATAGATGAAAAAAATCATCTTAATTCTCCCCTCCCAGTACTGTTTGCATTTTGAATAACAATTAACAGAACAAGTAAGGCATTATATGAATACTCTAGGCACAGGTTGTTACTGCTGTTAATGTACCTTCTGAAAGAGAAAACACATGGTTAAAGTATGCTTGCCAAGAGATCTGTTTTGAGCTCAAAGATCAATAAGTTACATTTGCATCAGGAAGATTTTTTCATTTTTCTTCCTTAGCTTTTGAAACTTTATTTTTTTTTCCTACAAAATAATGCTTCTCTGAGGTTGAATATACTCATGGTATTTTTGCTTTTTTCTACAAGGGGATCTGGCCAGTCTTTGATAATCTGACTCAATAAACATAATATAAATGGATTAAAAATTTATAATAAAAGAGATGCAGTGATTTATTAACTAGTGTGATTATAGACAGTCAAGTTTTACAGTCACAATGTTCATTTTACCCAGTTTACTGAATTGTATGTGTACAGACTGTAAATCTTTTAAACAATTAAAAAATACATCAAGAGCAGTTTGATATAGTATTGTTGCCAGAAGTTAAGTTGACCTCAGTATAACATCTGCCTCAGCACTTTCCCACCTCAGTTAACAAAAACTGCCCTCAGTTTCTGGTGATAACAGATAGAGGCAGAGGAGTGGGAACAGCCCAGACTTCAGAAAAGCTTTAGTCAAAAAAAAGGTAAACCTGTAAGGTGAGCCCATCAGGAATGAGCCTTACTTGTCTGTATGTGCCTTTGAGCAACCTGGAGTAACAGCCCTGAGCAGCTCCCTTCCTATGGCTTTTAGTTTTCAAGCCAAAATATTACAGATCTGAAGCTATTATTGAAGTGAATTTGGAAATAAGTTGTAATATACTTTCATAAACCAAAGAAGTCTAATTTGTCACCAACATCAGGGAATCAGAAAAGCTTGGGTATCTTTTTCCTAGAAAAATCCAGGGAAACCAGATTTTTGCAGAGAAGCAGAAGCAAATATGTTGGTCTGCCACAGACTGTTTTCAGAAGTGCAGCTGGCAATTAGGTATTTAGGAATATCTTGAATAACGAAAAATTTCCTGCATAGACGTAAGAGACAATAAATAGCTATCTATGCAAAAATAACAAGTTTCTTCTAAGACTGTTTTTTAGCGTTTTGTTTTTGTCGTTCCTTTTGCAGGTGTTGCTGCTTTGGATTCCAGCGTTTCTGGGAAGATTGGTTTGCGAGCCGTCATATATTATTTCTGCACTACAGTCATTGCTGTAATACTAGGTACTCTGTGATACTGTACCTTTTAAAATCCTCAGCATCGCCTAATTGCAAGTACACAGCACTGTGACGTTACTAATTTCCCAGGTCAGGATGGGGAGAAGAGACAGGAATAACACCAAACGTCTTGACATGCTTGTAGCCAGATACAGGGAGAAGTTATTCTTGCTGTTCACAGTTGGGCTGTATCCATATCCAATATGAAGCCACAGGCAGTTTTACCATACATTTCAACTGAGGGAAGATTAGGAGCTGTCTGCTTCGGTAAACAGTGACCAGCAGTGGGAAAGCTGAACGAACATCAAAGGCCAGCCTTAACTACGAAGTGAATTTCCTCAATAGCAAAATGATAGATTCTCACTGGTTCTCAGATGCAAGAATGTGTAATATGTCTCACCCGAAAGAATGACAGAAAATATGGCATCTCTTGTCGTCTCGTTTCCTTCCTAAAAGGTTTTTGTCGCCTCTGTCACTGCCAGGCTCCACTCTTACCTCTCTGAAGTCCACATATCCTCTTGCAGGAAATTCATTCCCTTCAGTCAGCCTTGAAATCTTCCATATTTGCTTAAACAAATAGCTTCAGCCTGCCGTCTTAAATAAGAAATAAAATTAAATCCTCCCTTGTCAGCTGTCATGTAGTTTGTGGCTTATCTTTGTATTTTGTAGAGTCGGAGTGAATACTGTGGCTAGATATCACCCACTTAAAGAAACATGTATTTAGTTAAAGGACAAAATGTACATCGTATGTGGCCTACTTGTAAGGCAAAGCAATATTTGTCAATGGAAAAAGAATCACAAACAGACATATGAGACCAGATAAATTTCTAGAGATTGCATCATTGGGAATAATATACCTCTGCGGTTACACCATTTAGGATGTCTCATCTGTCTGGTAATTCTTCGTGCACACATAGTGAGGAAGATTAATACAGACTAACATTAATATGTATCTAACTTCGAAATTGTCCCCATCCTGAGAGACGGGTTAAATTGCACGATCTCCAGAGATCCCTGCTGTTCTACGGTACTATGATATTACTTGTTTCATTGTTCAGAGCTACACAGATTCAGTTCTGCTTTTATTCATAGCTGTCATTAGAAAGTCTTGTTCCTGGCTGTTGAAGGGCCATCCAAACGCCTTTTTATCCCTACACTGAGCTTTAGTGGCTTCATTTTCTTTATGTTTGTTTGGATGTGGAGGAGGGGGGAAAAAAAAGGTAAAAATAAAGCGCATTTATAAGTGCCTAGTGTTTCATGTAATAGAAAAAATACCTGAAACAAAGCCACTAAGTGAACGGAAAATTTGTCACTGATTTCAGTATTCACAAGGTCAAAGGTAGTATTTCTTGCCCATATTTTTTTATACCAGTCTGTTTCTGAAGCCCTTCTCTTATGTAACTTTATTGCTAACTAACTTTACCAAAACATCCCGTTGTACTCTGGGGTCACAGGAGAATGCATTTGCATTCATATTTGAAAGCTAGTTACAAAAAGAGCTGCATGAGGGAAAAGGTAAATAGCAATTCAAAAGATCACCATGCAAAAGTTACAGAACACTTCCGCTGAAGCCCAGCTGAAGTAATTTACCTTCTTGGTGAGCAGTAGTGATTTAGTATCATACATGCAAAAACAAAGTAGAGTGTCCAAGTCCAGTGGCAAAGCTGCAAGTAGCTCCTCTGTTGGGGGAACCCACACATTTAAGGACACCACCTGTAGACTTCTCTTTTCTGAACAGCACTGTGTGAGCACCTTGGGAAAGTATTTGGTAACTTCAGCTCACAAAGAATTTAGCTACACGGGATATGGTGAGGTAGGATGCACCAATGCCTCTGCTTGCACTGTGAGCTCTTCTGCTTCTGTTTCTGCAGGGATTGTCTTAGTTGTGACCATTAAACCCGGAGTGCCTCAAACAGCAAACGAGATCGACAGAGTGGGCAGTACTCCAGAAGTCAGTACTGTTGATGCCATGCTGGATCTGATCAGGTAAGGTTTTCTTTTTTAGTTTCCCTACCCTTGTTGCAGAATTCCAAATAAATACAAATAAAGTTGTGATATGTGATAAAATAAAAGTGCTTTCTGATGTTGTTTGAATGAATGAGGAGAGAATAGCTTGTATTCCATCAGGTTAGACATTTTGGAGTATATTCAAAGCAGTTTGTTAACAAAATTTCTCTTTACACCATAGACCTTGGTTAATAAACCAACAATAACAAAAATTCCTTCCTTCGCAGCAATTGATACGCAGGATTTACCTAGGATGAAGAAATATCCAAAAGGGATTGAATGGTTGGCAGGTTACTGACGGCAGTTTCTGTGTCATCCAGGATAGACAATCCCCTGAAATTGTCATGTTATGTTTCCTCTCCTCAAGGGAGGATGCAGAGTAAGAGACACAGTATGTGAAGGTTTCATAGCATTGCACAGTCAACAAGTTTGCTGCGTCACCAGTATCCAAGGCAACCTTATAACAAATCTTTCCCCATCAGCATCCTGCAAAACGATAGATACTTAAAGCAGTTAGAAGAAGGAAACCCTTAGAAAAGTCGGCAGAAGACTTGAGCAGGTTTTCAGAGCTAACGTGCTTGAAGAATTAGAAAAATTTCACTAAAAAGCACTGCATTTCCAATAGTGGCTAAGTAGTTCCCTCAGAAATGTTTCTGTGGACTATTTTTTTCCTCCAGCTGCAATTAGTCCCTGTTCTTTATCACTGTTCCTGCCCAGTATTTTTTTGTAGAGTTTTTACTTAATCTATCATGTAGGAATCAACTGCCACATATCTAAAATTGGCTTTCTCAGCATTTTTTATTGCAGGAAATGTGACTGGCATTTGCAGATACAACTCCAGATACACAGTTCTTTGACATTTGTAAAATACACACATGCATATATACATGCATGTATATAACTGCCTTGAAAAAGTCACTGTCCTATTTAATAGAAAATGTCTGCTGTCATCTGGGGCATCTCTGCCCCAGCACAGGTCAGCATAGACCTCTTTCAGAATAACTCAATTTCTCTGAGGTTTGAATGTGAAATAGTTAACAGTCCTCCACACCACAGCCCCGTATTCAACAGTCCACAGCTCTTCCCAGCCTCTGTCCCTTCCTGCCTGTTCATGACCAGAATGGCAGCTCCTTGGATGGCTCATCTCATTCCTCACGGTCATGTGCCCAGGAATCAATGAGGGGGACTGCATTAGAAAACCTAGTGCGGTCTGTTACAAGCAGCCTCCACATGAACATTTCCACACGTATTCACAGGGCTGAGGTAGCTCCATGCACAAAAAATCTTCCTATAGCACGCAGTGGTGTGAATTGTAATTCAGAGTAGTCTGGGGTTTTGCTGCAGTTTATAGCTCAGCTTCTTGTAAATAAACGTAGGACTGTAAATGAGAAGTTTGAGATCTGAAATTCTCTTTTCAAGGAATTACAATTACTTTTCCTATGTATTTATATTCATCAGATCTAAGATCCAGATCCAGACAGTCTTGTAAAGATTAAGGAAAATCCCAAGCTTGTACAAACTGCTCTTGCCTTTGAAGAATTTCTGGTTTGAAACTTTGCTTTAAAAACTTGAAAAGTAGAGGCAGGAGTTTGTGAAAGTTCTGGAGGAGAGATGAAGACTTCTGCTTCAATATATAAACTGCTTTTTTCTGCACTGGACTGAATATTCAATAAATACTTGATTCATGCTTTTTTCTGCACCCATTTGAATCTGAAATTGGTGGTTGGAAAGGAGGCACGCAACTGGATTGCACTGCTTCTGATCTAATTTCCTAATTTCTTCTGATGTAATTTCCTAATTTTTCAGTCTGTGATAAAGGTTCTTGGCCCTGGAAGAACATGTGGGAATCTTCCATCAGCAAAGATTAATTTCTGAATTCAAAACTACAATAGAACACACCAAATACTGATTCTTCCAGCACAGCTTTTATGAGAAGGTTTTGAGGGTTTTTTTTTCTGCTTATATTTGACAAATCCTATAAAAATGTTGTATCCTGTGTTCCTCGTGCAAATTGTGGAGATGATGCATCAGGAAAAAACAACACTGGGTTTAGTCGCTTACCAACAGAAATGTCAAATACTTAAAAATAAGCCTGAAATTTCAACAGTAGGAAAGCAGTCAACTGATCATTGGGAGTCCTGAACCCTTAATTTCTGATGTCTTTATATCTGATGGTGCAAAATACTCTGCTTTCTAGATAAAGGAACACAAACATGATCAGTTTTTCAAGCAGCAGATTTTATAATTTTGTTTATGTAAACAATTTGTTCTTAGTATGCTGCAATGTTGAAATGCATCTACTTTTTCAACAGGAATATGTTCCCAGAAAACCTTGTCCAGGCTTGTTTTCAACAGGTAAGTTTGGACATTTCTCTTTGCTACTGTAGTTTTCGTTGCTAACTGCAAGTTACTCTTATGTCCTCAAAAACTATGTCAGGTAAGAATTATTTCTGAGAGTCCCGGAGTATCTTAATCTCCCATAAAAAGACTTATTTTTAAAGCAGCTTGGTTTTATTTCCATTATGAGAAACACTGTTATCAGCTTAAGTCCTTGATCATCCCTTGCAAAAAGACACCGTTTAGGAGCTGGGTGCTGGAACCAAGCAGTGTTCAAGACAAGATTTTTCCTTTTGGGACAGGCAGAGTTAGAAGAACTATGTCATGATGATCTATTTCCATGTTTTTAAAAAGCCTCACTGTCTGGTGAAATCTGTGTAACTTAGCCCTCACCTTGATGTGTCTCACATCTAGTGTCCATTGCCAGATTTTGTGATCCATCTTAAGAAAAAGGGAGCCAATTGGTAGAGTCTATTTGAGGTATTTTTCAGATAAAGTGAGATTGTTGAGATGAAAGCGGAAACTGCTGTCTCTATATCAGATTTACTGCAGATTCAGTCATCTTTATCTATAAATATATCAACTGGTTTTGCTCTCTGCTTCCCTATTTTGTCTTCCCCAGCAGCTGCCTACCAATTTATCCGAGGTTTGTGTGTGAGGTAGTTAACCTTTCCCAGGAAATAATGTGAACTATCCTGCTGTGCACCGCACTGAATGTATTTCCAGTTTATAAAGTTTCTTCATGTGTTTTTTCAGTTAACAGGTGTTAATTACTGTTACCCAACACTAAGGGGACAGACAGGTTCTTTTAGAGATCCTTGGCAGAATGATGACAGCACTAAATCGTAGTTACAATTAAAGCTTTATTTTCTAAACAGGATATTAGTATAGCACAGAATTTATAGTCAGAATAGCACAGGTTTTCTATAAGCAGAATCAGTGTAGTACAATTTGATAGTAGCACCTCTTAGCTTAAGGTTTCTAATCATCCTGACCCTCTGCAGATTGTGTCAATTCTTAATACTTGGTTTGCTGTGTCAACTTAACAATCATAATCTAGACTCAAAAATCACATAAAAGCATATGAGTCACTGCCTCAGAATTCAGAGGAAGCAGATGACAGTGGAGGCATCCCTGGCTGCCACGGCGTCCCAGTCTCACTGTCCAGCAGCAGTTCTGGTCCACGTTGCCCCTTAGGACTTGTAACTGCTTGGTTTTATGGACAGTGCTCCGGTGCTGTTACGCTTCCCTGCTCTGTGGTGGGGTCATCACCATCTCCTGGCTGGCCGGGTGCCTGGGACCTTCAAGGGCAATAAGGAGGGGAGTGGTCAGCTTGGTAGCCAGGAACATCGAGGCTGGTGTGGAGGGGAAGAAAAAGTCTGTTTGGTTTTTCAACTTGGTGCACAGGACCTTCAGGGCCTGGTAAGGAGGGGGAAGGGAACTAATAAGTGACCAGCTCGGTCACAGAGAATGGCTGTTTGCCTTATATAATGGTGTTAGTTATGCTAACCATGTTACCAGGAGTCTGGTTGTATGAGATACACCTGCTCTGCAGACCTCGTGGCTGTCAGCAATTCTCTCCAGACTGTTTGTCCCAGCAAAAAGTCCCCTTGCTGTTGCCAGGAACTTTATCTCATCCCCTGCAAGACTGCGCCAGGTCCACAGGGCACCCCAGAGCCTGAGGAGCAGAATTCGTAGCATATTACCTGTTAATCACTTGTTTGATCTACAGCGTCTGAAGTACAGAGCTGTGATGGCTCACGTGAATTGGGAAATAACGTGTTTGTCTACATTTGCTACCTTCAAGTCAGACTGGTTCATCTTTCCCTTATTTTTCTTGAGCAGAGGCTGTGCCTGCATCCATCCTTCAGTTTCCTTGTGTTTCTAAATAAGCTCTTCTATTTTTAAAAAAAACTTTTACAGTATAAAACTAAGCGTGAAGAAGTTGAAGCTACAACTGATGTGGATAAAAATAGCTCCACGTTTACAGAAGAACCTGTTACAACTGCTGCGACAGCAGAGGCTTCAGAGGTGTGACCTTTATTGTTATATCCTTTCATAACATATGAAGCAAGGAGAAAGAACGTAGGTTAAATTTGGTTTAGTTGGTGTGGTTAGTGATTGAGAAAAGGAAGGAAATGGTACGTAGATAGATTTTAGCAAGGGCACAAAACTTAGTAAGTGAATGCTAGAGGTGATTATGAGGATCTTCAAGTAGGTTTAAGAATACCAGAGGACTCCACTTGTGATTAAGCAGACCAAAGATAATAGATGATGTGAGAAAATAATCCGTTCTTATACTCTCATATACTCCATTTAATGTATATGCTAATGGATTGTCAATTTGCTGAGAAATTAAAGAAAACAGTCACTGTGGAAAGGCTAGATGTATATGAGAACAAGATGTTTGAGCAGCAATAAGATAGCTGTAAGCACTGCAGAAAGAAATGAATGGAAAGTCACAATATTTTTTTTAATGGAAAGCAAAACAATGGAAGGCATTTGTTAATTAATAGTTTGTTACTCTGCAAAAAAATGTAAAGAGACAAAAGTGACGAAGATGTTTAACAAGCCTCTGATTAGAGGTGTGATAGACTTATGGTGTTGATGGTTTATAAAGCCTAGAATTACACTGGAGGAGAGGGAGAAAGGAATTCAATAGAATATGAACACAGAACAATGAACAGTACCAAATCAATATACATTTTATTATACTCCTTCCAAATTTCATCTCATAGTAATGAGAGCATGGGAACATGAATTATATGAAAAGACATGAATTAAATCAAGCAGGCTGTAGTGAAGAATTGCACCCTTTCCCTCATGTGTTCACACTGCACACACAGCATAATGTGTGAATACCTGCCTATTTAGTAGAATTTTTATGTTAATGTGCATTCAATTCTGCTATATATTATGCAATTTCACTGGTTTCAGCTGAACACTAGATTTTACACTTGGGGACAAATTGGACACCATTGTCCCAGTTCTTACGCAATGGACTGTTTATCTTAAACCTAGACACAAACCCTTGAGTTGCTCAGAAATAACCACAAGGATTCTACATCAGCTGTATTTTGTTCTTCACAGTAGGGAGTAAGTCTTGAGTGTACTGAAGGCATGACTGTGGATGCCTAGACCTTGCCGTACTTTGTGTCATAAGTCTATAGAAAGGGCAACATAAATTAAGAGGTGCTTTATTCCCTGCTACAGTTTGGTAAGATCCTTGCATAGCTTTAAAATACAAAGCTTTCAAAGACATTTTAATTCTACCTTCATTCCTGAACTTGCCCACTGGGCCCTGCCAGATGGCGAACAGAGTGACTGGAAAAGAGCTCCATGTCTCTTCAAAGAAAGATCTAAATGTGTTTTCATTTTAGAACTTTTTAAAGTAAATTCAGTGTTTTGAGATAGTAACTTTTTTCTCTTTAATCTAATCTACAGAATAAAACCCAAGAATACAAAGTTGTGGGCATGTATTCTGATGGCATCAATGTGCTGGGGTTGATCGTCTTTTGTCTTGTTTTTGGAGTGGTTATTGGGAAAATGGGAGAGAAAGGACAAGTACTGGTGGATTTTTTCAATGCACTGAACGAAGCTACAATGAGAATAGTTCAGATAATTATGTGGTAAGTCCAAGGACATACTGGCATTTTCTTACAACTTCTTTCAATAGGTTCTGTCATTGAAGAGGTAGGAGCAAGCTCATGCTTCACGTTTTCTTTACTATGATGCTTTACAGCAAACAACTTTAAAAGAAAGACTGGTAAAAAGTTCCCTTTCTACAGAATTTGATCCTTTTGAGGAAACTGGAGACAGGGCTTCCACTTACTGTACACTAAAGAAACAGTCCTATTGGTACACAAGAAACCTGAGCTTTTCAGACATTCTTGCTAGAGGTTTATATCAAACCCATACAACCGCACTGTGATTTGAGGACTGTGGAAGCATTACCACCCACATGCACTTCTTGGTCGTGAACACCATTCCCTGATAGCCATTATGTTCACAGGACAGCTGTTCTTGGACCGAAGTTCCTTTAGAAATGTTAATTAATATACAAGACACAGAACAGAGCAAAATCCAGAATGGTTTGCAAAATAAAACTTAGCATCATTTATTTTCTGCTAATAGGTTCTGCGAGACAACATTCTCACAGTGTTCTCTGATAATATTCTCAGAGAGGAAAAGCAATTTAAAAATGTAGCAACTCATCTGATGATAGCATTTGGCTGGACTTCACAGCTATTCACAGAGCTTTTGTCTATACAGATCACAGTTACAGGATCAGGACTATAAGCACATACAGTCCTTTCCAGAGTTTGATCCTGCATGTGGAGTGCCTTGTGACATTTACTACAATACTCTGCTCATATCCACGTTTCACACAAACAGTAGCTTATCGGACCTGACCCTTCCATGGATTTTTCTTCCATCCTAGCACACTGAGATGCCTGTAAAAGAGTAAACCTGTCCAGGGTTTAGCTGCACACTTCTTGCTGCCTTTGAAGGAAGGTAAATCAGTTTCTGCAACTTGCCCTGCGCTGGGCAACTGGTTCAGTCCCCAGCTGGGTTAGAGCCCCATGAAATAGGCTGCCTCACTCTGCAGCAAATTACCACTAAAGAGACCTGAGCGCTAGCACATGCCACAGATACAGGATCCTGCCCATAAGCTTACTGTCCATTGTCTTGCATATGCCTGAAGCTGTGGCTATAGATTCCCTGTGTTTCTACAGATGTGGGAGATGTTGCCTTGAATAAGGTAGATTTTGATGCTGGCAGTGTGACAAATTATTTCTGCTTTCAACAGGTTCAGGGATCAGAAGGAACTAGGAGTCCCTGCTTTGCACAGGGACAAGGTACTATTTTATTTGTGAAACAGCACACACACCTTTAGTAGATTTATAGTTCATATTTTAAGATGGATACATTTTATATATTCACAGATTTATAGATAAATTTATATTATTCAAACCTCCGAACTGGCAACTTGTCTCTGTGACAGCCTGCTCTCTATACCAAAAGGAATGCAGTGGAGCTGATGCTAGCCTAAGTCCTGCTTTTTGCCTTGGATTTTCTGTAAGCAATAGCCCATGCGTCTATTGATGTCTGTAAGGCATCGCCTTGTGTAAGTTTACTGAGGGATAGGGACCCATCCATCAAGCAACACACTGATGACTGTACTATCCCAACATACTAAAATCACTCTTATTCTGTGCAGGTGACCCGCATATAGCCCTCAGTGCTGCAGGGCAGCTGCTGTAAGCACAGGAGACCTTTCCCATCTGTGTGTGATTGCAGAATGCACAGATATTGGTCTCAGCCCTGCAGACTTCCACCTCCAAGTAAGCTTATGGCTATGCATAAACATTTGCTGCAGTAGGACAAAGCCCAAACCACTTGCCAGCTTCTGTATGTTCTATGACACCAGGTCATACACTACTTGTTAGAGTATGCATAGGGTTTCATTTACTCTGATTTTCTAATCTCATTTCATCATCACCTCTATTATAGTCTTGCTGCAAGTGAATTAAGTCAGTTGTATAATAGAATATGAAATAAAAATCTTCAGTTGTGTAATATAATATAAAAAAAAATCTTCCATCTGTTGTAAAAAGTTATACTGTGTGAGAAATTATTCCATGGTGAGCATGCAATATTTCTGAGAATGCATTTTTAACTGCTTTGTTTTTGCTTTCTAGGTATATGCCAATTGGTATCGTATTTTTAATTGCTGGGAAGATAATAGAAGTTGAGGACTGGGAAATCTTTCGTAAACTGGGTCTTTATATGGCCACAGTACTAAGTGGGTATGTAATTTCTTAAAGATGAAATTAAATGTGTGCAGTTTTTAGAGCTCAGTTGATTACAACTAAATTATCCACAACACCCAGCCTCTTCTAAGTCAGAGAGAAATTTCTTGTCAGTGAAAATTAGGTGAGGATGTTTTGATGCACATTTTGCTGAATGTATGTTTTATTTTGAAAAGTCACTGCCTTGCATTCTGAAAAAAAAAAAAAGGCAAAGGCTGTTCCTGTATTCATTGTTTCATCTTCTCAGCTTGATGCTGAAACATACTATCATTGTATTTTTGAGGGTAGTAATGCTTCTGTTAGATACTAGAAGAAGTTGAAAAAGGGTGAGGTTGTGAAGTATGGCTTACTGAGGATTGCCAGCCTATCGAAAATACACAAATATCTGGATTAAGCTGAGAGTCTTCATGGGATCTGTGGGCCTAAGGTGTACCAGCATACAAAGTGTAATGTGCTGAGTTGTGAGTTGGCCGTTTAGTGTAGTTCTGTAAGAGAGAAGCCATCTTGTCATTTTCACAGCTATAACCTGCTCCATGAGGGATGATGGTTGAAATCTCTGGGATAGTAACATGAATAACATGCATCTCAGTATTTCATTTGGCTACACATTTGAAAGGGTCAGTAACTGCCAGAAGCCGAGGTAATATGATCTCTCATAATTTAATTTCATGTGATCTACCCCTCAGATATCACACAAGCTAGGATTTTGGGGAAAGACCTAACAGTTCCGTATTGTGATTGAAATATGTCTCCTTGGATTCTCTTTTCTACCTCTAGGAATACACTGTTCTGTTATTGGTAGCCCTATAATCTCGCTTCCAAGATCAGCTAAGAAATGATGAGGTGTTCACATCTTGAACTGAACACCCCAAAAAGTCTGCCAAAAGAAACAAACTTATATGTTGAAAAATGTATTACCTATGTCAAAATCTGTGCACTTGTTAGGAACACCATGATTTTTATCTTTATTTCTTTATTAATGGAGGTCTCTGGTGGTATTCAGCTGGAAAAATCAGAAATCTCAGTGTTCATGTCTACATGTAAAGTAGGTGCTTATAATCCCCTTATATTTAGTTGAGATCTGGGATTTAATTCAGTTACCTTAACATCGGCATCAAGGTGGTATATTTTTGTGTCAGGGGCATTTGAGATTCCTTCTCCCATCTGATAACCAATTGCTAGTCCATAAATTTGTAGATCCTCTGTAATGGCCAGCATTTCTGTGTAGATTCACCCCAAATGGCATTAGACCCTATCTTCAGGCAGCGGAATCAATTAGTAAAACCAGGGAAGCCTAGAGTTTTTTGAAGCTTATGTTGCAGAAAATGCATACATTTGACAGTTGAATTATTCTCTGGACTCCACTGATTGCATGGTTTGGACAGCTGCAGATTGCACTGGGAGATGGGACACAGTTCCATGTAGACATCTGGTTGTAAACATCTAAATACAAGTGTTTAATCCCTGAGGTGAAACCCAGCACATATTCCTACACAACCTGCTTCATAAGCAAGACCTTTTAGCAAGGCCTGTTGTGACAGGATGAGGAGTAATGTTGTAAACTAAAGGAAGGTAGATTTAGAGTGGATAGAAGGAAGAAATTTTTTACAATGAGGGTGGTGAAGCACTGGCACAGGTTGCCCAGAGAGGTAGTGGCGGACCCATCCCTAGAAACATTAAAGATCAGGTAGGACGGGGCTCTGAGCAACCTGATCTAGTTAAAGATGTCCCTGCTCACTGCAGGGTGGTTGGGCTAGATGACCTCTAAAGATCCTTTTCAACCCAAAGCATTCTATGATTCTATAAATGATGCCAAAAAGAAAACTGATCCCTTCCCATGTCAGTGCAGAGCCGACAGCCGACGTTGACGAGGAGCCATGGGGATTGCACTGTTTGTTAGTTACTCCTTCAAGGCAAAAGTAGCTGGTGAAGTTGCAGAAGCAGCAGTAGCTATCTCAATAACTTTGCCAACCATCAAAACGTTTTTTCTATTCTTTTTCAAGACCCTTGGCTATGTAGAAAAGTCACGTGGAGGAGGTTACACTTGCATGATGTGGAGCCTTGCAGATGTGGAGCCTGAGAAGGGGAAACTTAGCTGCTCCAAACGATAAAAGTTACAGTAGTAGATCATTATGTGTCGCTGAAGACTATCCTACAAAGAACCCTTTTGACAGATAAATGGATATTACAGTCCCAATAAGTTAAATGCATTTAAATTTCTATTTCCAATTCATTGAAGCATGACTTCTAGGCTGTCTTGGTTCGTTGCCTTAGCATCCACTCCTGTAATTCCTTCAGTGTACTAAGGATTTATTCATGTTTTTTCTAGAGGCTAGATCCAAAGTTGTTCGAGATCTTCTTTCCCCCACTTTATGCATATGCATGCTATACTTAAAATGTCATTCACATGCTTTCTGACAGCCAAGCAGAGAGATGGGTAATGTATTAGTCTTAATTGCAAACTGCACTGTAAATAGTCAAGAAGGCTCTTTTTTTTTGTTTGTTTTGCATTAAACTCTGCTAGATAATCATATTTATTTCAAAGTTGTTGTTTTGTTTCAGGCATAAGCCGATATGTTTGGACTAGCTGTTCAAAAATCATATCAGACAAATGACTTCGTAAGCAAGAAGTACAGCTCCAGAAATAGCACTGAATCATGACTTTTTCAAAATGTTACAGAGAGGAGTGCAAGTTCTGTTTGTCTAATGCATAATGGAGTTTTTGTGAGTTTTCATTTAGACTGGGAAAAGAAACCAAATTTTTAAAGGATGCAAAAGTTGGTGTTTACCAAGAGGCTGTAAATCAAGAGGCTAATATTTTCTATGTGAATTATAAATGATTGATAACATGACTACAAGTTAGGTGGAAGTCATTTATGGAATGATACTGTATCACTTCTGCAGGTTTTTTATGTTAACTCCAATTAACTCAGTGTAGGAATATGTTGGATGGATTATTAATGCCCTTTGACTTCAGTTTTAGATCAGACAGCAAGTTCTGCAGTTTTATATCTGATAGCGAATTTTATGACTGTTTACCCGTTAATGGTTACTCTGTGTACTGCGACAGGGTGTGTCGTGCTTAAGATATGTGTGAAGACACAGTGCCTTCTCCAGAGTACTTTTATTGCAAAGTAAACTACCATCACAAATAGTCTCTCATTTAGCTGGTAACCCTGGGCTTGACAGGCGTAACAATTTTAAGCATGTTCCCAAGTGCCATCAAAAAATTGTATATAGTAAGGGTGCACACCTTTACATCTTTGGAGAGAAGAAGTCTCTGTTCCACCAGACTCCCTTGTGCTGCCATGATAATCCCTGATGGATGCTAGGGTAGATCTCTGCAGCATTTCTCTCTCTTACAGGATGGCCTACAGCAGGTGATGCTCAGGGTGTTGTGGAGGAGGGCTAACAGCAGCACACTCTTTGCAAAACTGACCATCAGGGAGGGCATGTTGTAATCAGAGCACAGGAGCAAAGATGACAATGTACACGCAAGGCTGTAGGCTGCAGGGAAAAGGTGCTTGTTCTACATTTTCCAGCCTGCAAGAATACCCTTTTCACCACCTTTCAGCAAACAGGAGTTGTGCTTTTTCTTTGTTTTGGTTTCTTAAACACTGCTGTTCCCACCATCTTTTTGGTTTTCGTCTTTATTTTCTTGACCTTGTCTGTTTGCAGTGTTCCATTCATCAACATCTCCTGTAGCTGTCTCTCTGTCACTCTCCCTGTAAGTTTGATCCTGAGAATTACAGGTTATCTTAAACATAATTCTTGTATTGCCTATCAAGAAAAATGTGCAAGAGCATGAGGGCTGGTGTGTCTTATCCTCCTCTTCTTTTCCTGTAACTTCGCTCTCCAGCTCACCTTCTATCTCTCCTTCTTCCCAGCTTTATTTTTCATGACACCAGCTCTCACCCACCATTATCTGCAACATATCTCAGTCTTTATGTCTCATTCAGGTCACCATGAGGGAACAGACTTCCCCCAGTGCCTCTGCTCCAGTTGGCCACTAAGTATCTTCAGCCTCTCACTTTTAATGGTGGCAGTGTCAGGATGAGGAGATGTTAGCAGTCACAGAGGAGGAAAATCAAAGTAGGAGGCATAATACAAGTGCCAGAGGACTGACAACCTGAGGTGGAAAAAAAAAAGGAAGCGGCAGCAAGCAGACTCTCTCTTGCCTGTGCCTTTGTCTCTTCTGAAAGCAGCAAGACAGCTGCATCTCTGGACACTGTAAGGAATGCCAGTTTGGAATTCTGAGGGACAAGATTCTTCCTATCTTAAAGTTGGACGCTATTACAATTTCTCTCTTCAATTGCCGATTACGATTTCTGACATAAAAATTTCTGCTGCTTGCTGTGAGTTGCATTTCATGCGTGAAAATAAATATTAGTTCAAATTTGTTTCATGAAAATCAGTGTTAGCAAAGGATAATGCCATGTTCATGCTGCCACTGTTGGTCTAAATTTTTCAGAATAACTGTTCGGAAGTCAGTATGCTTCTAGATGTAGACATACTTGAAATGTTTATTCTCTTCCACATTTTGTTAAGACACCCAACCATACCACTTTATATTTTTTCTGTGTGTTTTGCAGAATTCAGTTTGTTCTCAGGCACCATTGTATAAATTATTAGGTTTCTTTCTAGAGTTCTTTACAAAATTTTATCAATATATGTGACATGCTGTTATATGTATTCCACTAAATAAATAATTTGTTCACACACAGAATGAAAAATTTAATACTTCAAAAAGATAATTTTTCCAAGAAAACATATAGTTAGGTTTTGTAGGTGATTTTTAGTGCTGTTATGGATTTCTGTACAGTGGCTGCTGCTCTCCTAATTGCCTACTTTTGGCAGAACAAGAGATACCATGATTTTATTGCTGTCTTCATCAGCTGCTCTGAAATCATAAAATGCTATTACAACACAGCAACGTTCACAAGAACATCTTGTGAGGACAGAATAAGAATCCCAAGGTCATACATGACAACAGTTCTGGGCTTTACGTTTCCAGGCTTTGATAATTTCTTTTCACAAGAAGCTGATGCTCCTATAATTGCTTGTGACCTTGGAACAAAGGAAATCTTTCACAGACCCTTCTCATATATTTTGTTTCAAATATACTCACAGCAGGCTGTTTACCTCTAGTCTTAATGGCCACAAAGCTCTGCATTCATATGCATTCAGGATTAATGCACAATGTTCAAAATTAAAGCACAAGTTGAAGGATCAATTTATCCCTGAGACCAATGCAAATATCCAGGCAAATACACCTGAGCAGCTAAAGTCAAGAAGACAGTTTGATCTTTTGCATGTCAAGACACAGTTTTAAAAATTAATAGTTTCAAAAGACAGTATTTCAACATCTTACAACATTAAAGATGGTGAGACGATGTACATGTCATTTGTACAATCTGAAATACCTCGCTACATTTTAATTATACACCTAAGTTTACACAGTTTTCAACAAAGTAAGTGTGGATTTTTTCGTAGGATCATGTTTAAAATTTCTGCAGAAAGATGTGGACCTCATCTGTCCCTGATTGGGAACTGTATTTACCGTTAATTCCAAAACATTTTCTATAATAAGGGCAGATCATTTAGTTTGTTTTTCTGATTTGTCTCTAGTCTGCATTGTAAGGATTTGGCAGGAGAGTGCAGTGTTTTACCAAATTTCAGATCACTGTCTGCATATCAGTTTAAATATTGTTTATTACTCTAGTTTTCTCATCTTTGTCAGTTTAATATTATTCCAATATATTAGTTAAATCTTACTCTACTTTGGAAAGAGAGACAATTAATGATCTTCCTGTCCCTGCCAAAAGAAAGTATGGAACAGCATTAGTTCGCATTTTTTTAAAGGTGGTATACTCTAAATTTTGAACATAGGTATCACTGAAGTCTGCTTCAGTGTTTCATAAGTGTACTTGAGGACAGAACTAGATACCTATTATCACCGTCTTATTAAAACAAGGCAATGAGATGGATCCATTTGTTTAACTAGTCCATTTTATTCTGCAGACTTGCAATCCATTCCACTATAATTCTGCCACTGATCTACTTAATAATAGTAAGGAAAAATCCTTTTCGGTTTGCCATGGGGATGGCTCAGGCACTTCTGACGGCCCTCATGATTTCTTCCAGGTAAACAAAAGAAACATTTATTTTCTGTAATGTTTGTAATAGTAATTTTTTGTAATTGCTCTGATTTTATTGCTCCTATGTTACATACCCTGATTTCACCTGGAGAATTCTAAATCCCCTGGAGGCTGAAATACTGCTTTCATCATTGTTTCTGTAGTACCCAAAGGGGCACTGTAGACTGCGCTGGCCTTACACCAAATGAGAGTCTGCCTCTCGCAGGAGGAGACAGTTCTCTGCCATTCAGTTCATTAGTCACAGACTTCCTACAGTTTAAGCTGTTGCACTGTTTCTGTGACTACATGCATTGTGATGATTTTACCATGTAATTTTAAGGATAACTGAGACTTTGTTATTTCTTTCCATAATTAGAAGAGATCACAAAAGTTACTTTGCTTTAAAAGCCAACTGTCGCTTTCATGGTGCAGCCTTCCTGCCTGCCTTAGGTCTCCATTTGAGTCTTAGAGCAGGTCATGCTCTGAGGAAAAGGAAAGATAAGGGAAACGGTATGCTCTTGCCTGCACTTACTTTGTGTGTTTATCCATGTGCCAGTTCGGCAACTTTGCCTGTCACCTTCCGCTGTGCGGAAGAAAAAAACTGCATCGACAAAAGAATTACCAGGTTCGTTCTTCCAGTTGGAGCTACCATCAACATGGACGGCACAGCTCTTTACGAAGCAGTAGCGGCTGTATTTATTGCACAACTCAATGACTTAGAACTGGATATTGGCCAGATAGTTACCATTAGGTAAGACTAAAGCCATCACACGCGTTTTGCCGGAGGTGGTTTTTTTTAATGAATGGTACATTAACTTTAGATATCCCATGGGAAAGTTGAAACTGTCATTCACAGCACAGGAAATAACAGAAATATTCTCACTTCTTGGTCTGAGGCCTTGCCTGTGCAACCTGGTAGGGGTGTGGGATGGGCCAGAACATGTGTGGTATGTACATGGTATGTAGAACAACATGGTATACAGCATCGTTCTGGAAATTGCCGTTATTCTTCCTCTGCAAACATGTGCAAACCCAACCTCTACCTCTGCTCTGTCCAGTTTGCTTCTTAGTGATGCACTGCCTGTTATTCTGCAGTGTAACCATAGCGGTATCTATACACAACTTGTCCCATAAACTTGTTGCCAGACTTTGAGTAGATACTATTCAAGAGGAAGACTGGAACATAGAAAATAGTTTCCGTGAGCAACATGTATTCTGAATGCCTTTTCTGGGCTTTATTTGGGATTTAGTGTCACAGCTACAGCAGCCAGCATCGGTGCTGCAGGCGTCCCCCAAGCCGGACTTGTCACCATGGTGATTGTACTGAGTGCCGTCGGCCTGCCTGCCGAAGATGTTACTCTCATCATTGCAGTTGACTGGCTTCTGTAAGTTAAAGGCACTTGATATTTAATTCTTTTTCCTTTTTTTAATGCTTTCATAAGTTGTGCGGGAACATGTGGGTCTGAGTAAGAAAGCAACAAAATCATTTAGGACTGTTGCAGGAATTGGACAAATCTTCTTGTGGCCAGGCTTGTTCAATATAGAGTAGAATGTAGGGATGGCTTTAATTCTGAGACAAGTCCTACTGCATGGGATGGCAGTGAATAACCTCACATCAAGAGGTGCTATCAACCTTGAAATAGTGGCCACAGCATTAATAAATGATGAGCATAATACTGAGGAAAGCCCCAGCCGCTTGATCAACAAGCACACACATGCAAACTCAGAAAGCACTCCTTATGCCCGATCCCAATCCTCTCCCCTCAGAGCACACCAAAACCCGTCAGTCCCATTACGCGACTCTTTCTGGAGAGAAGCATTTTCACCAGAAATCTTTTGTGTTCAGCTTACACCAAGAAGTTTCTCTGCTGCTTTCACAAAAGCCCAAAGAATCACAGAGTGTATTCCGGAGCTCAGGAGGACATCAGTATTCAGTTTTGTCCCATGATTCACTGGGAAAGAGGATTCACAAATTAAGGATTATAACCATTTGTTAATTCATACATTAGTTTGTCATGCAGTTTTTTTACCTCCTAAACTGTGCGAGATTTAGTGCTCAGACCCAGGTCTTGTTCACCTGCAGTAACTCAGCATGGATGGTATTTCATTGGTATCAATGCAGAAATCTTAATCATTTTGTAGTCTCTGCATGTCTTCTTCTTAGACTTGCATTTACACTCAAGGTAAATGCATTCCTGTTCCACCTCCACCCTTTCCAATAATTTTCTTGTAGTATTTCTGGCAGCAGTCTATGTATTTCACAGATACATGTAATTTACTTGATTATATATCTCCACTTTGCAAGCAGTAGAGAGAAATGCCAGTCTCCAGAAAACCAGGGCTGTTGAATGTATCCAAGAATCAATTCGTTTTCTGTATAAGCAGAATTGCTCCAAACAAAACAGCTCCAGCCACGAGTACATGCTCCCCATCAACTTTCTGCCACAGGGCCTAATAGGTTTGTTTGTTTTGCTCGACAATCATACATTTTCTCCAGCTCTCTTCTTTTCCCAGTAGGCATTTAGTTTTGTTAAGTATGGTGAAGATCAGTACAAACCACTGGCTCAGAGCAGGTATCTAAAGAAGAGTGTAAGAGCAGAGCAAACATATATTGGTTCTTTTCCCAAAGTACTCTCCTAGGCTCCTGCAAATTGCAGCTCACAGAGTTCCTGAGGTAGAGGTGGTTTTTGTTTTAACAGTTCTCAATAGATTTCTTCATCTTCCATGAAAGCCTCATTGCTTTTGGGACCCATTTAAACTTTTAAAACTTCCCTGAGTCCTGTGGAGAGGAATTCCACAACCTAACAATGTGTTGTGCAGAGACATACTTAATTTTTTTTGTTTTAATCTATGTCCTAATCATTTTATTCAGTGCCCTCTAATTCTTTTGTGGGAGTGAGAGAAAGAGAACAGTAATTCCCTATTTCTCATAGTAATTATAATTTTATGGATCTGATCTTGTCTGCACTTTGAAAGTCCACAATTTATATGATTCTTAGGCACAGTATGAACACATGGAAGCTACCTGTTCCACCATGAAACAGACAAAGCATTCAAGCTTCTGGTTCTGAGATATTTTTCAGATCAAGGTGTCTTACTGTGTAAAGCAAATTAAAGATTAATTTCATGTACAGGGATCATTGCCAGTGTGCGTTTTGCACCTCACCAGATGGAATGCACATCATGATGCCACGTAGATTATTAACACTTTCACCTTTTGTACTTATTGCCTAAAATGTATTATTTTGCAACCTGCTAGTAGTGGCTCATTAACAATTTCCTAGTTAATTCTGAACTTACCAAGGTTTTATTACATAGACTTGAGAAATACTTCCATGTTTTTAATGAAGAATAGAAAAATTTTGAGAAGAATTGTGAAAGATGAGTTTCCAGTGCTGTTGATATCCTCAGTTGTCACACTGATCCTACCATAATTTTGCTTTACCCCTCTCTTGCTTTCTCTACCGTATATTTCCTTTCCACATGGAGAACACATGGGCACTTTTTAGCACTGGAGTTCAGCAGTTGTAGTAGAAGAATATGAGACACGCCAGTTTACTTCACTGTAGTTTTTGCAGTCCATCCTGTTTGTGAATATATCCACCTCAACACCTCTGCACAGACAGAGCAACTGGTTCTGCCACAAAGCACTTGCAGTGCTCTGTAGGTGAAAAGAAAAACAAGGAAGCATGACCTTCCACTGTCCCTACTTTACTTCCACACCAATTTTCAAACTTTGCTATATTGCGTGGTTTTGTTGCTCCTCTGCCAAGTAGTGGCAGATTTTTAAGGCCTGCAAGTCACATTTCTGTTGGGAGAAAAATCAGCAGTACAGAGGTGTCATAATCCTTTGAGTGACTTATTTAATACAACTTTGTACTTCAGCTCTTTAATGATGAGAAGCTAACAGAAGATAGCCTTTCCCATTTCCAGGGTTTTGGGCCGGAATATTGAAGGTACAAGGCTAGGCACACCTCTGGCTGAGGAAGTGACCGTTAGAAAGACAAAAGCCACAATGCAGACTCTTCTGCTGCACCCCACAATCTCTCCTCGCATCAAAAGTGGTCTCATCACAAAAAGAACCAGCTGTGTGGCATACTTCAGGGCCTGAGAATTGATCCCTATGACATTTTGTAAGGCTGTGCACAGCAGTGTGATTACTGCTCAACAGACTAGTGACGTGACTTGCAGTTTTGCACACCCTGTACAAAGTAATTTGTCATGAAAGTAACTCCGGGTTTCTTCAAACACATATGGGGAAAATTCTGTTCTTGTCCTACAAGACTTTTTTCTTTTAATTGCAGAATATGCCAAATCTGCACTGGGAAAAAAGCAGCTCTGCATTTGCTAGAGTAGCTTACTTTTAGTAAAAGTATTTTCTAAGTAACATACAGAGTGGTTTGTCTGACAACATTTTTATTCCGTAGGGATCGATTCAGAACAATGGTGAATGTCTTGGGAGATGCCTTTGGTACAGGGATAGTGGAGAAGCTCTCTAAAAAGGAGCTGGAGCAGATGGATGTCACCTCTGAAGTCAACATAGTCAATCCTTTTGCCATGGAAACAACAGTACTTGATAATGATGAAACAGAGACCAAGAAATCGTACGTCAATGGAGGCTTTGCTGTAGATAAGTCTGACACCATATCCTTCACGCAGACATCCCAGTTCTAGAGACAGTAGCTTTCAGGTAAAACAGGAGCACTAAAGGACATGGCCATATGCAATATCTCAAAAAGCTTAAAGGATGATTGATAATGAATTAAAACTCACATGCATTACAGAGACTCTGATTCTCCTAACCACTTCTGCCCCCTTCTCATCACCTTCCCCAACAATGTGAACTCACCACTTTTAGTCCTTGCTGATAGGTTGAATATAAAAACAGTTGTAAAATACTTTTTTTTTTTTTTTTAAGAATATACTCTTATTACTGAGGCTATGAAATGCCTTTTTGGAATCAGCATGCTCATAAATGGGGATCTTAGCTGGAACAGCCAAACGTGTTTACTCAGGAGTAGCACAGCATTTCACATCTTACCCACCTTACAAAGCACCTGTATGAAATCCCTTTTAACATCTTTGCCTTCTAAACAGATTGCACTGTACTTAACACCTACTGTAACGTGATCATGTGCCAAAATACTTGTTTCTGCAGCTGAGAGGATACCAGCTGGATGATTCAGGAAGGAACAGAGCAGTAAGGCCTTGTAATAAGTATTTTACTGTAAACAGGGTTTCATTTTTCTTTAGTTGTGAAGTAATTGGGCAGGGAAGAATTTCCAGTCTTTATGTAGGTAGGTTTCCCCATGCCTTTCACGTGAAGGCTGCTGGGATTGGCCTTCGGATGTGAGATCAATTGCTGCGGATTTGCTCTTCTGGCATTTGAAGAGTTTTTGTAAAGTGACACTTCACCAACTTAGGTCCCCTTTGATGGCCTCCTAGTACATTTCCATCAGAAGCAGAAGTAAGTCTGTTTACTGTTGTTCACCTTTAACCAAATATTAATCAGCCCCAAAGTAGGCAAAGGTTATGAAGATGTAAAGACACTATACAGCAACGTGTAGTGCAAATTCTAAACCTTTCCTCCTTGGAAAGAAAACAAATATAATATCAAGAATATAGGAGGCATACCCTTTTCTAGAAAGAAGCCACCGTCACTAAGCTTTTTACACAGGCTGGTTGTTTTTTTGCTCCTTGGTTTAGTTTGCCAGTTGAACATGAAAGTTTGTAGCTGCAACACTACTACAGTGCCAACGTGTCAGCTAAACTGTATCTTAAGAAGCATTTCTGGACCTAGAAAATCATGTGTTCAGGTGGCTTGCTATGGGATAAGAAGCACCAAGAGCTTCCTCATTAAAATATCTGCATTTTCTAAAACATTTTCTAAAAGATATCCATGGTGCAAAAATCACTTCCTCAAGGGTGGAGTTGCTGTAACAAATTTTTTTGCCTTGCACATTAAAGTAGTTAGCCATTTTATATGTAAAGAAAACTGAAAATCATATACAGTTCTTTGTATGTAAATAAGCTTGTGGTAAACCTAAAATTGCACTCACATGCTAACAAAACCCCCTTGAAGTTACTGCAGTGTTCTATACTCAATTCAGTCCTACACTTTTGTATTTAAATAAACAAGAAGCGTGCCAAAGAGAACTGCTTAAGAAAAGAAGAAAATATTTCCTGGAGATTTTGATAAATTGCACCTTAAATCAATAAGTCAATGAGACATAATACTGTATTTAAATTAAACGTAAACTATATGGAAGTGTTAATCTTAAGTATTGGTATGTTTATAGAAACTAAAAAAAATGTACAGATTGAGTAAATCGGTCTTTTACCTGTGCAGAATTAGTATGAGAAAGTCTTTGTTCAGCTTTGCTTATGGGAGGAAAAAACCCACCACTTTCCACAACTAACCTATAATGTATGCTTTGTCTGTTCTTTGCTTTTTTAAGTCACCCTTTAATGAACACCCCATTATGTAGTCACCCTGTTATGAGGTACTGTGAACAGTGTTCCTAACGTGTTCTAAATAAATAATTTCTCTCTTTAACTCTTGTTTTAGCCTACCATCCTCTCCTCACTGTAGATACTGAGTTACTTGTCGAGGATGTACAATATACTGTGTACGGCCATTAAGTAGGATGGTTGCATGCCATCAGTCAAGTTTTCACTTGTGCAACAGATTGTGTTTATAATGTAACACCATTTCTGAAAAGACATTACAGTGACCAAAGCAATTTCACAGGTGTCAGCAGGCCTGGTGAATTGTAGTAAGAAATGAGTTAAAGAACAATTTCTTTCTTTGTCTTTGTAGATTAGGCATCCTGCACTACAGCTATAGCCAGATACCGCTATCAGCTGAATTCCCTGCTAAAGTCAATAAACCAGCATTAGACACTGAAGGAAGAGGTTCAAAGAGAAGATCTCATCCATCAGGCTGCTTGGTCTCTGTCAGGGTTTGTGTGTGTCCATGCATATGCAAGCAGTAGCGTGAAGGAAGAAAAGAGGCAAGCCAGTTGCCAGTAAGTCACTTTCTCTTGTCATAGCAAAGAGATTGGCTGCCAGGGGAATTAACTTAGATATTGACTCCTATGGGGACTTGTTAGTTTATATAGCAGACATCCTGCAAAAACCTTGAATAACAAACAAGCCTGGCAGGCAGAAATCATTATGAAGACTGTGGCTGCTCTAACTAGTCTCTTCTAGCAGGGTCACTTGATGGGATGCTATAAAGAGCATGAAAAGGATTTAGGAGAGCTACGTTGCCTAGAAACTGACTGAGCCTTTTCACTGGGGAAAAATTTCTACACTCAGAACTCTTCAAAGCCATTTCTGTTTTTAGGGTGTTGTATTTTGGATTCTGATTCCAAACAGTTTTGTGGATGCTTCAGGAGATCAGTTGTTTGCAAAACTTGCTTGATACAAATTTCATTAATGTAAAATCCATTGATTCCAGAAAGCCTTACATGAAAGGCTTGAAAGAGAAACATTTCTACAGGTGCTTTATGCTTGTTCTAAATTTGATTTACACTTTCTGCCTCGTTTCTGTCGTTTGTCAGTTTTAAGGCCTGCATCAATGATTCAGCTATTTGCAAGGTGACAGAAGTGACATGCAAACACACAAATAAATTAAAGTTTCTGCAGCTATATAGATCTAATGACTGCTGTGTTTCTTTTAAATGTGCTCTTGACAAGATTCTCAGACAACAGCGAATATAAAATATCCTGTCTTTAAAAAACATAGAAACACAAAGAAGAACACGATGAAAGGACTTCTTGTATATGTTTTTATGCTTTTCTTTAAACTATATCCATAGGGACTGCAGAGGATGGGGACACAAAAATAGCAAGGGTGAACTACCTTCTCCTGGCTTAGCTTCCATTGTTGTTGAGGCAGTTCCTGAAATATTCTCAGGCAAAGTTCCCCTATAATTTAACATTGGTTTACCTGACTAAGGGCTGAGCAGGGGCTGAGAGCCTTCTGTTCCAGTGAACTGAAGTGAGAAGCAAGACCACTCAGAAGTGATGAACTCTTTCTAAATGTGAATTATGTAAGCAGATGTTACAAAAAGGAAATTAAGCCAATCCCAGTGAACAAGAAATGCTTTCTCTAGTATCCTCTGAAATCATGCGGTTTAACATATGCATTCTATGTTGAATAAAGAGAAATTTTCATATGGCAGGTGGGATGTTCTCAGACATCTTACCCAAAACATATAAATTTCATATACAGTGAAGTTCTTTCTGATTCCCTTCCAAGGAAAAGAATTTGAAAGGTCTGATAAGACATTTAGACTATAAAGGTGAGTTACACAGAGGATGGCAATACTTGCGTATTGCAATAAGAATATATAGATAAAATAATATCTGCCAAGATATATTGTTAAAGAACAGCATTTCATAAAATCCACCTGCTTATATAGAGCATTGTGGTACTGCCAGGTTCAAAATCCTCTGGATTCGTTAAGGGTGAGAAGAACTTGAAGTAGGCCTTCAAAGAATCACAGAACTGAGGTGGATTGAGAACTGGCTGAATGGCAGAACTCAGAGGGTTGTCATCAGCGGCGCTGAGTCTAGTTGGAGGCCGGTAACTAGTGGTGTCCCTCAGGGGTCAGTACTCGTCCCAGTCTTGTTCAACTTCTTCATCAATGACCTGGATGAAGAGTTAGAATGTACCCTCAGCAAGTTTGCTGATGACACCAAACTGGGAGGAGTGGTGGGTACACCGGAAGGCTGTGCTGCCATTCAGTGTGACCTGGACAGGCTGGAAAGTTGGGCACAGAGGAACCTGATGAAGTTCAAAAAGGGCAAGTGAAGGGTCCTGCACCTGGGGACGAACAACCCCATGCACCAGTACGTGCTTGGGGTGGACCTGCTGGAGAGCAGCTGTGCGGGGAGGTACCTGGATGTCCTGGTGGATGACAGGTTGACCATGAGCCAGCCATGTGCCCTGGCTGCCAAGAAAGCCACTGTACTACAAGATACAGGTACTACTACCATCGTACGCTCCGTAGTAGATAATAAACACACATTTCTCAAGACACCCAGGTCCCTCTCCACAGAGCTGCTCTCCAGCAGGTCCACCCCAAGCGTGTACTGATGCATAGGGTTGTTCCTCCCCAGGTGCAGCACCCTGCATTTGCCTTTGTTGAACCTCATCAGGTTCCTCTCTGCCCAACTTTCCAGCCTGTCCAGGTCACACTGAATGGCAGCACAGCCTTCTGGTGTATCTACCTCTCTTCCCAGTTTGGTGTCATCAGCAAACTTGCTGAGGGTACATTCTAACTCTTCATCCAGGTCGTTGATGAAGAAGTTGAGCAAGGCTGGGCCCAGTACTGACCCCTGGGGGACACCACTAGTTACCGGCCTCCAACTAGACTCAGCGCCGCTGATGACAACCCTCTGAGCTCTGCCATTCAGCCAGTTCT